>ODAI014660747.1_pt1 | contig 19147 bp, 16 predicted proteins | sample 1539321 | NCBI WGS metagenome assembly ODAI01 (sample SAMN02144231, study PRJEB22623) | gut metagenome | biome: sheep rumen | host: Ovis aries | place: New Zealand
CTAGTTTTTGACTTTGATAATCATGAAAAGGATTCCTACAAAAACGACGATGCCAATGAAAATGATCTGTGGAAAAGCGAGGTGGACGCACTTCGCAGGATCTGCGAGATCAAAGGAATTGATGCCCTGACAGAGCGGTCAAGGTCTGGGAGAGGCGCACATATCTGGATCTTCTTTAAGAGTGCTATTCCAGCGATTTTGGCGCGTGCATTTGGATATGCTTTGCTTGATCGTGGTGCTTCGTCGATCAATTTGCCCTCCTTTAAGTATTACGACCGGATGTACCCGTCGCAGGACGTGCTTAGCAAGTTGGGCAATTTGGTGGCGCTGCCTTTGCAGGGACAGGCCCTTATGCAGAGGATACGGGCAAAATATATCTATGAATTGTCTGCAACTCCCAATAGGAGCGACCGGTTGGACGATATTATTTATATGCTTCTGGGATCGGTCAGGCACAAATACATGGCCAAGGAACAGGCAGATGAGCAAGGGCTAGATAGGTTTGTAGTTCCCAGGTTTACAAGGGTGGCCAATATAACCGGTGAGAAATTGGATATACATCAGGCAGACAGCCTGATCGCTGAAAGTGATGTAAGAAATGAGCAAATTATCGGGGGGTTCACGGTGGGGTGTCAGAGCGAGAAGAACAGATTAACGTTATTTATGATCGGCGTGATTATACAGAAGTTTTTGAGCGGGATCTGATTGAGGCAAATGTGGAAATTGTGATTGCCAGTCCGGGGCTTATCAGAAAGAAAGCAGAGCGATTTATGGAACTGGTTAAGGCGAGGCAGGAAGCGGGTGTATCTGTTACAGTCATTACGCTGGATCCCGATGCAGAAGGCTATGAGAATACAATTGAACGACATATACTGATAGACGAAATGAAGAACAATGGAATTTACGTTCGAACGACGGAAGACGAGAGCGAGCATTACGCAGTCATCGACCATGAGATTGTGTTGCATGGCGGTATCAACCTGCTGGGCAAAGAGGATGCCTGGGATAATCTGATACGGGTAATTAATCGGCAGGCAGCGGCGGAACTGCTCGAAATATCTTGTAATGTATTATTAATGCATAAATAATGCATACTCATGCATAAGGATCCTCGTCAAAAACACTTTTTGAGAATAAAGGGAAAAATAAGAGGTATATATGTCGTTAAAATACTGCATATTTGCAGGATAATATTCATTATTTATGCATTTTCGGGGCGAGAGAGAATTGCTCGCGGTCGGCTCAGCCTTTGTTGGGAGGCTGGCGCATCATTTGGTACTTATTGCTGCGCTGGCAAGTGTTATAATAGAATATCGACAAGTACAGAATTGAAATACGGTGAACCTATGAGAATTCTTGAGAACAGAGGAAATTGGTACAAAGGAAACCTCCACATGCACACGACGCTGTCTGACGGCGCGCTGGATCCGGTGGAGGCCATCAATATATATCGCGAGGCCGGTTACGACTTCATTGCCATCACCGACCACCGGAAAGTCGGGCATCTGTGGCAGGACGACAGTTTCCTGATCCTGCCCGGCGTCGAGTGGGACACCGGCGATGCCGTTCACATGCCGGTTTACCATATTTTGGGAATCGGAATGGACAGGGAGACCGTCGACTTTTATCAAGGTGCGCCTTACGAGGGCGCTCCGCTCGGAAATGCAAGGGCAGGACTGTGGGTCGGAGCGCGGACAGGCCGCAAGCGCTATCATCCTCACCCGCAGGCGGTCATCGAGGCGATCAGGGCAGCGGGCGGAATCGCGATCCTCGCGCACCCTGCCTGGTCCGTAATGTCGCCGGAAGAACTCTACGACCTTCACGGTCTGGCCGGCGCGGAGATCTTCAACAGCGTCTCCGGCGTTCCCTACAATCCCGCGCGGGATGAGGCGTCCTACTACTGGGATATTTGGGCAAAAAATGGCCGGCTGATCGGTGCTTTCGCAAACGATGATACGCACTATTATAGCGGAGAGCAGACGAAAGCCTTTACGATGGTGAACGCGCCTGCTCTTCACCGCGATGCCATTATGGAAGCTCTTCGCAAAGGGAATTTCTACGCGAGCTGCGGGCCCAGGTTCCACAGCATCGACTATGATCCGGAGCAGGGCCTTGTTGCTGTAAAATGCTCGAAAGACGTGCAGACAGTTATATTCAAATCCAACACACCCTGGCCGGACGATGCTTTCCAGGAAATTAATGGAAGCGGCGCTGCTTCCTACCGGATCATGCATGCAGACCGCTTCGTCAGGATCGAGCTAATTGACAGGCAGGGGAGAAAAGCGTGGTGCTCACCGTTCGCAGTGGGGAGAAGTAGATGAGTAAGGATATTTCTAAAGCAGCAGGTAGTTTGGTTGCTGAAGGCCTGGCGGCGGAACATTTGGCGGCAGGAAATTTGGTTGCTGAAGCGCCGTTGGTTTCTGTAGTGATCCCGGTATACAATGTCAGGCGCTATCTGCAGCAGTGCCTGGAAAGCGCGATCGCGCAGACTTACAGGAACCTTGAGATCATCATCATCGATGACGGATCGACGGACGGAAGCGGCAGCATATGCGATCAATATGCGGAGAGGGATGGCCGCATTCATGTGATCCATTCCACAAACAGAGGTCTCGCTTCTGCCAGAAACCTCGGACTGGAGAATGCACAAGGCCAGCTCATTTCCTTCCTTGACAGCGACGACTGGATCGAACCGCACGCTGTAGAAACACTTGTAAGAACTGCGCAGCTGACAGGTTCAGCAATAATTGATGCGAGAAGCTGCGCGGAATATATTGGGAAAACAGTCCATCATTCAGCGGGGGCAAAATATTGCTATACATACCGCGGTCAGGACATCTTGCCAGCCTTTGCAGAAGGATGGATCGACAATGTGGTGTGGAACAAGCTTTACCGAGCGGAATGTTTTGACCGGATCCGTTTTCCCGAAGGGCGCGATTACGAGGACATAGCAGTTGTATGGAAACTGATGAAAGATCAGGCAGGCAACGGCGGCTCAGTCACGGCCTTGTCAGACGAATTGTTCCATTACCGCGTAAGGAAGAGCAGTCTTTCTCATGGCTGGTCTCTCAAAAGCATCAGGGACGGCTGGATCGCATACAGCAGCAAATTCGAGGCGATGCCCGATTTCAAGGAGCCCCTTGAGGAGTGCTTCCGGCCGATCAAGCGCATGTGGATGAGCTTCAGCGGCTACACAAAAGAAGAAAAAGCCGAGGCTCGCAAGACCGTCCGGGAGATGCATGAATTCTCGAAAAAGCATTTCTCCAAAGTCATGAAAGGAAACTATTCCAGACTCACGAAGCTGACCTGCCTCCTCTCGCAGAGCAAGAGCAGACCCGCGATGTGGATCGGCTACTACGCAAATAAGCTGAGCCAGAAGGTGAGGGGCAGGGAGAATAGGATGTTTGAGTGAGGGGGCGACTTTATGAATTTCACTTCGCTTCTGAATACTGAAGAATATGCATTTTTACATATCAACCCCCGTTTGGGCTCCCGAATCATGCTCCTGGGCGTAAGCGGGAGTTACGGCTACGGTACAAACCGTGAAGGAAGCGATATCGATTTTCGAGGAGTTGCACTGAATCTGCCGTCGGATCTGATCGGCCTGACCGCGTTTGAGCAGTATGAAGACTCGGCTACAGATACAGTAATCTATTCTTTCAACAAGCTGGTCAGTCTGCTCCTCAACTGCAATCCCAATACAATCGAGATTCTTGGGCTGAGACCTTGGCAATGCCATTTAGCCAGGAGACCTTGGTGCCTGACACCATTAAAGTGCTGCCTTCACAGTCACGAGCGTAATCAGATCGTCAAATATTGCGTGCATAAAGATATTACATCGTGGTGTATACCGAGAATCGGGGATGTGATCATGTCAGGAGCGGAGAAAGTGCACCTATTTCACCTTCCAATGCTGAGAGTTGGGCGATATAATCCAACGCCGGAATACCTTATAATGAAAAGAACTGTTGATATAGTAGTGGCCGGAACAGCATTATTCTTGTTTGCTCCTATCATGATCGTGCTGGCAATCGTAATTCGGATGGATGGTGGAACAGCTTTCTATAGACAGAAGCGATTGACAAAGGATGGTAAGATTTTCGAGATACTCAAATTTCGATCTATGATAATGGATGCGGAAAAGGATGGAGTGGCTAGATTGTTTTCAGGAGATTCGGATCCGAGGATCACTAAGGTGGGACAGTTTATAAGAACGTATAGACTTGATGAATTGCCTCAACTATTCAACATTTTGGCCGGAGACATGAGTATTGTGGGGCCGCGTCCTGAGAGACCGGAGATTGCCATGGAGTATAAGAAGGTACTTCCTGAATTTGATCTTAGACTCCAATGCAAATGCGGATTGACAGGATTTGCGCAGGTATATGGAAAGTATAATACGACACCTTATGATAAATTGCTTATGGACCTGATGTACATTGCACAACCAAGTATGGTAGAAGACTTGAAGATATGCTTTGCAACGGTGAAGATTCTGTTCTTGAAGGATTCGACGGAAGGTGTGGAAGAGGAACAATTTACGTCGGTTAAACGTATGTTTACTTCAATCGAGAATGATATGGTCGTAAAGGGACAAAAGCAACTGTAGGATTTTCCGGGATAATGAATGATTCCGTCGTTACCTGTTCATAGACAGATTGAACTTATTCTTCAAATTATCGGTAAAAAAGTGAGTTTATTTGGAAAAAACCGGACTTAAAAGAGTCCGGTTTTTGCTGTTAATTCAATTATGTGACTAATACAAAAATCATTCAGGAAGAATATGCTCTGCCCAGATCGCTTTCTGAGAATACATGTGTGGAGGGCAGAAGCCTCTCCGATATGAGTCCACAACTGGAATATACAAATTCACTCAATATTTGGAGGATTGGGCAATAAATGGAACAATGACATTAGGAGTGGTGGCTAATGATTGCGTAAGGATAAATGCAAAAGTATAATATAGTAATAATGGCTAAAAAATGCCTTGGATGCTTTCTTCTATAGTGATTATTTGAAACTGTTTATGTTTTTGAATTTATTGAGTAATAGTTCCGAGTACGTTATATACGCGAGAATTGGAGATGTCGTGCAGGTAAACATGGCAAAAAATAAAAGCGGATTTAATATCAATAATTCTGTAGTTTACTATAAGGCGGAGGGATCAGTTAAGGTAAAACCTTTAATGCTGACTTTGCCGATTGTTACTAATAACGGTTATGGTGCACCGGCGGATGGCGGTTGGAACTCTATAAAGTATGAGGATGTCAGAGGATATTAATTAAGTATAAGGAGAAATAGAATGTTGAAAAAAAGTATAGTAGTATTTTTGGTTGCTGTTATGTTAACTATGGTCGCCTGCGGGAAGAAAACAGAGAAAACACCCGCGGAACCGGAAGTATCATCAGAAGAAACTCCGGCAGCAGAGTCTAAAGAGAACACTGAAGCAAAGACAGAGCCTGCAGCAGAACCAGCAGTAGAATCTGTAGTAAGTGAAACTGCAGAGACGCCGGACGAAACGTCTGGGTCAGAGAACATTAAGTGGGATTATACAGTGCTTGAAGATGGGACAGTTTCGCTTTATGGCTACGAAACAGACCAAATACCGGAAGTGATGGAAGTCCCTTCCACTGTAGATGGAAAAACAGTAACGGAGATAGACGGCCTGTTCCTCAATGAAGAAAATGTAAAAAAAGTCATTCTTCCTTCAACATTAAAGAGTATTGGACCGGAAGCATTCAGAGGATCTGTTTCTATTGAGGAAGTAGAGATTAACAGTATTATAGAAAACATTCAAGCGAAAGCTTTCTATGAGTGTTCCGGAATCAGAAGTCTTACGTTTCCGGATGGTCTTAAAAAAATCGGCGAAACAGGACTTTTCAGGAATTCCGGCCTGAAGGAACTGCATGTTCCGGCTTCTGTTGAAATGTCGACAGACGATCTCGGCCATGCGGTATTTCTCACGGAAGACACAACGATTTATGCACCGGCGGGATCTGTTTGGGAAGAGTATGCGAGTGAAATAGGGTATAAGTTTTCTGCAGAATAACGCGGATTCAACCTTCAAGACAAATTTTTGAAGTATTATGAAGACAGGTACAAAAATCATCTGATGACACTATCCCGATGCGTTCATGAGAGTCAAATTCGGGCATACCTTCGCCTATACGGAAAAAAAGATGGATTTAAGGTAGAGTTGATGCGTTCTATCAGATCAAATATAATTATATTTTTTATATATATCATTATTTATTCCATGCAGGAATTTGCCACAATGTGAGTTAAAAAGCTTGGCTGGTGCAGGTTTAAAGTGAGGTATTCAGTTGTATTGGTGCTTTAAAAATCTATTTTGAGGATCTTATGTAATCAGGATAAGGCTGATAATTATGATCAAAAAACAACCGGACAATATTTCGAAAGAGCTGATGTTCAGATGAATTTCAAAAGCGGTTCGAAAATCACACATCGGAATACGGAGATTTTTGCCGCCTTACCACTGTCAGTCACAACAGACTCCAAGTATTCTGATTTGTTCACTTGACAACTCAATTCTTCAAGCAGTTCTTTGCGGTTGATTTGTTCTGCTGTCAACCCGGCTTTGGCATATCCTTTATGATTTCTGTGAAAGAACTATGGCTTTTAAGCTCTTCGGACTGGGAGTTCATGAATAATGAATGGGATGTTAAGTACCATGAAAGAGAGTACCCAATAAGGGAATAAAGCCACGATGCTTGGCACTATTTAAGAGGATTGGCCTCTGGGAGAGTGGCTTTTAGGGTGAGTCATTTGTGATACAGTGGAATTATAAACCAATCCTTTTGGGAGTGCAATTTTATCAAGATGCTGAAAACATTATCATTAAGTTAGGTTCCTTTGGCGATGCCTATTATAAAAGGCGGTGCCTTTATGAATTTCACAGCTCTTCTGAACACAAAAGAATACGCATTTCTCCACACCACCCCCCGTCTGGGATCTCGGATCATGCTCTTAGGCGTAAGCGGGAGCTACGGCTATGGTACGAATCGCGGAGGAAGCGATATCGATTTTCGGGGAGTTGCACTGAATCTGCCGTCGGATCTAATCGGGCTGACTGCTTTCGAGCAGTACGAGGATACGGCAACGGACACGGTGATTTATTCATTCAATAAGCTGGTCAGCCTGCTCCTCAACTGCAATCCCAATACAATCGAGATTCTTGGGCTCGATGAAGGGCAGTATGTGATTAAAACACCTGTCGGTCAGGAACTGCTGGATCATCGCCAGCTGTTCTTATCTAAACGGGCGGCGGCATCATTCGGTCATTATGCGGATGCACAGCTTAGAAGGTTGCAGAATGCAATCGCTAGGGATACGCTGCCACAGCCATCCAGGGAAGAGCATATTCTCAAATCCGTGAATCATGCACTGGAGGATTATAACCGCAGGCAGAAGGAAGACTACAAGACCGATGCGAATCTCTATATTGATAAGGCTGTGACGGAAGGGCTCGAGACAGAGATCTTTCTGGATGCTGATTTTCGTCACTTTCCCTTGCGGCGATATAATGACCTTATGAATACCCTGAATTCGGTCGTAAGAGATTATGACCGCATCGGCAAGCGGAATCACAAGAAGGATGATAACCACCTGAACAAGCATGCCATGCATCTTGTGCGGCTTTTTATGATGGGAATCGATATTTTGGCAGAAGGAGAGATCCGGACCCGCAGACCGAAATCAGATCTGGAGCTTCTTATAAGCATACGCAACGGAGACTACATGCGGGAAGGCATCCTGACACCGGCCTTCTATGAGATCGTTACGGATTACGAGCGGCGTTTTCATGAGGCGGAGAAAAACAGTGACTTGCCCGACAATCCGGATATGGAAGCGGTCGCGGCCTTTGTCGAGAGCATCAACCGCCGCGTAGTGACGGGAGAGATCGGATGAGAGACATTCAGAAAGAAATCCAGGACAACCTGAACCAAATAGAAGAGCAGCACGATGTCAAAATCCTTCTGGCCGTGGAATCCGGAAGCCGCGCGTGGGGCTTTGCCTCTGCGGACAGCGACTACGACGTCCGCTTCATCTACGTCCACCGGCCGGAGCAATACCTGCGGATCGATTTGATGAAAGATGTAATCGAGTGGCAGCTCGACGAAGTCCTCGACATCAACGGCTGGGACCTCCGCAAAGCCCTCCTTGCCTTTGCCAAAGGCAATCCAAACGTTATGGAATGGGCCAACTCGCCCATCATCTACCGCAAGTCAAAACATTGGGACGCCCTGCGTGACGCAGCAATGCACTATTTCTCCGAAAATTCTGCCCTGTGCCACTACTACGGAACAGCAAACAGCACCCTCAAAGGCTACCTCACCGGCGACCGAATCCGCTACAAAAAGTATTTCTATGCACTTCGTCCGCTCCTGTGCTGCAGATGGATAGAGAAATATCACACTGCGCCGCCGATGGAGTTTGCAAGGCTGCTGACTCTGTTTGTCGATGACCGGGATTGCGGAGTGAATGACGTACTAACCGAGAAATGTGACCGGAATGCCGCACAGGCTGGTGATTGTGAACAGGATGGTGCATTGAACGAAGAACTCTATAACGGCATTCAAGATCTGTTGGCGCACAAGGCGGTAACCGAAGAAAAAGACCTGAATCCTCAAATGCCGGTCATTATCGACTTCATCCAATCTGAGTGCGCCCGGCAGAAACAGCTCTCCGACGCAGCACCCGACGACCACCGGCACGAATATGGGGAACTGAATGAAGCGTTCAGAAACCTGCTGAATAATATCGAAAGCATTTGGTGAGAACCATATAATAGTATTAAGCAAAAACCAACTAATGTATCAGAGGAGGAAACTGAAATGTCAACAATAGATAGAGCAGAATATGCAGCGGAACTCAAGAATTATCGCGGCTACAACTGCTGCCAGGCTGTAACGGCTGCACTTGCGGATGAGACAGACATGCCCAAGGATCAGCTTAAGATGATTTCGACTGGCTTCTGCGTTGGCATGGGAGCCATGGAAGCAACCTGCGGTGCCCTGATCGGCGCCGGTATGATCGCCGGGCTTAAAACAGAGGGCTCAAGAACCCTCATATACACCAAGCAGATTGTAGATGAGTTCAAGAAAAACTGTGGCGCAGTCAGATGCAGAGACCTCAAAGGAATCGACACAGGAAAGGTCCTCTGTCCCTGCGACGATTGTGTTCGAAATGCAGTGCGCGCCTACGAGACAGTTATGGCGCAGTATCCCGGCTGATAGGCCGTGTGAGCTAGATATGCATAAAAAATGCATATCAATGCATACACCTCCTCTTCAAAAACAATTTTTTGGAATAAAGGGAAAAATAAGAGGTGTGTACGCCGTCAAAATACTGCATATTTGGCAAAAAATATTCATTTTTTATGCAGCCTGGCCGATGGGAGAGTTTACACAAAAAAGCGGCAGGAGAGCCAACCCACTGGCGCAGACCACAGCCCGCCGGCGCAGACCGGCTCAGACCAGAGCAGACCGGCGCAAATCGAAAAACGCAAACCACAGCCCGTCGGCCAGCCAGCAGATAGCAGATCCTGCCGCTATATTTTGACCGAAATATTGTTTAATTTCAGGACGCAGGTGTACCGGATGTCTTTGGCAATGCCGGCGATCATGCGAAGGCCGATGTGGTAGGTGGGGTCTTCGTCGGACAGCAGGCGGATCTGCCGCAGCGGGTCGAAGATCAGGCAGTCGTTGCGGAAGCGGACGTAGTAGCCGTCGCTCTTTTTGAGGACGCGCGCCTCAATGCAGTGGGGCTTGCCGTCGGTGAAGCCGTGCTGGATCATGTTGCCGGCCAGTTCTTCTACGCTCAGGGCGAGGTGGTTTCGCCGGGTGCTGTCGCAGCCGTGCTCGTCGCAGAACTTCCAAATGGAATCTGTGAGGGCCATTACGTCGTCCATCTTGGTGACGGTTACATCGAGTTTATCCTGCTCGAGCACGTCGAAAGTGTCCGGGAGCAGGAGGACCCGGTTCCAGAGTCCTTCGCGGTGGATTTTGATGCGGCGGCTCTCAACTGCAACGACGATGCCGTTGAGCACCCGGACCAGGTTCATGGCAGGCAGGCCAAAGGAGATTCCGATCAGATATCCCCTGGCTTGAGGGAGGAGTTCCGCGTTGTTCCGGGAAGCGCCCAGAGCGCTTGTGACGGGAGCAGAGAATACGATGAGAAAGAGCATAAGCGCCGCAGCAAATCCTGCGGAAAGAACGCAGGCCAGGGAGAAGACCTTCTTGGCCTGCTCTGTTTTGCCGGCTCCGAGAAGTCTTGTGAAGCGGTTGCGGGCGCCTGCGACGACCACTGCGCCAATGATGGAGAAGGCGATCATGAGCGGGTTGATAATTCCGAAAGCGGCGATGGAGTCCACGCCGAGGAACTGGCCGATCACTACGCCGTCGATCATGGAGCCCACGGACGAAGAGAGCGAGAGCAGGATGAAGGCGGACAGCTGTATGTAAAAGGTATTTCGGATAATGCTTCTGCTGGTGTTCATTTTGTCTCCAAAATTGAGTAGTTAATCAAATTTGGAGGATATTATAGCAGAAATCGGGGAAAACGGCGATGTACTAATTGAAGTACATCTTCTTAATTTATAATGCCGGTCGCTGTGAACACCAGGGGAGTGCTTTTTTTGGCAGGCAAATTGTGATACAGTGGATTAGCAAAGCTGTGGACATAAAGTCTTATTGGTCATAAAATCTTATTGGCCATTGAATCTTATTGGGCATAGAATCTTATAAATATAATTGAAACATAATTGGCTGGGGGAACGACAGTGAGACATTTTACATCAGTAGCCTGTTTTATTTGTTTTTTTATGATAGTGTTGTCGCTGTTTGACTTCTGTCACAGAGACGAAGTTTTGATCAGGGAGGGGCTGATTTCCAACCGGGACCTGGTCATAGCGCAGCTAGACACGGAGGAACCTGATCAGATCGACGTTCTGTGTGTTGGAAACAGTTTGGGGTTCTGCAGCATCAACCCGATGGAGTTATACAGGAATACCGGAATCACTTCCTATGTCGCGAGTAATGCGATGCAGACGCCGGTGGAGACTTATTATGTGGTACGAAAGGCGCTTAGGCGGCATCCGATCAAGGTCATCTTATGGGAGGCAGACAATATCGCCAGGGTAGACAATGATCTTATTATGGGGGCTTCGGCTCTGCTTGCCGAGGACCTCAGATATCATCATCCTTTTCTGCGATACCACAAAGCCTGGCTCAACAAGGTAAACGACTTCATCCCAAGGCCCAATTTCAAGGGCTATGTCATCAATGAAGTGGTAAAACCCTATACAGGAGGGGAGTATTACAAGCAAGATGACACAAGCGTGGAAGAAATAAGCGCGGAAGGGCATTACTATTTTGACAAAATAAAGAAGCTGTGCGATGAAAAAAACATAAAGCTCGTGCTGTACAGCAATCCGTCTCCGGTTTGTTATGAACCTGCGGGCCATAACGGGATCATACAGTTCGCAAAAGAGAAAAGCCTGGATTACCTGGATGGGGACGCAGACCTTGCGCAGATCGGGATCGACTGGAGTACGGATACTTATGATGAGGGCGACCATCTGAATCTGGAAGGGGCGAAAAAGATGACCGGATACGTCGCCCGTTACCTTATCAAAGAGCATGAACTTGCGGACCACCGGAATGATCCGGCCTATGAATCATGGAATGATCTTTACTTGGCTTATGAGAAAGAGGCCGTAAGGATGAAGGGAACTGCATATTACAGGCTGGAGGAACAATGACCAAAAAAGAATCAATCTTCATCCTGTTTTCAATCACACTTTGCTGGTCTTCCTCTTACATATTCATTAAGGACATCCCGCAGAGCTTTTCAGTCTACGCGTATCTCGCGCTGACGTCCGGCGTGGCCGGCATCATACTGGCGCTGGTGATGCGCCGCAAGTTCAGGCTTCTGAATAGTGTGTCGCTCAGGCAGGGCCTGATCCTGGGCGCGCTGATCACGCTTAGCAACATGTTCGAGAAGCTCGGAGTAGATCGGATCCCCGCGTCGTCGGCGAGCGTGTACGCTTCGATGGGCATCATCATCGTGCCGTTAATTCTGATCTTCAGGAAGCAGTATCCGTCCCGCAACAACCTGGTCGGAATACTCATTATTCTGATCGGAATCTTTACGTCGAACTGGGGAAATATGGGTGGCGCAGGGCTGGTCGGGGCTTTGTATATTTTGGGCTCGGCGGCAGCAATGTCGATGTACACTGTGCTTGCCACGGAGTATACGAAGGAGACGGATCCGTCGCTGCTGACGGTTCTGCAGATGCTCGTGTCGGCGGTGTTCGGCTTTGGACTGTGGATGGCGACAGACGCGGGCTCGCTCTTTACGATCGAGTGGTCGCACGTGACGTTGTCGTACATTTTCCTGATCGCGTTTTTCTCGAAATGCTACGCTTATCTGATGTTGATGTATGCGGACAAATACACGGACGCTGTGAGCGTTACGATCGTGGCCTCAACTGAGCCTGTTGTGACGCTGGTGGCAGCGGTCCTATTGCCTGAATCGATGGGCGGTGTAGAACACTTCTCTGCCAAAGCTGTGGCCGGCGCCATAATCATCTCCCTCGGTGCGATAGTCGCCGGCACGAATTTCCTGTCCAGGAAGAAAAAGCCCGGAGATGACGACATAGAATCTCGAATCAGGGAGCATGCTGAGAAGGATGAGAGAATCGGAGAGGAGATGGGCTTCGAGACTACAGTTCGAGTGCTGGAAGGCATTGAAGCCAGAGAGGCCCGGGACAAAGAAGCGGAGGCGAGACTTCCCTTCATGCCGAAGCCAAGAAATATCTTTATTCTGGTTGCGGTGATGTTCGCCATCCTGTCCGCTTCCATAAATGTTATGACCTTCGCGGGGGGATACTCGCAGCTAAGGCCTGTCAACGCGATCCCGGCGCCGGTGGGAATGATCTTCGGGCCGGTCGGCGCGCTCGGCTGCGCTATTGGAAATCTGCTGGGAGATACGGTACGTATAGAGACCTTGCAGGGCACTGTGGTCCTGGGATTTATCGCAAACTTCCTGGTCTCCTATATACCTTATAAGATCTGGCGGGCGATAGACGGCGATGTGGTCGACGTGCACAGTTGGAAGAAGATCGGGCTGTTCGTGTGGTCGGTGGTACTCAGCTGTCTGTCCTGTGCGCTGTTCCTGGGATTCGGGCTGGAAGTTATCTTCGGGCAGCAGTATCCTGGACTGATATCTATTATTTTCTTTAACAATTTAACGTTTACTATGGCGCTGGGTTTCCCTGTGCTCATCGTGCTGACATCGAGTGACTTCGGCCTGGGAAACTGGGTCACCCTGCAGCTTCGCAAAAGCGGTCCTCAGAGGATGGCCGGGCTGGTGCCGAATCGGTGGGCGCCCGCAATCTGTCTGGCGGACACAGTCGTGATGGGAGTCACTTTCTTCCTGACCCGGCGCGCAGGCGGCTTCGCCGGGGATCCTTTGCGGATGATCCTGGGCGTCTTGTCACTGGCCTGCATTATTGTCACTTGCCTGATGCAGGGAAGAGAAGCGAACGTGTGAAAAAGCGGCTGGAGAGCAACCGGCAGCAGGCGCCGATCGCCAGCTGCCGGCAATTCCAACCGCCGGCGCAAACCGCCAGCCGGCCGGCAAATCCTGCCGCTAACATTGATTAATACCCCAGTTTCTGGAAATACTTGACGAGGTTATGTTTTGCCCTGCTCGTGTTCACATGCTTGAACCATGTGATATCGGGCAGGATTTTTTCATTGGAGACGACTGTGATCAGGTCGCCCTCGCTGAGGCGGGTGTTCTTGGGGAGCCTGGTCTTGGACTCGTCGACCATGGCGTACTCGAAGTGGAGCCCCAGGTCGGTGTGGACATAGAAGGCAAAATCCAGCACAGTGGCGCCTTTGTCGATGTCCATGGCGGAGCCGTCGCGGCGGAAGACTTTGATCTTCTCGTTGTAAGTGTCCTGCGGCTCGATCTCGTTGACGTTGTGAATGGCGAAATTGGAGTCCGGATCCACAATGCTGCCGTAGAGGAAGCGAAGGTACTCGAGCTCTGTGCGGACGAAGAGCCGGTAGAGGTTGTCCGTCTCGTCGGAGAGCAGAAAGTAGCCAGTGTCTTTGTTGGTGGTAAAACAGTACTTGACCAGGTAGAAGCCCTTTGAGGAGAGGGCCCTGTCAAAATAGTGGAAGAACACATCATATGGGTGCAAACCGGACTTCTCTTCGCCGAGTTCATCGCTCACGATCAGTGTCACGTCGTAGAGTTCGATGTTGTATTTGGTGAGGAGCGAAGACCAGTCTTCCCTGAGATTCTTGGCGTCGCGGCTGATCTGGCGGTAAATGCTGATCTTAGAGCGCTCGCTGTGGATCAGGTCCACGATGTAGCGGCGGTAGCGGCTGAGCGCCGCGCTGCTGTAATCCGAGCTGAAGATTTGTTCCAATGTATTGAGAGATTCCCTGCAGGCATTACTGTTAGTCTCCAGCAGATGGCTGTACTGCCCCTCGATGTTGTCATACATGGCGGGATGCTCTATTTTGAAACAGAGCTCTTCCAGAACATCGGCCAGATGGTCCGCCTTCGCAAGCCTTGCCATGGGAATGATGATCGCCTTGGTGTGCTCGGCCTTGGGGATGCGCTTCTCCTCCTTCACGCCGGAGAGAGTATTGAGGTTGTCGATCCGGTCGGCGATCTTGACCAGAAGGGCCTTGCTGGTCATCTTGCTCTGCAGCTTGGTGTCCGAAAGAAGATCCTTTTGCGCCTTTGTTGGGGTGCCGTTGGTACTGTCAAAGTCTTTGTCGCTCAGAGCGGTAACCGCGTCTACGATGTCCCGAACGATTGAGCCAAACTCCTTTTCAATATCGTCCAGCGTAACGTCGCAATCCTCGACCACGTCATGGAGCAGTGCCGCCATGATCACATCGCTCTCAGCCCCCCATTCAGCTACAGAACGCGCTGCGCGAAGCACGTGATTGATATAAGGCTCGCCCGAACCGCGGTTCACGCCCGCATGCTTTTCCTCAGCAAAGTGGTAAGCGCGCTTGATGCCGTTCTTATTCCCCACTTTGTGATTCTTGCTGTAAATGTTCATGATATCGCTAAATTCAACTTTCAGTTCATATGCCATGGGTGCCTCCTTTCCGCGCCGTGCGCTTTTATTCTGAACTCTTCACGGAAGCGGCCTTGATGGCGTGATACCACTGGTCGTCGTCTGTCGTCCCTGAGATCTTGCCATATCTGAACATATTCCGCTCCAAGCTCTTCTTAACAAACCGTTCTAAAGTCGATCTGACCATAACTGCCTTCTGGTACTCTGAAAATCTCTCATTAAACACTCCGTCCGGCTCCGCGTACAGCGCCTTGAAGTTCATGATCATCTCATCCACCATCTCCGGGTCCGCCTCGAAATCCGGGTAATCAAGCAGGAGATTGTGATGGATCTCCTCCTCTGACATGGTGAGAGGGTATCTCGAAATTCCCATAAACTGGATCACCGGCGTGTGCTCGCGCCCCTTGGATACTGAGTTGATCGTTCCGATGCCTCCGATATACTCGGGCTTATTGTTGTCGATCCTGTGGAAGATCAGCAGCGCTTTGTCTGTGCTGGCGTGGCTCATACTGACAAAGGCATGGAACTGGGAGAGTGTGAAATCTCCGTAATAGGCTCTGCTCTCGTAGTTTTCGCCGATGTGCCGGATGACTTCCTCAGGGTTTTTCATTTGGTCCAGCTCTGTTTTGACCCGGGTGACTTCGCTTCTGTCATTGATCCCGAGAATAGCCGCGCAGCCGAATTCCGGCACATCTAAGGAAGTGGGATTCTCATATATGTAGAGAACGCCGTAATGAAGGGAATCCCTGGGCGGCAGCAGGTCCCGGCCCTTCGACTTGCTCGTGTCAAAATAGTACATGTAGTAAGCTGCACAGTACTTGAGGAAGGTTTCCATCTTCTCCTTGTCGATCCCCGCGCTCCTCGGAGTTACTGTGACGGCAGAAGGAGTGATGCTCTTAGTAAGGAAATCGTCGATGGAGATGTCAAAGTGTTTCTTCAGCCTTAACAGGTGCTCGGTGCCCAGGATCCTCCGGCCTTTACAGTAGTCGGTCATCGAGGCGGGCGCCACGCAGAGCAGGTCTGCCAGGTCTTTCTGCGTTATACCTTGCTGCGCGATCAGCTTCTTAAGGTTGGAAGATACAATCTCTGCCAGGTCCTGGCTGTTCGCTGCCGCCGCAGATCTTCCGGTGGTTCCGTTGGTGCCGCCGGCTCCGGAAGTCCCGGAGATTCCAGTCCCGTTTTTCTCACTTGCAGTCATTTATATTCGCCTCCTTTGTTTGATGATTGACCAATTATAGTGGAAATTAACTGATAATTCAAGAAAATGATGAAAAAGAGATATGGAATTACTGAATTTGAGAAAATATGGCTTGGGTTTTGTTTTGCTTAACGAGTTAAATTTGGCTGAATTATAGATATAATCTGACAATTCGGGATTACAAATTATAGAATTTTCCATATGCGAATTATGTTCAGCTTTTTCAGATTGTCAAGAGCTGGGACAGGAGAGTATTCTATTGAAACTAAACTCTCAAAGACCACAGCAGTAAGGAGGTGAAGCTGATATGTATCCCATTCTATGCGAAGACGGGAAAGTGTACTATGGACTGACTCTATTGACATTCGGGAAAGGAGTCCGAAAAGCGAGACCGCTGTGCAGGCTGCTCAACGCGGCGCTTCCGGCCGGCTCTGTTTTGACTTTCCTCATCGGCGCAGCATTACTTTTCTGGCAAAACAGCGACCGTGTCCCGGTGGACAACTACAGCCTGCTTCTGTTCTACGCTCTGGTAATCGTGTCCATGTTCATGCACGAGGCTGCGCACCTGATCGCTGCCGTGGCGTATGGCTACCCGGTGTCAGAAGCGGGCGTCATTTTCTATCTGAAATTCCTCCCGGCCTGCCTGTACGTGGGACACGGCCGCAAGAAGAACGCCACCAAAGGCGAAGAGATCCAGCTGGCACTGGCAGGGATCGAGGCGAATCTTCTCGCCGCAGGTCTGCTATTTTTTGCCGCCGCACTGTGGGAAGACCAGAGCATGACCTTCTTCGCAGCAGCGGTCTCCAACATCTTCATCATCATATCCAATCTTGTGCCCGCCAAAGGAATGGAAGACGACGGAGAGGTCGCACTGAATTGCCTGTTCGAAGTAAAAAGCATCTATTCAGTGGCAAAAAAGTGTGTGAGAAATAGAAAGCGGCGCCGCAAGCTGATCCGCTACGCCGGCTTATCCGGCATTGCCTGCATCGCGCTTTTCCGTCTCATCCTCTTCACAAATGAAAAGTATATCCTGTGGGCCGGATTCATCATTTTCAGCCCGATGGTGTTCATAATGCTGTATTGCAATGCATAGGGGTCAGACCCCGGAAGGAGGTTACAATGAAAACAAGGACTATCATGGCAGCTGTTATTGCAGCGATCCTCATCGTGATCTGCGGCGGATCCGCAATTCATTATTTGCTGGACAACATGCCCGTCGTCTTTAACGATCCCGCGCTTGAGCTGGCTGTCCGCACCGGCCTCGGGATCTCAGACCGCCCGATCACCCGCAAAGAAGCCCGGGAAGTCGTCTCCCTGGACCTCTCCCTCATGGAGGGATACACCAAAGAAATCACAGATCTAAGAGGCCTGTCTGCTTTTTCCAATCTCAAAAAACTGAATCTCGCCAACAACATGATCACAGACATCAGCGAACTCAGTAAGCTCAAAGAATTGAAGATCCTACACCTTGTCGGCAACCAGATCAGCGACGTCTCAGCCCTGTCATCCCTCACCAACCTCGAGTTCCTCGACCTTGAGGGCAACAAAATTTCAGACATCAGCGCCCTCAAGCGCCTAACCAGACTCACCGTCCTGGACCTCCGCAATAACCACATCTCAGATATCAGCAGCCTCTCTGCCATGAAGGATATGAGATGCCTCTACCTCGGCAACAACGAGATCACCGACATCACACCTTTGCAATCGCTGGTGAAACTGACCTATCTGAGCATGGGCGGGAACGAGATCTCAAACATTGAACCGATCTCAGACATGAAAACCCTCGACCACCTTCTGGTCAGCAACAACAGGATCAGCGACATCAGCGTGCTCCAGAACCTCCCCGGTCTCGAATACCTGGACGTCCAGGGGAACCCGATCGACCCCGGCTTTACGCTCGACGACGTGGCTGAGAGTTGTACGGTGATACAGTGAATTGCTCGATGGGAACGGAAATAGAGATTTGCGCGCTTTATGTTAAGGCGTTGTTGGGCAGGTTCATTCCGAACCTTCGGAGCCATGGTTTTCTAAGCGGCTCTGGCTGGTTCACTCGGAACCTGCGGAACCGTGATCCTCTCTGGAGAAATCGCCCACGAAGAAGTAGCCGACATCGAAGAAGAGGGCGATGATCAGCACCGGGACGAGAGCCTGCCAGAAGAACAGCATCAGCAGCGCGAACATGAGGGTGGGCATTTCGATGATGGTCTTGTCGTTTCTTGTGACAACGAAAGTGGTTTCTTTAATAAAACGGATGAATTTCATGATCAAACCTCCATATTAAACGTTTTCAGTAATTTGTGTGTTTGTTCATCTGATGTATAAAGGATACCGCCGGAAGATGAATAAATCTTGAGAGCCAGATTAAAATAACATTAAAAATACTAAGGTCTGCAGTTGCAATAAATGATAGAATACTAATCAGGACGCAGGGGTAAGAACCCTTATCAGAGGAGAATTCAGATGAAAACACGGTTAGGGGCATTCTTTGAGCGGATGAGTAAGATATACGAAGAGGACGGTCTGTTCCATGACACGGAGGTGCAGGCCAATGAGCTGATCGTGCGGGTTTTGATCGCAAATGCGATCATTATTGTGCTCATCCTGGCCGCTGTGATCGCGGGGGTGTTCCCTGTGTCGGGGCTGATCCTGCCGAGGCTGGGAATAGCGCTGGTGGAGATCCTGATTTTGGGGGCTATATCCTACAAGGTAAAGCAGGACGCCTGGTGGCTCAAATATGTGCTGCTGCTGGGGCTTATGACTGTCTATGCGCAGCTTGACTCATTGCTCACGCACAAGGTGGCGATCCTGATGGTGATTCC
>ODAI011784391.1_pt1 | contig 19145 bp, 19 predicted proteins | sample 1539321 | NCBI WGS metagenome assembly ODAI01 (sample SAMN02144231, study PRJEB22623) | gut metagenome | biome: sheep rumen | host: Ovis aries | place: New Zealand
AATTATGGGTATTTATTTAATATGTTTTGGACAATCAGAAGAAAACGTAGAAATTGCTTTAAAGGAAAAAGCAATAGGTGTTACGATCAAGAAAAGCTTTGATTCTAAATCAAAAGCATATCTTATTGTCAAAAGAAAAGATGGATGGACGGTAATTGCCAGGGCAAATATTATCGGAGAAAGCAAGATCAATCCTTTTGAGAAGCCCAATAAGCTTCATGCATATAAGATTGATTATATTGAGCAATGCATTCCCTACGCGATTAGTGATTTATTGAAAACTGAGTTGGGGAATATGTATGGCTTGGCACTCAGGACACCAAGCCTGATTACAGCGGATACGTTAATTCAGAAAATGGATAATATGTTCTGCAAAAAATAACATAAACTTGGCATTTTGGAGTTCTAATATGGCTGAATTAAATCTTAAACAGATAATAGATAGACTAAACCTTGAGTTTGCTGGTGAAACGCGCAAGCTTGTATTTTGGTATGACGATAAGGCAGAATTTGAAGAAGATATGGATTCCGTTGAATTGGATAATGCCAAAGTCTATAGGCTTGAAAAGGATAATCAGTTTTATACTAAATATTTTCTTGAAAGAGAGGATACCACAACAAACTACCTGATTTATGCTCCGTTTCCGAAGCCAGAAGTAAAGGACAATCATCTTGAGGATACAATGCTTTATTCCAAGCGATTCTTCGCTGATAGAGCATCGCTATTGTCAGTGGATCTTGGAATTGAAGAGAAATATAAGCATGTAATTGAAAAACATATAAAGTTCTTTGCAAATAAGGATAGAACTCAGCGCTTCTATGACTTAGAAATTGAAAACTTCAACGAAGAAAATATCCTCGTTGGTCTTCTCAGTGCTATTTGCAAGACCAAAACGTGTTCATTTGAAGAAGTTGTTAGAATTGTCATCACAGAGGATGAAATTGAGGAAAATAAATTCTTAGAAGAGATGCAAAAGTATGATCTTCTGGGTGCATTCTGGAAGCTTTGTGAGCAGCAATTTGGCTATATTGATCAGGAGCCTACGCTGGAAAGACTTATAGTAACGCTTTTTGTTACCTATACTGCGAGATTCATTCAGGGGGATGTTCCTCAGTCATGGAGAAGCTTTGTTTCCATGAAACAGGGAAATGTTATAGCCTTTCTGGACAACCTGATGAATAACATGCTTTACAGAGATGATTATGATAGATTGTCAGCTCATGTAGCTTCAGGATTAAAGGTTTCAGATAACCTATCAAAGTATGCTCCAGAGGATATTATTCACCTTGATGCGTTTTCATATGTGGATGAGCTGATCCTTAAATGGATAACAGAACGACTCATTTCTGAAGATGTAGGTTCAAAGCTCGATGAGATGGATATCCCACAGATTTGTGATTTGCGCTCAAAAATGCATTTCGGTGATATTCATGCAAACGCCTATACAATGCTCGAAAATGCATTGACCATTGTAAATGCAGCTAATTATGGTGGCAGCGATGACATGAAGAGCATTGTTAAGAAATACGAGGATGAAGATTACCTGATTGATCAAGCCTATAGAAAATTCTATTTCTACTACGACAAACTTGAAGACACTACCGGCTACGAGAAGTTACAGACATTAGTAGAAAACATATATACCAATGAATATCTTAATGACCTGATACCCAGATGGAACACAGCCTTCTGCGGAGATGATGGTCTGGTAGTTCTGCCTCTTCAGAGGAATTTCTATAACGGCTTTGTAAACCAGGCAAAAGAACGTACTGTTGTTATTATTTCTGATGCTATGAGATATGAAGTAGGACAGGAGCTTTATGAGCGTATGAAGGATGATGCAAAATGCACAGCAAAGCTCTCCCCTATGATGAGTTCTATGCCTTCATATACAAGACTGGGTATGGCAGCATTGCTTCCTCATAACACGCTTGAAATGCGTGATGATTATGAGGTCTATGCCGATAATGTACTCTGTAATGATCTTGCTGGAAGACAGACAGTATTACAGGCACATAATCCGGACAGTATCTGTGTACAGTTTGATGATATTAAAAATCTAAAAAAGGCAGAGCTTAGGAACATATTTACCGGAAAACAGGCCGTTTATGTATACCATAATCAGATAGATGCCCGTGGTGATAAGGCAAATACAGAAGATGAAGTATTTGTTGCATGTGATGAGGCCATTAAAGAAATCATGGATCTTATCAAAAAAATATCCGTGAATGCCAACACTTATAGATTCATCATCACATCTGATCACGGCTTCATATATAAGCGTGATAATTTAAGCGAAAGCGATAAGATTGGCGGGGTCAGTGGGAAGGATGCATGGATCAATAGAAGATACATAGTTTCAAAGAATCCTATTATCGAAGACGGCGTTTCCAACCTTGGCCTGGGCTATCTGATGGGAAATGACGACGATAAAGTAGTATCTTTCCCCACAAGCAGCAATGTATTCAAAGTATCCGGCGGCGGGCAGAACTTTGTTCATGGCGGATCATCACCTCAGGAAATGATTATACCGGTGCTGGATATAAAGATGGAAAAAGGACATATGGAAACTCGTCCGGCATCCATCAGCCTTGTGAGCATGGTTCAGAAGATAACTAATTTGATTACTGGAATGGATTTCATCCAGTCTGAGCCTGTCAGTGATACAGTCAAAGAAACTACTTATCGTCTGGTGTTCATGTCAGAAGATGATGAGCGCATATCAAACGAGAATATATATGTGGCTGACAGTAGAGAACCTGATTCTTCAAAACGAATATTCAGAATGCGCTTTAACTTTAAGAATCAGAAATATGACAAGAATAAGCAATATTACTTGGTTGTAACTGACGATAATAGTGGGCTTGAATTGTTCAGACATCCTGTAATGATGGATCTGACATTTGCAGATGATTTTAACTGGTAATGCTGCGAAAAAATAATGAAAGGAGGGCGTTGCATGGCACTCATAGAAATGAATTACATATTGATTGATAAAAAAGCTGATGCCAATAAGAATGCCAGGCAAATTGCCCTCGATTACTTGAAGAAAAGTGGCTTCATTTTTGAAGATGGAAAAATAATTGTTGATGAAAAGAATTATGTATCATACAGATTTGATCACAAACGAGTATCGAATAGATATTACTTGTCGTTTAGCGCAAACATGCGCATAAATAATGCGTGGATGTGTTTGGAAAAACTGGATAGTTGCTTAAGCGGTGAAATAAATAGGCTAGTTGTTGTGACAAAAAGCTTTGACGGATTATCTGCGTCATATTGCGAAAAACTATATCCTAGATTTGGAGCATTTGAGCGAAAGGTGAGACAACTTATTATTCTGGTGCTTACAAAAGCCTTCGGAGATAACTGGGTTAATGAAACAATACCGAAGGAAAAACAGGATGAATTACGAGCTAAAGCAAAAGGAAAACTGAATACTCGTGAAATCCTTGAACAATTTGATTTGGCTGAGTTAGAAGCCTTTCTATTTGCAGAAAGAGAATTAGATTATAAAGAATTTTTACAGAATGACCTTGGAATTGAAAAGCTTGGCGGAATGACCAAAGAAGAAATAGTAGATAAGCTTCGCGAGATGCGACCCAAAAGTCTTTGGAGTCAGAACTTCGCAGACATAGGAAATGAACAAAGCTGGAAAACCAATATTTTAAGTATACATGATTGTAGAAATAAGATTGCTCATCATAAAAGCATAAATAGAATAGAGTATATACGTGTTGTAAAAACAATAAAGGGGCTTAATAAGGATTTGGATGAAGCTATAGCTAAATTACAGCATAGAGACTTTACAGATGAGAATAGAGTTGATATCTTGTCAGGATTCAAAGCTATGGCAAGTATGAGCATGAGGCTTAGTGAATTGTTTTCCATGTATGATTTTTCAGCCCTAAATAAGAGTATAACTATGGCAGTTCAGAATGCAGTAAACATTTCAGCATCTGCACAGAAAATATTGGAAGCAGCTGATCGAATCAATCCGATAATCCAGAGTATTGCAGGTTCTATTCCACCACCAGATTTGCTAAGAGGAATAAGTCGAATAGCTTTGGATATACCGAAAATCGAATATCCGACTTGGCTGTATGATGGATTCCCATACAATGCAATTGAGGATAAAAGCAACTCAAATGAAGACAAAACAGATGAAGATACAGATTCCTCCCACAAAGATGACAATTATAGGAAACAAGAAGAATCTGATAATGATAAAAATGATGAAAATACAGATGATGAGGATTGATTAATATGGAAGAAAATATTCTTTTTGTCAGAGAAGATATGAATGAATCCATCAGAGTAAAACTACGGCAGAACTTCGATGGCAAAATTGTTCGCAAGGACCTTACCAAACACATCAAGGAAGGTGCAAATGTACCGGTATATGTATTGGAATATCTTTTGGGGCAGTATTGTAATTCTGAGGATGAAGAAATCATTGAGTCTGGCGTGGAGAGTGTAAAACACATCCTGGCAGATAATTATGTGCGCCCTGATGAGTCAGAAAAGATCCTTTCAAAGCTCCGCCAGCGAGGATCTATGAGCATCATTGATAGAGTCACTGTGAGCTTGAATCTTAAGTATGATGAATACGAAGCTGATTTTTCAAATCTTGGCTTGGGCGGCGTGCCCATTTCTGAGGAGTATCCTGAGAAGTTTGATAGGCTTTTATGTGGTGGTATTTGGTGCATCATAAACCTTGAGTATAACGCAGATGTAGAAGAGTCTAACCCGATTGGATTTATGAAAGAGGAGCCTAAGAGAAAAAAGAAAAAGGATGCTCCGGTAATAACAATAAATAGCTTAAAACCTATTCAGATGCCATCAGTTGATATAAATGAACTGAAAAAAGGACGTAAGGCATTTACCAAAGAAGAGTGGATAGATGTAATGCTTCGTTCTATTGGCATGGAGCCGGACAGACTTACGGAGAGGGAAAAGTGGCTCCTACTTTTGCGATTGGTTCCGCTCGTGGAAAACAATTTTAATCTTTGTGAACTTGGGCCTCGTAGTACTGGTAAATCACACATCTATAAAGAGGTTTCACCTAACAGTATCCTTGTGTCTGGTGGACAGACAACTGTAGCTAACCTTTTCTATAATATGGGTAGACATACAATGGGCCTTGTTGGAATGTGGGACTGTGTAGCTTTTGATGAGGTTGCCGGTATCAATTTCAAAGATAAAGATGGCGTGCAGATCATGAAAGACTACATGGCTTCAGGTTCATTTGCTCGTGGTAAAGAGGAAAAGGCAGCATCTGCTTCTATGGTGTTTGTTGGTAATATCAATCAGAGCGTTGATGTCCTTTTGAAAACAAGCAGTTTGTTTGATCCATTCCCTCCGGAGATGGGAACAGATACTGCATTTCTTGATCGTATGCATTGTTACGTTCCTGGGTGGGAAATTCCTAAGTTCAGGCCTGAGCATTTTACAAACGATTACGGTTTTATAACTGATTACCTTGCTGAGTTTGTAAGAGAGCTTCGTAAAGAGCAGTATGGTGATGCTATTGAGAAGTACTTCCGCTTGGGAAAGAACCTTAATCAGCGTGATACTATCGCTGTTCGCAAGATGGTAGGCGGCCTCATCAAGATTGTTTATCCTGATGGGGAATTTACTAAGGAGCAGCTTGAGGAAATTATACAGATTTCACTTGAAATGCGCCGCAGAGTAAAGGAACAGCTTAAGAAGCTTGGTGGCATGGAGTTCTATGATGTGAACTTCTCATATATTGATAATGAGACATTTGAAGAGCATTATGTATCAGTCCCTGAACAGGGAGGCGGCAAGCTTATTCCTGAAGGTATGATGAATCCGGGGCAGGTATATACTGTTTCACATGGTAAGTCAGGTATGATAGGTGTATTCCGATTGGAATCACAGATGTTGCCTGGTAATGGTAAGTTTGATAGAACCGGACTTGGTTCAGATAGAGATTGCAAGGAAGCAACTAACACGGCATACAGTTTCTTAAAAGCCAATGCAGGACGCATTAGTGGAGCGATTGGAGTAGGAACGAAGGATTTTGTTATCAATTATCAGGACCTGCAGGGACTTGGAATGACAAGTTCTTTAGCACTTCCTACTCTCATAGCACTTTGCTCAATAGCACTTGGTAAGCCGGTACAAAGCTCATTGGCAGTATTAGGGGAAATAAGTATAAGTGGCACCATGATAAAGGTTGAGAATCTTGCAGATACATTGCAGGTATGTCTTGATAGCGGCGCTAAGAAAGTATTGCTTCCACAAATTTCAGCAGTGGATCTCGGAACAGTGCCACCTGAGCTTATGAGTAGCTTTAATCTAATTTTTTATCAGAGTGCGGAGGACGCTGTATTTAAGGCGCTAGGGGTAGAATGATAAATGGATGATAATGAATTACAATTTATTGTTTCTGACAAAATCGGGGCAAGGGAAAACACCGTTTATCTTTTAAATGATGCTTGGGATGATTGGTTTAGATACTCGACTCAGTACAATGCATGGTATGTGGATAACGATGGAAAACAGTTTCGAATAGGATTTGTAAAAATAGCGCTGGGTGATCAAAGTGAACGGAGAGCAGAACTACCGAAAATATTTGTTCGGTTATCGGAAAACTACTATTCATTAGGCGCATCGATAGATTATTATCTCGCGTTAAAGGATAACTTAAAGAATATCCGAGAAAATGTCTTAATTGCATTAAATGACATGGCTTTCGATTTGGATATTTATCATAGAGTAAAAAACTATGATGTAGTGCAGATTTCTTTGCTGCGTGATGTGACCAATTCAATGATTGAAGGACAATTTCATAGAATTGCACTTGGTGGGGCTAAGCTGACAAAGTACGCATTTACCTATAGTATGCCACTTAATAACGGTGGTGAGCTTAACAATATAAACTTCAAAGTATTTCCTGAAAGTAAGCCTCCAACTAATATTCATGCGCTAATAGGAAAGAATGGAGTTGGTAAGACAACGCTATTACGAAATATGCTCAAAGCTGTTGGGCTGAAAGAATACTCTGGCGAGTACGGAGGATTTGAATTCGAGAGAGGAATGCGTTTTTCTAACGTGGTGTTTGTCTCCTATTCTGCATTTGATATTCCTGTGTTAGAGGATGAAATACCAGAGGGAAATAATAAAGTACCATATAATTTTGTGGGACTGATAGGAAAAGGTGAAGATGGAAAAAAATTTGTGAAGACAATAGAACGATTAAAGCTAGAATTCTGCGAAAGTCTTTATGATGTGTCTACCAGTTTGAAAAAGAAATTGTGGAGACAAGTGATAGGAATACTTGAATCGGATAATACTTTTTCAAACTTAGAGATTGGTAAGTGGGCAGATTATGCCAAGAGAAAAAACAATACAAGAGAATATACAAGAGAAAAAGCATTAAAAGAATTTACAGAATTAGTAGGGCCATACTTTGATGAACTTAGTTCAGGCCATAAAGTTATATTACTTACGCTCACAAAACTTGTTGAATTGGTGGAAGAAAAAACTTTAGTGATTTTAGATGAACCTGAAGAACACCTTCATCCACCGTTGGTGTCGGCGTTTATTAGAGCTTTATCGCAATTGTTAGTATATAGGAACGGAGTAGGTGTAATAGCAACCCATTCTCCAGTAATAGTGCAAGAGATACCTCGTAAATGCGTATGGATGCTTAGAAGAGCAGAATCGGAGCTTATTACAGAAAGACCAAGAATACAGACATTTGGAGAGAATCTTGGTGAACTTACAGAGGAAATCTTTGGTTATGAAGTATTAAACTCCGGATTTCACAAGATGCTTAAAGATGAGAGCTATAAATCAGATGATTATGAAGATGCTGTAGAGAGCTTTGGCGGAGAATTAGGAAAAGAGGCAAAATCTTTATTAAAAGCATATGTTTATGAAAGGACACTATATGAAGATTAAATTGCCTGTAATAGATCAGAGTGAAATGATTGAAGATTGCATAGAAGGTATACAGGACAGTAAAAGAAAGACGACATTAAGAAATAGTAAGGCTGCAATTGTTGATTATTCGGCTCATTATTTGGAAGTGGCTAAAAATGGAAAGCTTAGTGGTGAACCAAAGCAGGTCAGTATTCCTGGAGGTGCAACAAAGGATGATATGGTTTATCTCTATGATGAACGATTAGTTAAGTCTGCAAAGGGAAGACCATATTACGAGAAGATTAAAGCAAATGCCCCTTGGGGTAAGTGTCCAATTTGTGGCTATTATGTAGCAGATACATTAGATCATTATTTACCGAAATCAATTTATTATAGGTATGCTGTATCAATAGCCAATTTAGTTCCATCGTGCATTGTTTGTAATAAAAATAAGACTTCTAGAACTGCGGAAGGTAGAGCTGAAGAAACAATACATCCATATTTTGATGACTTTGATGATGAAGTATGGCTTAACGCTAGAATAGAAAGAGATGCAGGCAATCCTTTTGGTTTTGTTTTTGAAGTTATTAAACCTGAGAAATGGGCTGAAGAAAAATACAAACGTGCAAAAAATCATTTAGAAGCCTATAAATTGAGTGATTTATATAGAAAATTATCAGCATGTGAGATAACTAAAGAAATAACAAATCTGATTAAGCTGTATGGTATTACAGCTAGTATGAACCTGTTAAAGAGTTCTGTGCAAATATCACTTGATACTGAGATGGAACAAGGAAAAAATACATGGAAATCTGCTATGCTTCGCGCTCTTTCAGAGAGTGAGTGGTTTTGGAATGAATTCATGCCCAATATATTAAACGAGGATAGAGATGCAAGGAAAATATAAGGTCATAACTCTGTGCGGAAGCACCCGTTTTAAAAATGAATTTATGGAAATTCAGAAGAGGCTTACTTTAGAGGGAAACATTGTTATCAGTGTAGGTCTCTTTGGGCATTCCGGTGATCAGGAAGTCTGGGAGAACATGGATGAAGGAACCCTAACTAAGACCAAAGAAATGCTTGATGATATGCATAAGCGCAAGATCGACATGGCTGATGCCATTTTTGTAATAAATGTTGGGGGTTATATAGGCGAAAGTACGAGATCTGAGATTGAATATGCCAAGTTTCATGGAAAAGAAGTGAAGTATTTGGAACAACCATAAAGTCAATTGGTAGTTCATAGTATACAGAGGAGGGATATCTGATGTCAGGACTATATGATTGGGTTGATTTTTATAAGGCATTTGCTAATAAACTGCTTGGTTATAAGAATAACCGTGCAGAGTTAATCTCTGCTATTAGAAGTGCATATGATGAGGCGGGGATAGCTTTGCCTACTTTAGAAAGGGACAATAACATTATTGATATTGACCCTTTTACTACATTTGGGCTGTTTAATAAGAGTTCAATGAAAGAAGAGAACAGAATAAAAATTATCAATGCCCTTTCAAATAAGCTTGGAATAAGTGCTGCACCTCCGACAGCTTTTGCAAGTATTCCGGTACTGAATAACCAAAATGCAACTTTTTATTATTTTGTTGGCGATAGAGATGACGATGATATTGATGCTTTATGGGAGTTATTTGAAAATGCTCTTAAGTATGCTGATAATCCAAGCTTAGAGCATAGAGAAATGCTTTCAAAATGGTTTGACAGGGCGATAAATAAAAAAGGAAATGGTAATAGCAAGATTACCATGGCTTTATATTGGATTGCTCCAAATGCTTTCTTGAATCTGGATAGCAGAAATGAGTGGTACATTTACGAATCAGGGAAGGTACCAGCAGAAGTAGTGAATTCAATTCCTAAGGTTGAACCAAAGATTTCTTCCGAGAAGTATTTCATGATAGTGGAGAAAATCAGAGAGTACCTAAAGAATACCAATAGCGAAATTAAGGACTTTAAAGATTTATCCTATGCTGCATGGAAGTATTCTGATGAAGTTAATAAGCAGATAAAGGCTGATAAGGTACAGAGAACGCAGAAAGGCTCAGCATTAGCGGATGCAGATGTGGATACAGTGCATTACTGGCTGTATGCACCTGGACACAATGCTGATAAGTGGGATGAGTTCTACAAAGCGGGTATCATGGCGATAGGCTGGGGGCAGATAGGAGAGCTTACAGCTTATGAGAGTAAAGATGCCATGAAAGAGGCTATGAAGGAGAATATTGATCCTTCAAGACCTTATACAATGGCGGCCCATGCAACATGGCAATTCGCGAATGAAATGAAGGTTGGCGATATTGTTTTTGTTAAGAAGGGAATGCATCAGCTTATTGGCAGAGGTGTTGTTGCCTCGGATTACTATTATGATGATTCGAGAGAGGATCATTATAGAAATGTTCGTAAGGTTGACTGGTCAGATAATGGTTCTTGGGACCATCCGGGGCAGGCCGTTATGAAGACTCTTACGGATATTACTCCATATACTGATTATGTAGAAAATCTATGCGCATTGTTTGAAGATAATACCTTCGAAGATGAGGAAGGTGCTACAGAGAAGAAATATCCTGAATATTCAGTTGATAAGTTCTTGGAAGAAGTATATATGAGTCCTGACAATTATAAAACGTTGGTGGGACTTATAGAGAAAAAACAGAATGTGATTCTCCAGGGAGCGCCGGGAGTAGGAAAAACGTTTGCTGCAAAAAGATTGGCGTATTCCATGATTGGAGAGAAGAATCCTAATAGAGTTATGTTGGTTCAATTCCATCAAAGTTATTCTTACGAGGACTTTATTGAGGGATTCAGACCATCTCAGGGTGGTGGCTTTGAGATAAAAAAAGGATCATTCTATAAGTTCTGTAAGAGAGCAGAGGAAGATGACCATAACAATAAATACTTTTTTATCATTGATGAGATAAACAGAGGTAACCTCAGCAAGATATTTGGCGAGCTCTTTATGCTGATTGAACAGGATAAACGTGGCAATTCCCTAAGTTTACTGTATTCAGATGAGAAGTTCTCAGTACCAGATAACGTTTATATCATTGGCATGATGAATACGGCAGATAGAAGCTTGGCTATGCTTGATTATGCGCTGAGGAGAAGATTTGCTTTTTATGATATGGAGCCGGGATTTGATACAGATGGTTTCTGCAAATACAAAGATGGTTTGCATAGCGATAGATTTAATAGGCTAATTTCGGAAATTAATAGGTTGAATACGGCTATATCAGACGATGAATCTCTTGGAGAGGGCTTCTGCATTGGACACAGTTACTTCTGCGAAATAGATAAGATAGAAGCAGGAACTTTGGAGGATATTGTTAAATACGAAATAATACCACTTATTAAAGAGTACTGGTTTGATGAACCACAGAAGGTGAAAGATTGGAGTGACAGCTTATGGAGATCAATAAGTTAATTCCGATAAAAAACCTATACTATATGCTTTCGTATGCGTTTCAAGTCTTGAAGGAAGATACATATAAAAAGTTGTCTTTCGAAGAATTTGAAAATGCAGGTGAACTATGCGCTGCTATACTTGCAAAAGGCATGGCAAGTCAGATAAAGAGAGGTCTAGAAAGAGTATATGTTACCAACACGGAGGCGATTTCTGCCCTAAAAGGGAGAATTGATATTTCGGAGTCTATCAAAGAATGTACAGAAGTAAAAAATCAGATGGTTTGTAACTATGATGAGTTTTCTGTTAATTCCTATAAGAACCAGATCATCAAGACCACTTTAGAATTACTCCTTAAATCAGGGATATCACCGGTTAGAAAAAAGGAAATAAAGAAGATACTTGTGTTTTTATCAGATGTAGAGATAGTAGATCCTTACCGTATTAACTGGAAGGTTCAGTACAATCGCAACAATCAGACATATCAGATGCTGATAGCAATATGCTACTTAGTAATAAAGGGACTACTTCAGAATTCATCCGAAGGAAAAACAAAAATGATGGATTTCTTTGATGAGCAGAGAATGTGCAGGTTGTATGAGAAGTTTATTCTTGAGTATTACCGAACAGAGCACAAAGAGCTGATTGCTGGTGCACCACAGATCCAGTGGGCTCTGTCTGATGAAGATGATTTTGATATGCTGCCTAAGATGCAGACGGATATTACACTTAAAAGCAGAGATGGGAATAAAATCCTTGTTATGGATGCTAAGTACTATGGGCATAATACGCAGGTTCAGTATGATAAGCACTCTATTCATTCACATAACCTTTATCAGATTTTTACATATGTAAAGAATTTGGAAGCTGCGAACACCGGTAATGATAAGAAAATTTCAGGAATGCTGCTTTATGCAAAAACAGTAGAACAGATACAGCCCAATAATGTATTTCATATGAGTGGTAATGAGATTGCTGTAAGAACCTTGGATTTGGGACAAGACTTCTCGGAAATCAGGAAAACACTGGATGATATAGCTGATGAGTATTTTACTGAGACGGGAAGAGTGAATAGTAACGCTGGTTGAAAATATATGGGAATAACAAAAACTGATTTTATGCGTGGTATGCAGTGTCAGAAGATGCTGTGGCTTGATAAGCATAAACCACAATTGAAAGTGATTCCGCCAGAAGTACAGGCTAGATTAGATTCAGGGAATGATTTTGGCGATAAAGCTATGAGTATGTTTGGACCTTATGAAGAAATGACAGTTCTTCGCCCAGGGACAAACTATCCAGATACAAAGGCTATGGCTGTCAATACCTTGAAACACATTGAGATTGGCACTCCTGTAATATGTGAGGCAGCATTTATCTATTACAACAACTACTGCGCTGTTGATATTTTAAGGAAAACAGATTCGGGATATGATTTTTATGAAGTAAAAAACTCTCCGGAAGTCCACGAACAGTTTATTAAAGATTGTGGTTTTCAGAATTATATTCTTAGTAGATGTAAGATAAACGTAGGAAATATCTATGTTGTGACACATGGAGATGATGAAAATTATCTATATGTCATAAATGATGTAACTTCTGAAGCAAAAGAACTGTATAACTGGGTGAATGACAATATCTGGAATCTTAATAAAATGCAAAAGAGCTTTGAAGAAATCAACGTGCCAATAGGAGATCAGTGTTGCAATCCGTATGAATGTTGGTATTACGGCTATTGTCATGAGCAATGATAGGAGGAAACGATGAGTCTGCTAAAAAAGTTATTTACTTCTATAGGTGAAACTACGAGTACTATGCCCAAAAGTACAACGCAGATTACTGATAGGGGCAGCATGTTTAAAGCTACCAGCGCGGAGCTAAGCAAAATTCTAGCTGATAGTGATAAGGCGATAGATGCTATGCATAAGGCAGATGACCAGTATGATCAAGACGGAGATATCAATAAGCGTATCGCCGTATATGAAAAGTATTTAAGGGTAAAACCGCAATGGAACTCCTTTAACTTTGATATGGCTCTTGCGAAAATGTACGAAAAGGCAGGAAGAAACAACGATGCTTGGGGATATTTGAATCAGATGTATATCTGGTCAATAGATCCAACCGCAGTTGGTGGTGATGTATCTAAGATACGCTTTGAGCAGTTCAAAATTTTAAAAAATGAAACGAAGTACGCAGATGCCATGGTGATGCTTGTTAGCAGCTATCTGATTAATGCTTACGAGGTAAAAGGCATATACTTTAACAAGGAAAAATTTATTAAGGATGCCAAGACTATATCAAAAAAGCTTGGCCATGAAGAAGATTCTTTGAGAGCATTTGCTGATGACTTTGAGAGAAAGCTGAAAGTAAGGCAGATTCAGGAAAAGGATGTTCAGCAATATGTTGCAGGGTATTTCAGATAGTTTCCTGACTGGCGGGGGATTTATTATGATCATAGGGTGTGTAGAGAGTATAACTGTTGAGTATGGCGGATTTTTTGGTGGTACAGAAAAACGTGTTATAACACATGATGGGGACAAGATAGTTGTGGAGCGTACGTTTTATAACGGAGCTTCTGACGATGGCAAATTGCTATATGTAGGTAAAACGTGGACGGATCTGCTTCAGGGCATGGACTCACTTCATATAGATAATTGGGCTGAGCAATATAATGATCCGGATGTGCTGGATGGTACGCAATGGTCATTAGATATTGAATATGGCAAAGGGGCAGATGGTGTTCATTATTGGGGAAGCAATAAGTATCCTGATAATTTTGGTGATTTCTTAAGAGTTATGGAGATGTAAGTTATGGGATTGTTTTCAAGTAAGCATGAAAAAACTGAAGATATTGATTACGAGAGGCTTAGGGAAGACTTGATGGATGAGTATGGCGCTCAGATGGTCACTTTTACAGGAGCTATGGGATATTCAGATATGTGTGATGCACAGAGAGCCACTAATGAGGAATTACTTAAAATGGCCAAAAACGAAGGAATTGATATTAGCAAGTATCGATAAAAAGCTAATAGAATGAAACACACATTCTGTTAGCTTTTTTTGTGGGCTTTTAAATGCTTGCAAGAGGCTTGCAAGAACATGAAATATTATATTGACAAAACGATTGCATCGATGTAATATAATACTTGCAATATGATGCAAGTGATTTTTAACACAAAGAAACGGAGATAGACAGCTATGGATGAGAGAAACAATTTTGACCGTGAATATGTTGAGGCACTTGTTCCAGATAAGATGAAGCTTGCCATGTATGTAAATAGAGCAAAAGGCCCAGAACGGACAATGGCTCAATTTGCTGAAGTGTGTGGAGTTAGTGCTTCAACATTATCGAGAATAGTCAATCATAAAATAACGAAACCAATATCGACAGAACTTATACAGGCTATTATTCAAAACGCAGCTGATCCTGATAAGATGGATTTTGAGTTTTTTATGCATGCTAATGGAATGATTCCTAAAGAGCGCCATGAGAGAAAAAACTATGCTGGTGACACATTTATGGAACGCAGAGAAGCTCAAATGAATGCGGAGACAACCATAAAGAATACAGTTGCTGATGAACTATATGCTAGAGGGCATATGATACAGTTTTTCCCAAGATTACCAGTGAAGGAACTTCCTGAAAGCAAGTTTTCATTAGGTCAGTTTAGTGCATTCGCATTGAGAATTCAGGGTTATGAGCCAATGTATTGGAATTTTGTTGTAAATGTGGCAAATTTCCAGAATGAAGAAGATGAATGGATGCAGAGAGAAAAAAGAATGTTTAAACGGAGAATGATGGATCGGTATGCTTCCATTTTCCTGAGAGATTCTTGGGAGCCTGAAACTATGAAGGATATAAAAACAACATTTGCTTTTGTTGATATGGAAGCTTTTACTATGTTTAAGGATATGCTAATGCAAGCTGAGGTAAATACCGAAATGTCATTGTTATTGATAGATATGAACAAACAGAAAGTTGTGACAGAAATTATGATTCCTCGAAAAGATGGAAAATGCTCATCAAGCATTTTTGATGAAGAGATTATAAGAGAATATGATGATACTGACGACTTTGAAATCTGGGGTGGTTCTGATGACAAAATTGATTAAGGGGGATGTTTGATGGCGAAAGATGATAGACAGCTAAGAACAAATAACAACAAAGGTTTGGTGGGATATAGGGCACTCTATAATGGGGACCGAGTCATAGCAATTATGAATGGCACCCAAGAAAAATCATGGAGTTGCCTAGGAATAATATATCTTGATGAGTTAAATAAGCTGGTCAACTCTGGACCATGTATAAACTTAGATAACATTTATAAACAATAATTTTCTACTTGAAGTGCCGTTCATTATGTATCAAAGCCGGGTAGTGTCATAAATGCAGCTATGCATTTATTGATGCTGGCCGGTTTAATTTTTTAAGGGAGGAATTTTTATGAATGAGTTTTTTCGAAGGGTAATTTGCATGTGTGATGTGGAGGATTGTCCATATCACAAGAAACACTGTTGCTTGGGGGAAATCGATATTAGATGTTTGAATAACAGTTTTCCTTTAAGGGAGAAACGTTGCTGTAAGAAGAAAAACAGCATTAAGGTCATTGGTATACTAGAAAAAGCAGCATAAATAGAAAAACAGATACAACTCGCAAAAGATGCCTCTCTGAAGCGCATGAATTGCAGGACTAAATGTGTTAAGACACAAGTCTTGTGGTTCGTGGTTTCAGAGGGGCTCTTTTTCGTATATGAATATTTTACTTCGTCATCAGTACGGTAATATTGACACAACAAACACCTGTTCGATATAATGGTTATATCGCTATCTTAGGTACAAGTTCACGGATTAGAAGTGCATAGGAAGACTGAAACTATTATCAACGGTCAGTTTGACATTCCCTTTTGGCTGGCCTCTGCAAGGGAGGCGAAAAAAGAATGCAGGAAGTGCATGTGGCTTGTCCATGTTGTAAAAATAAAAGGTTGTTTGACGCAGATCCAACTGCAGTGGAGGGCATCATCAAGATAAAATGTCCAATATGCAAAGCGGTTGTTGCTGTCAGCTTCCACCACAAATCAGTTCGTACTGAGCAAATCGGCGCATGAGAAATCATAGCGACCAACGCCTGACGAAGTTTAGAGAGACTATCTCTTTACTTTGTCAGGCGTATTTTTTTGCTTTGGTTTCCATAAAAGGCTACAGGATATGTGGCTTTTTATGGGAGTCTAAGGCTTCCAGGTACCTACAAATTTCATATGGTTCATGTGAGCGCAGTGAACAGGATATGAACATACCGTTTTTTCTTAATTCCAGAAATGGGATGGAAAAGCGTATGTCTGTACCCTTTTGTTCTCTGCGCTTTTTTGTCCTATGGATTTCAGAGAAAAGGCTGTTGCTCATATTCTGTTCCTGCCTCGAAACCGGAAAGAGGAGAAGATGAATACAACACTTAAAGAAGAAACGCTGGGACAGAGACTTAAGGCAGCAAGAATCAGAATGGGTATGACGCAGGAAGAACTAGCTGAAGCTATGCTAACCACAAAGAGTATGATTTCCTATTATGAGAACGACCACGGAGATATGAAGCAGAGCATGATTGCAGAGTTTGCTGATATCCTGGGGACGACTGTTGAATATCTTATCTGTGGAGTTATCAAGGCCCCGGAGCTTGATGCGGATTCTGTTGAGCTTCTTAAGCTGTTTGGGGCTATGGATGAAAAGACCAAGCAGATTATGCTGGTTCAGATGAGGGCGGTAGCTTATATTTGAAAATTTGCACCTAAGTATTATTTTTGACAATTCCCACACATTTTTTTATAAAAACAGCTTAAAATTCTTCACCTAATGCAGATTTCTGGTTTAGGTGAAGAATTTTTGCTTTTCAGCCCTTTCTTATGTTCGAAATTTTCGAACCTAAAGTTCTATTTCTAAGAGAACGTATTATTCCGTCACGTTCCGTAGAATTACATATGTAAGCAAGAGGTACAGCTTAGCCGGCTAACCTGACCTCCAGGTTTCAAAAAGGAGGTATGACATGAGTAAGAAAGATAAAGAAATATTTGACTCCTATGCAAGCGGTAATCCAAATCAACGCTTTGACCTGATCTACAAAAATTACCGTACTTTCCCAAAACTGATCGACAGCTTTGAGACCGGAGTGTTCAACATGATCCTCAATGAGAGGGAATATAACCGAAGGGCAAAGAACGGGGCAGATTTGGGAGTAAGAGTGCAGACCAGCAACAAAAGTGATCCTACTGCGAAGCTTGCAGTAGAAAGAGTCATGATACGTGAAGCGATTGAAAAGTGTGATCTTGATGGGGGAATACTTAAGGATACAGATAACCCGGAAAAGCACAGAAAAAACATCTGGACAATAACTATGATGCGTCGGGAATACGAGGTGTTTGATTCCTTCCTTAATACACTTGATGGCAGGGAATACACCATAATGACCAGGCATCTTAATGAGAAGTGCAAAGTATCAAAGATTGCAGAAGAACTGGATGTTGCAGATAAAACAGTAAGCAACCTTCTGTCAGGTATCAAGAGTTCACTTAGGGAAAACATCACACCATATTTCAGGGAAGCTATATAAGGAGGCTTGGCAATGGCATACAAGAGAAAAGAACTGGAGAACATGGATAACCTGTTCACCAACGGTAAGAAGAAGTTTGTTAAGTATGAAGAAGGGGCTGCGATGTTCTCTATGGGAATCCACTCATTTATGGATCTGGCAAAGGAAGCAAAGGCTGTTTATCGCATCAGAAGGATTGTGTTGGTGAACACAGAAATCATAGAAGAGTACTTGGAGAACTTCAGAGACCTGTAGACGGATTGATAACTAAAGAAACAGCTTTTAGTCTTGCGCAAATAAGCATTGATTAAATGTGGGACATTTAATATAATCAAATTAGAGATACGAAAGGAGCGATATTATGGCAGGACATGGAAGACCGCCGGGAGAGGAACCGAAGAATGTGAAGATAGGTCTTCGCGTTAGTGAAGAAGAGAGAAATCGCCTGCTTGCATATTGCGAGAAGATGAATCTCACTCAATCCCAGGTTTTGAAGGAAGCATTGGATCTTCTTTACAAGACCAAGCCATGACTAAAGCTGTTTCTTCTTTTTTATAAGGAGGAACAAGATGGCACAAAGTAGAAAAGACTCCCGCGGATATGCGCTCAGAAGCGGAGAGTGTCAGAGATCGGATGGTCGTTATTCATTTTCGTATACGGATAAGGACAGGAAGAGACAGGTAGTATATGCAACGGACCTGATCTCACTTCGAAAGAAGGAGCAGCAGATCAGACGTGACCTTGAGGATGGACTGGATCCGAGGAGGGCAGAGCGCATTACAGTCAACAAGGTATATGATGAGTACATGAAGCAGAAGTTCGACCTGAAGCCTACGACAAGGTGCAATTATCTTTACACCTATGATCATTTCATAAGGGATAGCTTTGGCAGACGAAGACTGGTTGATATCAAGTACACGGATGTGAAGAAGTTCTATTACAGCCTTCTCACTGAGAAAGGATACTCTGCAGCTACTGTGGACAACGTACACACCCAGCTTCATCCAGCATTCCAGATGGCAGTGAGGGATGGGCTGATAAGAGTAAATCCGGCAGCCGGTGTTCTTGGAGAGATCAAGAAGAGTCATGTATGGGTAACTGAAAAAAGAATGGCTCTTACGGTTCCGGAGCAGAAAGCATTCATGAATTATCTGTTTGAGAATCACAGCTATCAGGGATGGAAGCCGGTAATAACAGTACTCATAGGTACTGGTCTCCGTATAGGAGAGTGCCTTGGACTTCGCTGGGAAGATCTTGATTTTGA
>ODAI012009253.1_pt1 | contig 19141 bp, 17 predicted proteins | sample 1539321 | NCBI WGS metagenome assembly ODAI01 (sample SAMN02144231, study PRJEB22623) | gut metagenome | biome: sheep rumen | host: Ovis aries | place: New Zealand
CGAAAGGGCCTGCTTGTATATTATCCCCGTGATGAAAGCTGAGAAAATGTAATTTAAGCAGATAATATGAAAAAGGTATTTTATGCGTTTTTATCTCTCATGATGTGCATGTTTGCATCATGCCAGAAGGATGAGGATGTTGTTCCGGAGCCGCAGCCAGAGCCGAAACCGATTGTTGTCAAGTATGCTGAGTACGAAACGAACGATGACTACGTAGACTTGGGAGTCGGCAATTTCATGATTGCTACCAAGAATTTAGGCGCAAAGCGGCCTGAGGATACGGGCGACTTCTTTGCCTGGGGCGAGACAGAGCCTAAGGAGGTCTACTCGTGGGAAACGTATAAGTTGCAAACCTCTCCAACATACTATAAGGATGGTGAATTTCTTCAGCCTCAGGATGATGCTGCAACGGTCATCTTAGGGAATGGATGGCGTATGCCCACAGTTGATGAGGTGCAGTTTCTTACAGATTCCTATACGACCGACGTCAATTGCTCCAGGATGAGACCCACCATCAGTAACGGCGTTTACGGCTACCTGCTGATAGGCCCTAACGGCAATTCCGTATTCTTTCCTTCCACAGGAAGGATGCGTGGCAACGAGCTGATAACCTGGGACAACGACACCAAGATGTGGTGCAAGGATTGTGCCAAAGTCAGGGCGTTGAATGTCTTCACCATCGACCAGATAGATGTTTCGACCTTTTGGTCCGTTGACAGATGTGAGGGACTGCCCATACGTCCTGTAAAAGAACGGGGAGCAGCGCCTGACACCGTGTATCTGAAACTGAACGTCCTCGACCGCAACATTGCAGAATCTCAAAAGCTGCTCACCACCATCAATCCCGAGGAATACAGCGCTGCGAGCTATCAGACGCTTGACAGGAACCATCAGCGTGCTGTTGCCATGAGAGCGTATGCGGTCGAGAATGACGGACAGAAGAAACACGACTACCTGGCCCTCATCAACAAGCAGAATGAAGAGTTGCAGGATTCCATCGACCATGCATCCCATTTCCTGCGCATGGCTATCGTTGAATTGGCCCCTCTGCCCAAGGCCAGCGATATCAAGGCAGTAGACCTCGGACTTTCTGTGCGCTGGGCATCGGCCAACTTAGGAGCCCGCACGGAGACTGAAAACGGCTATTTCATCGCATGGGGCGAGTTGGCTGCCAAGCAAGGGCGTTACGATTGGGGTAGTTATAAGTGGTGCAAGGAAGACAAGTTCTCAAAATACGTGACTGACAGCCGATGGGGCGAGGTGGACGGAAAGACACGGCTCGACCTTGAGGATGATGCTGCCCACGAATATCTGGGCGGAGATTGGCGCATTCCTACGCCTGAGGAGTTTCAGGAACTTGTGGACAAGTGTACTTTCGAAAACGTATTGCTGAATGGCCATACAGTGATGAAGGCGACGGGGCATAACGGCAACTGCATCTATTTCCCGCATGCTGGGTCTACCAGTGTGGTGGATCAAATATATTGTTGGACATCAGACTTGAATGTCGTCGACAATCATGCCACCTGCTATCATATCGATAGTTTTTGGGGCAAGGCGTTCAAAACTTGGGAAGACAGATGTGTCGGTTTGACCATTCGTGCGGTTTGTCCTTAGCCAAAATGTAGATAAAAATATTCAAATTGTAACAAATTGTAGCGAAAATGAAAGATTATTATTTATGATACACAAAGAAAAAATTCTGAAACACATCAAATAATGAATTTCTTTCAAATGTATTACTTTTGCAGTGTGATTTATCGATTTCGTCGTTGAATTGAAACGATGGCTTCGAAAAAAAGATATGGATTTATTAGTTTTTCTCAATATGTAGTTATTACTTAGGTATACATTGTTAGGTATTATTTTAGAAAAGTGCCGTGTCGGGAGATACGGTACTTTTTTTGTTTTTGTCCTTTTTTACTTGGTTACAACCAGACGCTGATTCAGCTAACTATTAGTTCTAGTAGATTTTGACTTCGGAAATAACGAAGGCGCCTACAGATTCGTTGAGCCGCTTGACGAGTTGGGTGCGCATCATGGAGAGGTCTTGTCGAAGCGATGGGTTGTTGATTTTCACAAAGAGCGTTTGGTTCTTGATGAATTTCTCGCCCGTATAGCGTTCTACCGTTGCTCCTGTGACTTCAGTCCATGCATCGATTACTCGCTTTTGCAAAAGTGGCGTCTCCAATCCTTCTTCCCGTAGGAATTTGTTGAGCACTTCATCGAGCGTTTGTACTTTTTGTTTAAACATTTGATGCCTCCTTTCTTTCTGTGATGACACCGTTTTCCACCGAGAAGAGTTTGTAGTCAGTAGCTCTGTTCTGCAATATCTGATCCAGATGGTCGCGGTTGGTGTCGGTAATGAATATTTGTCCGTAATTGTCGCCCGACACCAGTTGGACAATCTGTTCCACCCGATTGGCGTCCAGTTTGTCGAAGATGTCGTCGAGTAGCAGCAATGGGGTGGTCCTTGATGAGGTGCGGCCAAGGAAAACAAACTGTGCTAGCTTTAATGCCAGCACATAGGTTTTGTGTTGGCCTTGGCTTCCCTCGCGTTTCATCTGATAGCCGTCAATCAGCATTTCAAGGTCATCGCGGTGGATTCCATGCAGAGAATAGCCCACGGCGCGGTCTTTGAAACGGTCGCGTTGGATGACGTCGAGCAGCGGACCGCGTTGGCAATGGGATGTGTAGCCCAGAGAAACCGACTCTTTATCGGATGAAATCTTTTGATAGATTTGCTGGAACAGCGGAATGAGTTCCTTGATGAATGCATCGCGCTTAGCGTAAATCACTTCACCGTGTTGCGCCATCTCGCGCTCCCAGATATCAAGAAGCGTAGCGTCAGGTTCTTCCTCCTGTCTCAGCAGCGCGTTTCGTTGCTGCAAGGCCTTGTTGTAGGACGTGAGCGCTTCGAGATAGTTGTAGTCGTATTGGGATATGACGATGTCCATCAATCGGCGGCGTTCCTCGCTGCCTCCTTCGATGAGCAGGGTGTCGGAAGGTGAAACAAAGATCAGCGGAATGAGTCCGATGTGTTGTGAAAGCCGTTTATATTCTTTCTTGTTTCGCTTGAAGTGCTTCTTCGTCCCACGCTTCATGCCGCAGTAGATGTGTTCTTCGTCGCCATTTTCGTTCAGGTAATCACCTTCCAGCACGAAGAATTCTTGTCCGTGAGTGATGATTTGTGAGTCGATAGGATTGTAAGCACTTCGGCAGAACGACAGATAATAGACGGCGTCCAGGAAATTCGTCTTTCCCTCCCCGTTTTGTCCGATGAGGCAGTTCATCTTGGGCGACAAGCCGAGGTTGGCCGCTTGGATGTTCTTGTAATTGACGATGGAAATGTTCTTGAGAATCAAAGTTTCAGCCTTTAAATTTGATGCAAAGTTACGTGTTTATTCATGAAAAGCAAAAAAAAAGGCAAAAAATTTCAGTATGTGCAATAATTTGAGTAATTTTGCAACGCTTTATGAGCCGTTGCGAAATATGGGCGGTTTGTAATAGGGCAGAAAACTATTTGGAATAGAAAAATTAAAAAAAACAAATAAATAAATGGCAAACAAAAAACAAAACCGGGATGCCCTCGAAGTTTCTGAGGCCCTGAACAAATCTGAAGCATTCTTCAACAAGAACAAGAATGCCATCATCATCGCAGTGGTTGCTCTTCTGGTAATCATTGCAGGTATCTTCTGTTATAAAGAATACGTGTCTGGTCCGCGCGAAGAAAAAGCCAGCACCGCTCTGGGACGTGGTCAGGAGTATTTCAATGCAGAGCAGTTCGACAAGGCTCTGAATGGCGATGGCGCCAGCTATGCTGGTTTCGCTAAGATCGCCAGCGACTATAGCAGCACCGATGCTGGTAATTTGGCCAACCTCTATGCTGGTCTGTGCCAGGCTAACCTTGGCAAATGGAAAGAGGCTATTGCTTATCTCGAGAAGTTCTCAACTGCTGGTGACGACATGGTCAGCCCTGCAGCTGTGGCTGCTCTGGGTAACGCTTATGCTCATGTGAACGAACTTGACAAAGCTGTAAGCACCTTGAAGAAGGCTGCCGATATGGCAGATAGCAAGGGCGATGGTGGTGTGAACAACAGCATTGCTCCTACTTTCCGTCTGCAGGCTGCTGAAATATTGGAGTCACAAGGCAAGAAGGATGAGGCTCTGAAGATCTATCAGGATATCAAGGCCAAGTACACAACCTCCGGACTTGTACAGAGCCAGGAGATTGACAAGTACATTGAGCGCGCTTCTGCCAAATAATCTTCCATCAAGGAAACACCCTCAAGGATATGGCGACAGCGTTGCACAATCTCTCCGAATACGACTTCAGCAAGATTCCTGATGCCAGCAACATGTGCTTTGGAATCGTGGTGGCCGAGTGGAATCCTGAAATCACAGGGGCATTGCTCGATGGGGCAGTCAAGACGCTTGAGGCTCATGGCACATTGCCTGAGAACATTCACGTGAAGACAGTTCCCGGTAGTTTTGAACTTATTTATGGGGCGCACCAGATGTGTCTCAACGGTGGATACGATGCTGTTATCATCTTGGGATGTGTCATACGTGGCGAGACTCCTCATTTTGATTACATCTGTCAGGGTGTCACCTATGGCATTGCACGATTGAACTCAAGGAGTGAGATTCCTGTCATCTACGGTTTGCTGACAACCAATGATTTGCAGCAGGCCAAAGATCGGGCAGGTGGTAAACTGGGAAACAAAGGCGACGAGTGCGCCATAGATGCCATCAAGATGGCCAAGTTCTAAAGATGAAGTTGATAGAACTGCTCCAGACATATGAGTTCGAGGAAATCATGGATTCCATTATCCAAATGTTTCCAGGCACTCGCAAGTATCGTGCTCCGTTGAAGCAGGCTTATCTGACGCTATTGGAGACAGATCCCATTCTTTCCGACAATACCATTCATTATCAAGTGATGATTGATGAGGAAAGCGAGGAGTCGACGATGGGGGCTGTTGATGCCGATTTCGAAGGTACTTGGGCTGAATGCTTGGGCAAAGACGTGTTGAAAGACGATGACGTTGAGCTCACCGATGTGGAAGTGGCAGCCAATTGTTTGGTCAACTTATGTTTCATCAGCCAGTATCCGCCAAAGTTCGAAAATGCTCATCAGCTATTATTGAAATAAGGACTTAGACGTCGTATATGAATAATAAAGCGGCCAGTCTCCGGCAGGAGGTTGGCCGCTTTGTTGCTATTGCGTTTGTTTATACACCGTCTTCTTCGTAGTCGTATTCGGTTTCGTCAACGCGTTGTTCGTTTTTGTTGCCTGGCTGTTTGTCGCTGGCGATATCCATTTGTGTGTCCTTGCTGATTTTCACATCGCCAAATCGTGACACCTTCAACACAAGGGGGACATATTCGTCGCTGTTCTTGTCGGGTGACCCCACGCTGGCGGCAAACACGATGTAGTCGCCTTCTGCCTTGTCGGGGACAATGCCCAGCAGCGCACTGTTTTTCTTGTAGATGTCATCTACGTATGATATGAAGTCTTGTTTCGAGAACGTGCGGTTGAAGAACTCGGAGCCGTCTTGGCGGATGATGCGCACGGAGATTCTGTTGTCGTAGTATTTGTTGCCTTCTCCGTCGTCAACAATTGGCAACGTTGTGTCGGCCTTGCGTTCTATTGCCACTTTGTATGTAGCTCCCACCCAAGGCATCTCGATGGTTTGTGCATAGTCTCCAATCTTCTGCGTGGTCTTGGGCTTCGGTTTTTTTACAGGCTTTGTGATGATGATGTCGTTCGAAGGTTGTTTCTCCTTGCACGAAACGAATGTGCCAGCCAATATGCCAGCCATCATCAGAGTTGCTATTTGTTTCATTTGCTTCATTGTTATTAAATGTGGTGCAAAGTTACAAAAAAAAGTCAGAACAACAAAAAAGCACCTCCTGATTTCTCAGGAAGGTGCTGTTACCTAAATACCCTCTAATGGCCTATTGAGTTCTCACACGATATAATAAAACTCAATTATGATTTTGTTGAGAACTAGTCTACATCTAATTATTTACTGCTGGCCACCGAAGCCACCACCGCCGAATCCGCCGCCGAATCCGCCACCGCCTTGCTGGCGCTGTTGCATGCGCTGCATGCGCTGCTGCTGGTCGGCTTCATACTTCTTGTATTGCTCTTCGGTCATGATCTTCTTCAGCTCGCCATTGTATGCTTCCTGATTGGCTCTCATTTGCTTCATGCGCTCTTCCATCTGCTCTCTGCTGGGGCGCTGTCCGTTGGGGGCTCCCATGTTGCCACCACCACCGTTGGGACGGTTACCGAAACCACCGCCGCCACCACCAGGGCGTTGACCGCCACCGCGTCCACCGCGCATGCCCATACCCATGCCCATAGGCAGTTTGTCAGCATATTCGGCGTTCAGTTTCTCCAGTTTCTCAGCTTGTTCCTGGTTCAATCCATAAGTAGTGACCATTTGTTCGGCCTGTCTTTTCATCATTTCTGCTCTGTCGAACTGACGCTCGGGACGTTGTCCACCATTGTTCTGAGCCATAACGGCTGTCGACATAAAAATCATTGTGGCAAATGCCATTGCAATCTTTTTCATAATCTTGGTTTTTAATGTTATTGTTTTTGTTTGTTAATGTCTCGTTTTTGTTGCAACTATTGATTTGATGCAGATTTGTGCATAAAGTTTAATCAAATCGTTAAAAATAAATCAAAATGCTACGAATTTGACATTTTTTTGTTATCTTTGCCCCTACTATTAACAATATGAAAGGTAAAGGCGGACGGTTTCGCCTTCTTTGATACGGAAATGAAGAAATTGGCTTTCATTTGTTGGGTTGTTCTTCTGTCGCTCACTTCGTGCATGGAACAGCCTTTTGGTGACGATGGTTCTACGGAGCGCATCGACACCATCCCTATGATGGTGATGCAGATACAGAAATGCTCACGCCTTTACAGCGCTGAGTATCAGTTGCACAAGATCATCACTCACAACGACAGCCGCAAGCTGAAGGGTTCTATTCTCACTCAGGGCTTCAACATCGACCTCCCCATTGGCAAGCGCAAGATAGCCATTCCCATCGAGGCCACGGTGAAGGCGTATATCGACTTTGCCGACTTTTCTGAGAAGAATGTGTCTCGACATGGCGACAAGATTGAGATTATCTTGCCAGACCCCAAGGTGGTCATCACGAGCACACGCATCAACCACGATGAGGTGAAGCAATATGTGGCATTCCTCCGGCGCAATTTCAGCGATGAGGAGTTGACTGCCTATGAGCATGAAGGCCGTGAGGCCATCGTTCAGGAACTGCCACAGTTGGGCATCGTTGAGATGGCGCGCCAGAGCGCTGCCAGCATGTTGATACCCATGATCGAGCAGATGGGCTTCGCTGAAGGGAATGTGAAAATCACGTTCCGCAAGAATTATTCGATTAACGACTTCAAGACTTTGCTTGATAACACTTTAGAAAATGGCAGCAAAAAAGAGCAGAAATAAGCGCAATACGCAGTCGGACCCCACACTCGACGACCTCTTCGCTATGCTTGGCGGTCTTTCAAAGCGCGCTTTGATGTATATCGGAGCTTTGATTGTGTTGTTGGTTTTGGGCGTGTTGCTGTTCATGTTTTTCAGCCGCACCTCCAGCATCTCCCTCGATGACGAGGGCGAGCTCACCCTTTCGCCCACGCAAATCAAGTCGATGGAGAACATCGGGGAGTGGGAGTTCCTTTCCATCAGCAACGAGGAAATTGTCGACACCGTCCGTCACGGCTTCTTCGGCGACAACGAACTGGTGCGCATCTATTATGGAACGTTGCGTTTGGGTATCGATATGCACGAAACACGCGAGGGCTGGATCTCCTTGCAAGGCGACACTGTGACGGCCGTTCTGCCTCCAGTCAAGCTGCTCGACAACGATTTCATCGACGAGGCACGCACCAAGTCGTTCTATGAGAATGGCACTTGGAGCCAGAACGACCGCGCGGCGCTCTATCGCAAGGCCTATCGTGCGATGTTGGCCCGTTGCATGACGAAAAAGAACATTGAGTCGGCTGAGCAGAACGCCTCAGCACAGTTCTATCAGCTGTTGCGCTCAATGGGGTTTGAGAATATAAGGATAAGATTTGAGAAATAAATGGGCATAAAGGGCTTAAAGGGGAGTGAGAGAGCATAAATGGGACGTTAGTCCACCAACTCATAGGCTATTGTCCCATTAAACCCTTCCACTCCCCCTTATGCTCTTTAAGCGCTATATATATAAATAAGGTGTAAATACAACATGGAATCCTTGAACGACTTCCTTTCCCAGCTTTCCACCCTTCTCTGGGGGTGGCCAATGATTATCCTGCTGCTGGGCACACATATCTTCCTTACCATTCGACTGCGGTTTCCTCAACGAAAACTGCTCACGGCCATCCGCCTCTCCGTGCGACCCGACAATCAAGCCAAGGGCGATGTGTCGCAGTTTGGTGCTTTGGCTACGGCTTTGGCAGCTACCATCGGAACGGGTAACATCATCGGGGTGGCTACGGCTGTGGCGTTGGGCGGGCCGGGCGCTGTGCTGTGGTGCTGGCTCACGGGCGTGTTTGGCATTTCCACGAAATATGCCGAAGGGTTGTTGGCCATCAAATACCGCGTGAAGACAGCCGATGGAAAGATGCTTGGCGGTCCCATGTATGCACTCGAACGTGGGTTGGGGTGGACGTGGTTGGCCATTCTTTTTGCCATCTTCACCGCTTGTGCATCGTTTGGTATTGGAAACACCGTGCAAGCCAACGCCATCGCCACGCTCTCGCGCGAGACCTATGGTCTTTCGCCCTACATTGTGGGTGCTTTTGTATGTGCGCTCACGGGCGCCGTCATCCTCGGCGGTGTGAAAGCTATTGCCCGCGTCTGCACCATGCTGGTGCCTTTCATGGCTTTGTTCTATGTGCTGGGGTGCATCTACATTCTTATAGTAAACTGTCATTTCCTCTGGCCAGCCATCCAGCTGATTTGCCAATCGGCCTTCTCGCCACAGGCTGCAGGGGGCGGATTCGTAGGCACAACGGTCATGATGGCAGCTCGCTTCGGAATTGCACGCGGTCTTTTCAGCAACGAGTCGGGTATGGGTTCGGCACCTATCGTGGCGGCAGCTGCGCAGACGCGCAACCCTGTGCGTCAGGCACTTGTCTCGTCGTCGGGCACGTTTTGGGACACGGTGGTCATCTGCGCCCTCACGGGATTGGTCATCGTTTCCAGCATCATCGCCTATCCCGACATCTCGTATAGCGACGGAGCTGCCCTCACGAAGGTGGCCTTCAGCAAGATTCCCTATGTAGGTGCACCCTTGCTGACGTTCGGCTTGCTCACGTTTGCCTTCTCTACTATTCTTGGTTGGAGCTACTATGGCGAGCGGGCAGTTCAATATCTCTCGCTGAAGTTCAAGAAGCAACTTTCACCCACCACCCACCGCCCATCACCTGTCATCGTCTATCGGGTGCTTTACATCGTAGCGGTCTTTGTGGGAAGTGTGGCTAATCTGCAGATTGTCTGGAACCTTGCCGATTGCATGAATGCATTGATGGCCATTCCTAATCTTGTCTCGCTTCTCTTGCTTAACGGCATCATCGTGCACGAAACACGCAAATACCTCTGGCGCGGACGGCTCGACCATGATATGGAGGAGGGGTAAAGAGTATAAAGGGTTTAAAGGGAAGTGATGAGGCATAGAGAGACGAATGCATTGGTTATTGTCCTTTTAACCCCTACCACTCCTTTTTAAGCTCTTTAGACCTTTTACTATTTGTAAAAATAATTCCGAATTTTAGGCCCTAAAAACGGGCGTTTTTTGAAGCGAGAAGGTAATTGGTGGGAAATAATGCAAAAATCAACGTTTTTGCAAGTGATTGACTGTCAACTACTTCTGTTTTCTTTACATCTTGTTGAATGGTCAGAGTTATGTTCTGGGCGCTCAAGAGTTATGCTTTGGGCGCTCAAGAGTTATGCTTTCGGGCTGTCAGAGCTATGCTTTGAGGCTGTCACATGTAACATCTGAGGCCCTCAGATGCCACATGTAACAAGGTCAGGTGTTATACCTGACAGCCTCAGATGCCACATGTGACAACTCCGTGGAGTAAAATCTGTAGCGAAAAGCCAATTTTCCAGCTCACCGCAACCTATTTTCAAGCAATTTCAAACCTAGAATGAAAGAAATGGATGATGCATTTTTGTCAATCTTTTTCGTAATAATTAATTCTCTTTCTTGATAAAAGTTGGATAAATAAGATTCATTATTCAATAATCTTTAACTTTGCCACACCACACTCATAGACATCATTTTGAGGAAACAACAATAGTCGTTTTGAGCGGAGTAAGAGAGAAAATTCATTGATTGCGAAAGATTTAACACCATTTTTGTTGTCCTTTTCAAATTGTTTTTCTAATTTTGCAAGCGAATAGTGGAGTTTCACTCCACATGTTCTCTATATGCTCATTCAAAACTTAAATATCATTATTAACAATACAAAATTATGAAACAAAAATTACTAAATTTATTCAGGCTACGCGCCTTTGCGCTCATAGCCATCCTCTGCGCAGGAGTAAGTGTCGCGTGGGGAGAGACAGCAGAATTTAGTCCTTCCATTTTTAGTGGCCAAGGAACCTCTGGCACGGGAAGTTCCATTAGCGCAACTGTCAAGGGTGTTACCTTTGAGTGTGATAAGGGTTTTGGAACAACAGAAATACGTTGCTATTCTGGCAGTACTATAACGATTTCATCTTCCAATACTATCACAGGTGTTACTTTTACTTTTTCAAATGGAAGAGATGGCGGACTGGAAACATCGTATACGAATTTATCAACAAAGTCTTGGGAGAAGACATTAACCAGTCAGGCTCGCATATCTGCTATGACTGTGACTTTTGAATCCAGTTCCACAATGGAAACAGTAGCAACTCCGACCTTTTCGCCTTTTACAGGAGTGTATACATCCTCTCAAGATGTCGCGATTTCCTGTGCAACCAATGGGGTAACAATTTTTTATACAACTGATGGCTCGAATCCTACAGATAATAATAGTTCCATTTATTCTTCACCCATTCCTGTCAGTTCTACAACTACTATCAAGGCTTTTGCTCGTGCAGATGGTATGTACGATAGTGAAATAGCTACAGCCATTTATGCTTTCTTGACAACAACAGGTACACAGAGCGATCCATATTCTGTTGCAGACGCCCGTGCCGTCATTGATGCCAACGGTAACGTTAATAATGTTTATGCAACAGGTGTCGTTTCTGGTATTCCTACAGCTTACAGTTCCGAGCACAGCAATATCACGTTCAATTTCGTTGATACAGAAGGTGACACAAAGTTCCTACAAGCGTATCGATGCGTGGGTGACGAAGCTGAGAACGTAAAGGTTGGTGATATCGTTGTGGTTTGTGGAAATTTGGTAAAGTATGGTGCCACATATGAATTTGCTCAGGGTTGCGAGTTAGTTTCACGCGTCAGTCCTTCAACTACTCCTGTTATCAATGCTTCTAATGTGACCATTGCATATAATGCAACATCAGGCGCTATAGGGTATTCAATCGAAAATCCTATAGAAGGAACTGCGCTCAATGCAACAACGTCTGACGCCGATTGGATTACAGACATCACTGTTGGCGATGAATCTGTAACCTTCACTACAACCGCTAACGAAGGCGATGCCGACCGTACTGCTACCATTACCCTCTCTTATGAAGGAGCTGAGAATGTGACGGTTACAGTAACACAGAAACATTATGTTGCTGATTTTGCTACGCTGCCGTTCGAGTTTAATGGCTGCAAGGCTGATATTGAGAATACTGCAGGTTTGACTCAGAACGGTCTTGGAACCGACTATAGTGGAGATGCCCCCAAGCTGAAGTTCGATAGCACAAATGACGAGGTTATCCTGAAGATTAACGAGCGTCCTGGTAAACTTACATTCGACATTAAGGGCAATAGTTTTAGTGGCGGTACATTTACAGTGCAAGTTTCTGAAGACGGAACTACTTATACCGACCATAAGAGTTACACCACATTAGGTGACACTCAGAGTGAGTCAATTAATAATCTTGGCGAGAACGTTCGCTATATCAAGTGGATTTACACGAATAAAAGCAGTGGTAACGTTGGTTTAGGAAATATTGCTCTAGCACAGTACGTCGAACCACAGTCATATACGGTAAGCTGGACGGCAGGCGAAAACATCACCGATCTCTTCGTCTTTGCTGGTGATGAGAGTGAGGCAATTGAAAACGGCTCTAGCGTAGATGAAGGCACAACAGTCATGGTTAGCGTTGATGTGGCTGATGGATATGAACTGGAGGCACTCACCGTTAAGGATGCCGAAGAGAACGATATTTCATTAACAGAAATAGAGGCAGGCGTCTATTACAGCTTCGAAATGCCCGCCAGCAATGTCACTATCACTGCCACGGCAGAGGAATATGTTGCACCAACTGGTGATGATTACGAACTATTCTCTGGTGATCTCGTTGAAGGTGACTACATCATCTATTACGACGGAAAGGCCATGAAGAATACGGTTGCAAGTGATCGTTTGCAATACGCAGAAGTCACCCCCGAGGACGATGTTATTAACACTGCTGATGCTGCAATTGTATGGCATATAGCCAAGTCCGGAGAATATTGGACTATATACAATGCAGATGCTAATGCATATGCAGCAAGTACAGGTGTAAAGAATAAAGCACAGATGTTGACAGATGGAACAGATGACAAAGCATTGTGGACAGTTTCTGGAGATGAGACTTATGATTTTGTCAATAAAGCAAATGCAGCAGCAGAAGTTAATGCTTACCTCCGTGAGAATACTACATATGGCTTTGCTTGCTATGCTTCTGGTACAGGTGGCGCGTTGTCTCTTTACAAGAAGGTCGAGACCGTTCCCGTCACCATTGGTACTACTGGCTATGCTACATTGTATTATAGTGACAAGACATTGGAGATTCCCGAGGATGTGAGTGCCAGCATTGTGACGAGTGTTGACAAGGGTAATATTACCTTTGAGGAATTTGCAAGTGTTATTCCTGCCGGTACAGGTGTCGTGCTGCAGGGTGCTCCAGGCAGCTATGACTTTGTTGTAACTGAAGGTGCCGAGGCTCCCACAAACAATATGCTGAGTGGTAGTGATGTAGCTGCTACAACCGTAGGTGAAGGCGATTGCAAGTTCTATCAGCTCTCTTTGAATGCTGCCGGCACAGAAGGAAGCATCGGTTTCTACTGGGGTGCTGCTGATGGTGGCGCATTCACGAACGGTGCTCACAAGGCTTATCTCGTGGTTCCCGCCGAGCAGGCTAAGGCAATGGGCTATAGCTTCAATGGTATTGTAACCGGCATCCGCAGCATTGGTGCTGAGGTTGAGAACGGTGAAATCTACACCATTGGCGGTGTCCGCGTGAAGGCTGACAAGTTGCAGAAGGGCATCTACATTGTAAATGGCAAGAAGATGGTTGTAAAATAATTCGTAATGTAACAATTAAAATGATTAAGAATATGAAAACGAACAAATATATCAAACCAGTAACGAAGCATCTGTCGACAGACAGCGAGCAACTCTTGGCAAGCATGTCTACTCACAACGAAGTCGGTGGAGATCAGCTTTCCAAGGAAATGGACGCCGAATTTGAGCAGGAGGAACTGCCCAAAGCCAAGAGCGTCTGGGACGAATAGAATGAACTCATTTCATCAAGTGAATGGCGCAGCCCCTTGGGGTTGCGCCATTTTCTGTTTATTCTCTAATTCTTGAAAAATAGATGAGATTACAAGACCTCGTCCATGCGGATGTCGTTTGCATCGGTGGGTACGTGCTCCACCTTTTGGAAGTCGAAGCATAGGCCGAGCTTGTAGGCGTGGGGTAGGAGGGGGAGGAAGCGGTCGTAGTAGCCGCGCCCGCGTCCAAGCCTATGCCCTTCGGTATCGAAAGCTACGCCTGGGACTACGGCAAGTTCAATCTGGTCGTAGTCGTTGAAAGGTTGCCCTACGGGTTCCATGATTCCAAAGGCACCTGTGCGCAAGTCGGTAGCTTGTTCATAGCGGCGCAGAATCATAGAGTCCTCGCCCGTGACCACAGGCAGCAGCACGGTCTTTCCCAGCTTGACAAGCTGACAGATGGCTTCATGGGTGTCGACTTCATCGGGCAGTGAGTAGTACATCATAATGGTTTGAGCAGCAATGAGTCGGGGGTGGCTCATCAGTTGCTTTATACGAACAAGCGACTGTTCGTCCAAGGCTTGCTCGTCGAACAGTCGCTTGCGTGTGCGAATCAGTTGTCGCAGTTCTTTCTTGTTCATGTGCGGGCAATGTATTTGTGCGAGCGATAAAGGTCGGTCTCGATATATCGCATGCCATTGCCCTGCGCCACCTTCTGCTGTTTCTTACCCGTCTTTTGTTGCTCAGGCTTGGTGGGGAACGATGCGTTGTCCTTGAACACTTTCAATGCCTCGCGAATGACGGGGTCGTCTTGGTTGATGTACTGATTCCATGAACTCTCGTCGAGCATGTTGTAGATGATGCGGCTGTGGATGTAGCGCTCCAACAGCTTGTGCGACTTCATGATCATCAGGTTGCGGCGCTTCAGCCCGTGGTTGTCGGCATAGACAGCGAACTTCTCCACCATGTTCTGTTTGTTCAGGTAGTCGACCAACCGCGACATCTCCTTGAAATTGTTGAGCTTGAGGCGGTTGTCATCGGTGTAGCTGTAAGCGAATTGCAAGATGAGCCCACTCATAGACGCCTGTTTGTAGTAGGATGTCATGTCGGTGGTGTCTTCAGGCACAAAGATGTCGGGCGTGATGCCACCACCACCGTAAACCTCGCGACCGATACCCGTGTGATAGGCCGGGCCGGTGTGCTTGATGCTGTCTTGGTTGAAGAACTCACCATGCTGGTAGCGCGTCATGAGGTCTTGCTCGTAGTTTGCATCTTTGCCCATCTCGTAGGGTTTCTGTATGCATCTTCCCGATGGTGTGTAGTAGCGGGCGATGGTCAAGCGTATCATCGAACCGTCGTTGAATCCTATTTGCTGCTGCACCAATCCTTTGCCAAACGAGCGTCGGCCGATGATGGTGGCGCGGTCGTTGTCTTGCATGGCACCAGCAAAAATCTCGGATGCTGATGCCGAACCTTCGTTGATGAGCACAATGAGCGGCAGCTTCTGGTAGCTTCCGTGTCCGTTGGACCGGTATTCCTGTCGTGCAGACTTGCGACCCTCGGTATAGACGATGAGTTTGTTGCGGGGCAGGAACTCGTTAGATATCTGAATGGCCCGGTCGAGGTAGCCGCCCGTGTTGTCGCGTAAGTCGATGATGAGGTTGTTGAATCCTTCTTCGGAGAGGGCGGCCAACGCCACAAGCAGTTCGGCATAGGTGGTTTCGCCAAAGCTCTTGATGCGGATGTATCCCGTCTCTTTGTCAATCATGTAGGTTGAGGCAATGCTTCGCTGGGGGATTTCACCGCGTGTGATGGTGAAGTCTTGGACGTCCTTGTGTCCGTAGCGGATGATTCCCACTTTCACCTTGGTGTCTTTTGGGCCTTTCAGCCGGTGCATGGCCTCTTGGTTGGTGCATATCTTGCCTACGAATGGTTGGTCGTCGATGGTTACGATTTTGTCTCCAGCCAACAGTCCGGCACGCTCTGCAGGACCGTTCTTGATGACATTCTGCACATGGATGGTATCTTCACGTATGGTGAATTCGATGCCCACTCCCGAGAACGAGCCTTTCAGGTCGTCGTTGGCTGTCTGCACGTCTTGTTTGCTCAGATAGACTGAGTGTGGGTCGAGTTCGGCAAGTATTTGCGGAATGGCGTTTTCCACCAACGAGTCGATGTTGACCGTGTCTACATATTGGTCGTCGATGATATGAAGCAGATTGTTAAGCCTGTTGCTTCCCGAGTTGATGATATTAAGCCTATTGCCAGAAAAGTGGTTGGCGTAGAAGCTCCCGATGACAATGCCAATGACAACGCATAGTGTCAGCAGGATGGGCATGTAACGGTTTGATTTATTCTGGTTCATTGGTTTCCGGATTTATGTATATGAGTTCGATATTGGCTCTTTTCAAGAGGTTGATGCCGTCTTCGAGTCTGTATTTCTCTCCATAGACCACTCGCTTGATGCCAGCTTGGATGATGAGTTTCGCACATTCGATGCAGGGCGATGCCGTCACGTAGAGTGTGGCGCCGTCGCTGTTGTTGTTGCTCCGTGCCAGTTTGGTGATGGCGTTGGCCTCAGCGTGCAGCACGTAAGGCTTTGTCAATCCGTTCTCGTCTTCGCAAATGTTTTCGAATCCACTGGGTGTTCCGTTGTAGCCATCGCTGATGATCATCTTGTTTTTCACGACGAGAGCCCCCACTTGCCGGCGTTGGCAATAGGAGTTCTCTGCCCAGATGCGGGCCATGCGCAGATAGCGTTGGTCGAGAAGTTGTTGTTTCTTATCCATTTTCACTCGAAGATTCATTTTATTCCGTTTCGTTCCAACAGCGCGTCGATGGTGGGCTCTTGCCCGCGGAAGCGCTTGTAGAGAGTCATGGGGTGCTCAGTTCCACCTTTCGAGAGGATGTTGTCGCGGAAGCTTTGTGCCGTCTTTTGGTCGAAGATGCCATTCTGCTTGAACATGCTGAAAGCATCGGCTTCGAGCACTTCTGCCCACTTATAGCTGTAGTAGCCGGCAGCATAGCCACCTGCCATGATATGCGAGAATTGGGTGGTCATGCAGGTGTTGGGCAGTTGTGGAGTGATGATGGCCTTTTCCCATGCCTTCTTCTCATAGGAGATGATGTCTTCGTCGAATTTGTCGGCCAGCGTGTAGTAGGCCATGTCGAGCAATCCGAAGCTGACTTGCCGCAGACAACCGTTTCCAACCATGAAGTTGCGGCTTTTGACAATGCGGTCGATGAGGTCATCGGGTAACGGTTCGCCCGTCTTGTAATGGAAGGCGAAAGTGCGAAGGAACTCTTTCTCGATGGCATAGTTCTCCATGAACTGTGAGGGTAGTTCCACGAAGTCCCACCACACATTGGTGCCGCTGAGGCTCTCGAAATGGGTGTTGGCAAACATGCCGTGCAAGGAATGGCCGAATTCGTGGAGGAATGTCTCCACTTCGCCCAGCGTGAGCAGGGCAGGGTTGTCGTCGGTAGGTTTCGTGAGGTTCATCACCACGCTGACATGCGGGCGCACATTCACGCCTTTATAGTCGATCCATTGCCCCTGGAACTCGGTCATCCAAGCGCCACCTTGCTTGCCTTTACGTGGGTGGAAGTCGGCATAGAAGACAGCCAGGAACGAGCCGTCGCGGTCGAAGACCTCATAGACTTTCACATCGGGGTGGTAAACTGGTATTTCGTGGTTTTCCTTGAACGTGATACCGTAGAGGCGGTTGGCCAATCCAAATACGCCCTCGATAACTTTCGACAGTTGGAAATAGGGTCGCAACATCTCGGCATCGATGTTGTATTGCTCCATCTTCAGCTTATGGGAATAGAATGCCACATCCCATGGTTCCATTTTGAAGTTGTCGCCTTCCATGCGTCGGGCGATGGCTTCGACCTCGGCATATTCTTTGATGGCAGTCGGCTTGTAAGCGTCGATCAGGTCGTTGAGCAGTCGATACACATTCTCTGTGTTGCTGGCCATTCGGTGTTGGAGCACGTAGTCTGCATAAGTCTTATATCCTAGCAGTTGCGCGATTTCACGCCGCAGGTTGATGAGCCGCTTGCAAATCTCAAGGTTGTTCTCGTCGTTGTCGTGAATGCCCTTGGTGTTGCGGGCCATATACATTTGCTTGCGCAGTTCGCGTTGGGTGCTATAGGTGATAAAAGGGGAGTAGCTCGGATAGTCGAGTGTGAAAATCCAACCTTCTTCGCCAGCATCCTTAGCGGCTTGTGCGGCAGCCTGGCGTGCCGTTTCGGGCAGACCGTCGAGTTGTGCTTCATCGGTGATGTGCAACTTGAAGGCCTTGTCTTCCTTCAAGAGGTTTTGTGAGAATTGCAAGGTGAGGATGCCAGCCTCTTCGGATAGAGCACGCAGACGTTCTTTGTCTTCATCGCTGAGGAGCGCTCCGCTACGTACAAAACCGTCGTAGGCGTTGTCGAGCAGCATTTGTTCCTCGGCGTTGAGGGGGCGGTGGTGTTCGTAGACGTATTTCACGCGCTCGAACAACCGTTTGTTCAATCGTATATCATTGGCATGCTTGGTCAGGATGGGGCTCATTTTCTGAGCCAATGCATCAAGGTCATCGTTGGTCTCAGCGCTGAGCATGCACGAAAAAGCGTTCGACACGCGGTTCAGCAAGTCGTAGTAGTTCTCTCCCTTTTCGGTGTCCACTCTGGCAATGGTGTTCTCGAAAGTGGGTTCAGCTGGGTCGTTGATGATTTTCTCCGTCTCTTCGTCATCGCGTCGGATGCCTTCGAGGAAAGCTTCTTCGTAGTCCTCGGTGCGGATGCGGTCGAAGGGTACGGTGTCGTGTGGGGTGTTGTATGGTTCAAAAAAGGGATTCTTCCTTTGCTCTTTCTCTATCATTTTTTCATTCATACTCGTACTGTGGCGATTATATAGCTGCAAATTTAGTAAAAATCTCACACATAGAATGTTACACGGATAGTTTTTTAACGTATATTAGACATGAAGAAAGCGGTGCCCAACGTATTGCTGTTGAGGCTTCTACATGATGAGTTTCTCCATTGCGGGGATGAAGATGACACCGCGGCGCAACTGAATGAGTCCTTCAGCCTGCATATTGTTGAGCGCACGCGAGATTTCCAGTCGGCTGTCGTTGAGTTCTTCTGCCAGTCTTGTCATCTTGATTTTCAAAGTCTTGGGGCCGGCGGGGCGCAGGCAATGGGATTCCACAAAAGAGATGATTCGCTTTTGCAGACTGCCTGCAGCAGGATGCCACAATCGCCTTTGGTGCTTTTGGCTTTGGGTGGAAAGGATGTTCAGCAAGTTCAGACGGAAAATGTAGATGTCAGCCAATTGGTTCACTTCGTGTTTACCCAACGCCAGAAAGCTGCATGGCGTAGTGGAACGGAAGCTGCGTGTGTAGCGTTGAGTCAGCCCGAAGAAACATTCTGGTTGCAAAATGTCGGGCGCTTTCATTTGTTCGATGAACTCGTAGCCATGGTCATC
>ODAI014667967.1_pt1 | contig 19140 bp, 14 predicted proteins | sample 1539321 | NCBI WGS metagenome assembly ODAI01 (sample SAMN02144231, study PRJEB22623) | gut metagenome | biome: sheep rumen | host: Ovis aries | place: New Zealand
ATGCGTCTGTAACTTCTTGCCATAACAAAACCTCCTATGGTTTCTATTATACCATAGGAGGTTCTTTTTGTCATTGTACTTTTTTACTGGAGCGGTTCAAATTGTGCAGATTGCTTTTGGTAACATAATAGATTATTTTTGTTATTTCGGCTGTCTACTTGACAGGGGGCGGGTCATTAAAGGCGGCGCTGCACGTTATTTGTTTATCTCTTCAAGCCATTCTCCTATTTTTTTCCGTGAATCCGGGATGTCGTCACAATAAATGCTCATCGCTTTTTTCACATCGGCACCACCGGCCATATCCTCAATATCGCTTACGCTCGAACCATATCCGCTGCTGCCCTGAGTTGCCACAAGATACAATGTCTTACCTGTGAAGTCTCCGCTTTCAAGGAACGTCGCCACCGGCATGGGTACTGTTCCCCACCAGAGCGGATATACCAGTATCACCGTATCATAGCCGGAAACGTCGATCGGCTCGATAGCCGGTCTGGCCTTGTCTTTCAGCTCATCACTCGCAGCAGAAACTGTATCTCCGTAGCTGGACGGGTACTTCTCCCCTGTCAGTGTTATAGCCCTGACGTCACAGTCAACTGCATTATCTATCATCGCCGCAAGTAACTGTGTATTTCCCATGAGCTCACCGTCTGCAAGCATCAGTGAAGCTCCGGAGACTGCGTCAGTAGCATCCTCAAAGTCCGTATTTCCTAATCTCGTGAAGTACACCACAAGCGGCTTTTCACCTTTCCACTGTACTTTTTCACCGCTGACCGCCTTTTCATAGTCTATCTTCACTTCCTTAAAATGCCGGTTGAGGTACGGCACCAATGCCAGTCCAACTGCTATGGCTCCTGCACAGCCTGCGGCTATAAGTGCTGCTGCGGTCTTTTTCCGCTTTGTACGCATATAGCCATGCATACCTCCGTGAAGCACTGACAGAGTCAGCACTGATGTTGCAAGATACCTGTGGATATCCGCCCTTCCGAAGGCTTTGAACCACGGAAAAATAAACCTTGAAACTCCCATGCTGCTCACCATGAGTACTATTATGCTTATAAAAAGCAGTACTGTTACAGCATCAGAGAATTTCCGGACGGGAGTTTTTTTCACACCGCTGAAAAAGCTCCGGAAATATTTCCGTTTAAGGACGATATGGCATACCAGACATACAAAAAATATGATGCCAAGTATCTCATGGAGCGTATTCCCGGCAAACACGTAGAGCATCTGCACAAGGAGTATCGCATACATCAGCACATCTACCGCTGTTCCGGCACGGTTTTTTATTATTGTCTTATCCATAAATACCTCCTCAGCAATTTTTTCTATTATACCATATCGCCGGACTTTTTTCAATAAAACTCTAAGTAAGTTCCAGGGACATTTCTCACAAAATCAGCCGCTCCGGATTATGCGAAATGCTGATTTTTTAAATCGTAGGGGAAATATATTGACACGGTGTCAATAATATCGTATAATGATAATAATGACACTGTGTCAGACTTCTGCACGGCTATATACTGCCGTGTCATATATTTAAAAGGAGGAATCTACCATGAGCAAAGCATTAGTAGCATATTTTTCAGCAAGCGGAAAAACCGCAGAAACAGCGAAGATACTCGCTGAGAAAGCAGGTGCCGACATTTTTGAGATAAAACCGGAAGTCCCCTATACAAGCGAGGACCTGAACTGGCAGAACAAACAGTCCAGAAGCAGCATCGAGATGAGCGACCACAGCTCCCGACCTGCTATAGCCGTCCCAGCTCCCGACCTCTCAGACTATGACACTATCTTCGTGGGATTCCCCGTTTGGTGGTACATCGCTCCTACAATAATCAATACCTTCCTCGAAAGCGCTGACTTCTCCGGAAAGAAGATAGTCCTCTTTGCAACTTCCGGTGGCAGCGGTTTCGGAAAGGCTGTCGATAACCTCAAAAACAGCGCTCCCGGTGCAGTTATCACCGAGGGCATAGTCAACCCCAGAGGCGCCGAATTCCAGACACTTGCTAATATGGCATAACAGGAGGCAGTCTATGTTAGGAAATTTCAGCTATCACAACCCCACAAAGCTCTATTTCGGTGAGAACGCCATCAGCTCCCTGAAGGATGAGCTCAGCAGATACGGCGACAATGTCCTCCTTGTTTACGGAGGAGGCTCCATTAAAAAGAATGGTCTCTATGACAGTATCATCGCTGTACTGAATGACTGTGGAAAGAACGTTGCAGAGGTCCCCGGAGTAATGCCAAACCCCACTCTCGAAAAGCTCTATGAAGGTGTGGAAACTGCCAGAAAGCACAGGACAGACTTCATCCTTGCTGTAGGCGGCGGCTCGGTCTGCGACTACTCAAAGGCTGTGTCCGTTTCAGTCCACTGCGACGAGGACCCCTGGCAGAAGTACTATATCCGATTTGAGGAGCCCTCCTGTGAGATAGTCCCTGTGGGCTGCGTTCTCACTATGGCAGGAACAGGCTCCGAGATGAATGCAGGTGCAGTTATAACCAACCACGAACAGCATCTTAAAATAGGTCACGTTTTCGGGGACGAGGTCATGCCGAAGTTCTCTGTACTTGACCCTACATATACCATGACACTGCCTAAGTACCAGATGACTGCCGGTATCTATGACATAATGAACCACATCTGCGAGCAGTACTTCTCCGGTGAGGACGACAACACCTCCGACTACATCAGCGAAGGTCTGATGAAGTCCCTGATACATTCAAGCCGCATCGCAGTAAAGGACCCTCAGAACTACGAGGCCCGCTCCAACATCATGTGGACTGCTACATGGGCGCTGAATACCCTTGTTTCCCGTGGAAAGTCAACTGACTGGATGGTACATATGCTGGGACAGTCTGTAGGAGCCTACACTGACGCTACTCACGGAATGACTCTGGCTGCTGTATCACTCCCCTATTACAGGTACATCATGCCCTATGGACTGAAAAAGTTCGCACGTTTTGCACGTGAGGTATGGGGCATCTCCCCGGAGGGCAAGTCCGACCAGCAGCTCGCTGAGGAAGGCCTTGCCGCTATGGAAGGCTGGATGAAGGAGCTCGGCCTTATCATGAACATCTCCGACCTTGGCGCATCTGAGGACATGATAGAGGGCATCGCTGACGGTACTATTATACTGACCGGCGGCTACAAGGTCCTCAGCCGTGACGAAGTCGTTCAGATACTGAAAAACAGCCTTTGAACAGCCTGACATGAAAATAATAGCTATAGCCGCTGTAACAGCAGGCGGGAAAACAACTGTTGTCAGCGCCCTGAAAGACCGTCTGCCCAACGCAGCCTCCCTTCACTTTGACGACTACTCATTCAAGGGAGAAGTCCTTGATTTTTCAGAATGGTTATCAGAAGGAGCTGACGTCAACGTCTGGGACCTGTCCCCGTTAAAAGCGGATATTGAACGTATAATAAGCTGCGGAAGATATGACTTTCTGCTGCTTGACTACCCCTTTGGATACCAGCATGATATGATAAAAGACTACCTGGACTGCTGTATATTCATTGATACACCATTGGATATCGCAATGGCCAGAAGAGTTCTCAGAGATATGAAAGAAGCTGCGGCCGATGAGATTCGCTGTGAAATGGAAACATATCTGACGTCTGCAAGACCAGCTTATACTCACATGGTAAAATACCATTTGTCAGCTTCCGATAACGTTATCGACGGTTCAAAAGAGCTTGAGGATATTATCAGTGAAGCAATGGATATTATTCTGAATGACTGAATAATTATCCTATAGGTCAGCATATGCAAATGCCCCGGAACGAGTTTTCGCTCCGGGGCAGCTCTTTTATATCGTTATCTGCACAAAGTCCTCCGCTGCTCATTCAGCAGATATGAGCTTTTTCTTCATCAGCCCAAGGTCAAAGGCATCAAGCACTCCGTCGGCACAGACGTCGGCATTCTGCCATACCGGGATGCGCTGGTCTGAGGGACCAAGGAGCCACTTCTGGAATATTACAACATCGGAAATGTTGAATTTATCATCGCAGTTTGCATCTCCGGGAAGCAGCTCTATCGGGATGAAGCGGCGGCCGTATTTCTCGGCGTACTCCTGGGCTGTAGAGCCCTCATAGCCGTGGATAGCCACCTGTCCTGCAAGGTACTTCTCTTCGACGAGGTCAACATCGCCGGGATATTCTCCCGCATTTTCAGGTGCAAGATACTTGAACTCCGCAGGTATGGTTTTCTCGCTGTCGAAAATATCACACTGTGGGTCGTAAATGTATATATCTGTGGAATTCTTGCTTACTGCAAAGGTCAGCTCATTGATGTACGGGCTCCTGTTGTGTATCTCAGCTCTCTCTCCGCTGCTGAGGCCGGTAAAGCATATGTCTCCCACATAAATGACTGACCAGGGTATATCAAGACTCTTCATATCCTTGCGTACCATGAACGACATCTCCGCAATGCCTATGGTGCCTTCCCTTATCTCAGCCTTTTCAATATCGCTGTCACTGCCGACTGCCCAGTTACCAACATAGTGGATGCCGTCAACATTCTCTATGCATCCTGAGCCTTCAAATGCGGCAGAACCTATTGTGGTCACAGTGTCAGGTATCTCAAATTCTGTCAGAGAGGTACACTCGTTGAATACTCCCATTCCTATAACTGAAATCTCTCCGTTGAACTTTACCTCTTTAAGGGAGGTGCATGAATAAAACATATCTCCGGAGAGCTTTGTTATAGTACTCGGCAGCTCTGCGCTTTCCAGTCCGAAGCATCCCGTAAAAGCGTTTCTGTTGATATGCTTGACAGTCTCCGGGATAACGGCCTTTTCAAGAGACATACACTCTACAAAGGCATAGTCACCGATAGTTTCAGTCTCCTCAGAGATAGTCAGCTCCTTCATATCTATTGCCGGAGGACAGCCGATAAGAGTTTTCATGTCCTTGCTGTATAACAGGCCGTCCTTCACAGTAAAGTCAGGATTGGTATCGGACACTGTTACTGCCAAAACAGTCGGCATAGGCTCTTCTTCGCTGCCAAGAGGTACAAGTACAGTACAAATGAGGTTGAACCAGCTAAAGTGAGTAAAGCCGTCAGGGATGTGTATAGCCGTCAGTTTATGGCAGAATCCGAAAGGCTTGCCGATAATGCCAACTACAGGTACACCCTCCACAGTATCAGGTATAGTCACTTCTTCTGCGTCGGTATCTGTACACTCTTCAAGTAAAGCAAACTCGTCATATACATTGAAAACAAGACTTCCCTCTGTGACCTGTGTATACCTTGCGTAAGGGTCCGGAAATTCATTTTCTGTTTCAGCTCTCACCTCGTCGTGGTACTCCACATAGGTAGATGACTCACCGGCCCATACCGGTGCTGCGAACTGCTGTGCCGTTCCGCAGACCATTGCTGCGGAAATGATAAATGATACTGCTTTTTTCATAGTTTCCCCTTCCGTCCGGGCAGTCCGGACTTTATTGCTGTTGTTTCATTTGTCAGGAAAGATGCCCTTCCCCAATATTCCTATGTTTATATTATACCATTTCAGCATAATATTGTCAACGCTTGGCAACAGATTGATTTTACGGCGGTTTTATGCTATAATCATATATATTCACCGAAAAGGATGATGATAATGAACCGTACATTTGTTACTAAAATGCCGAACCATATCGGCGCATTTCTTAAAGCCTCCAGGTGCTTTGCAGCCCTCGGAGTCAACATAACAAGAGTCAGCTACAACAAGGCCGTTGACTCACATATGCTGTTCATAGACGCTGAGGGAACTGCTGACCAGCTTGCAAAGGCGGCAGAAGAGCTCAGAGCAATAGGCTACCTCCAATGCGACGAGGAGAACCGAAGTGTCGTCCTCCTTGAATTTCAGCTCAGGGACGAGCCTGGCAGCGTAACCGCTATCCTTGAACTTATCAGCGATTTCAGCTTCAATATCTCTTATATCAGTTCACAGGAAAACGGCACTGAGTACCAGCTTTTCAAAATGGGTCTCATCGTTGACGACCCCAACAAGATAAACGCTTTTATCGATGAGGCTAAACAGATATGCAGTCTCAGGGTAATAGACTATAACCATGCAGACAAGATATACGACAACAGCTTTTTCTACAACACATTCGTCAGCCAGCTCTCCTCCTCAATGGAGATATCCGGCGACGCCCGCAGCGAGCTAATGGTCAACACCAATCTGGCTATGCAGATACTTGACGAGTCCGGTGTTTCACCTTACAGGACCTTTGACAGTATAAGCCGGTTTGCCGAGCTCCTTGCTGCATCACGCGGAGACAGCTTCTCTCCGAGAGTGACAGAGCATACAATAACTGACAATACTTCTATCACTCTCATAGAACCGCCCTGTGGAAGCAATACTGCCATTATAAAGAGCTGCGGCGAGTACCTGTTCGTCGATACCGGCTATGCCTGCTACAAGGACGAGATGCTGCGTTTGTTCCGCAGCATCATCCCGGACTTCGACAACATCACTAAAAAAGCCTTCGTGACCCATGCAGACGTTGACCACTGCGGTCTGCTGCCGCTTTTTGATACAGTTTATGCAAGTGCAAGAACTGCGAAGTGCCTGACTCTTGAAAGCTCCGGCGACGACGGCTTCCGTGAGCGCAATCCGCTCCACAAGCCGTATATCCGCATATGCAAGGTACTGACCTCCTACGGAAGGCTTTCTCCCGAAAAGCTGACTGTAGTCGGTGACAGCCGGGAGATAACTCAGCCCCTTGAACAGACCGGATACTTCGATTTTGGTGAGCTCCACTTCGAGCTTTATGAGGGCAAAGGCGGCCACCTTGCCGGAGAGTCCGTGCTCATCGACTTCACTCACGACCTTGCCTTTACAGGCGACATCTTCATTAATATGAAGGATATGACTGCACAGCAGGCTCAATATAACCGATATGCGCCTATCCTCATGACCTCCGTTGACACCGACAAGGTACTCTGTGCCGATGAAAGAACTGCCCTGTTCCAGCGTCTCGGAATTGGAAACTGGCAGATATTCGGCGGTCACGGCGGTAAAAAAGCCTACTCTGTCAGACCTGCGGAGGTATGACGCTGCAGGAACAGGTCCACTAGGAAACAGCAGCCGCAATAATCATCACATCAGACTGAGGAAACATATGAAATATCCAGCATTACTTATCATAGCCGGGGCAGTTGCTGCCCTTTCCGGCTGCAAAAATGTTGACAGCGCTGTGCCCGGAGACTCCCCGGAAGAGGTCACGGAAACTGCTGCCGATGCAACGGCGGAGCTTACAGCTCCGGAGAACATTCAGAAGGAAGAGCTCACCACAATGGAGGTCACTTCGCCTGCAACTGAGTCCCTTTCCCCTGCGGAGTCCATAGGTCTTTGTGACACTGACGGCTCCGGGAGCACATACACCTTCACCTGGGACGGTGAGGAATTCACAGCCTTGTACTGGACTGACAACTGGCGGGTCATCGACTCATACAGGATACAGGACATCGAAAGCATAACTCTGGTATGTCAGGCTCTCGCTGATACCCACCCTATACACAGCGCCGACTATTCCGGATGGCGCACTGCCGATGATATGGCCTATGAATGGGTCCAGCACAACATCGCCTATGACTTTCTTCCTGCCGGTTCATCACTCAGCAGCAGTGCCAAGGACGTTGACCTTGACCCTAAGGACCAAGGAAAAAGTGTCTACGATATGTTCCTGGACAGGTTCGTTACGGATTGAACAGAAATAAACGGGACCCCGTTATGAGGTCCCGTTATTTGTTATATCAGTCAAGATATTCATTCCCCTTTTCATCACCTTCCGGCGCACCGTAGGTGAAGGAACATACAGATGTACTGTATCCGCCGACAGTAAGTTCAAAGGTCTTTATCTGGTCACCTATTTTCAGCACCACAACAAAGGGAGAATCAACGCCATCTGTTCTGTCTGTAAAGTTAACGACGCTTACTTTATATGTACCCTCCGCAGGTGCCGGGAAAACTATGTGCTCTGCCGGGTTGGACACAATGTCACTTACCTGCATATCAACGTCAAGAGTACCTCCGCCGGCTGACTTGTTGCCGTAATATATCTCCGAACCGTCCGGAGTCACTACGTGGAGGTCAAGGTCATCAGCAGTCTGCCAGCCAAGAGCCACGGTGATAACACCGTCCTGAGCTCCCATTTCTGCAAGAGTCTCGTTCATGGTGTCCACAATGCTGTTTATGGGGTCTGATTCCGGACCGAAGGAGCGCCTTCCGTTAGCCTCCTTTATGTATTCGCATATGCTTATCCTGAAATGTGCTTCCTTAGGGTCAGTGTCCTTTTCGCAGAGATTCTTTGCATTTAGTGATATGTCCTTCCCTGAGCCGCTGACTTTGTAGTACTTCACGGTCTTTCTGCCGTCATCAAGACAGTCAATGGTTACTCTGTAGCCGTCGATGTAACCTGACTTTGCTGCATCTGACTTCTCAGGCAGTTTGAAATTGAGCATTCCCTCACTGACCGTCACCTCTCCAACTGGCTCCGGAGCAAACAGAGTCCATACTGTATAGCCGCTGGTGACGTCCTCTGTATTAGCGCCTCCGTCTATCTCAAGGGTGTAGACGTTCTTCATGCTGTAGTAATTCTTAGGCTTGTACATTATACCATGCCTGGTATTCATGTAGTCCTTATTGCCTACAGGTATCATCTCGAAGTCTGTGAGCTCCTTGTAATTCTCATCGTAGGCAAGCAGTACGCTCACCTCCTGATTTCTTCCCTCCGGCGGCTTTATCGGGTATATCCTCCTGACAAATAACTGATAGGCCTGATTCTTTATGACTGCGTGGTCACCCTGCTTGTCAAAGCCCTTTGAGGACATGGCCCACTCCACCGCCTTGGAGCGGTCTGCATACCAGCCTGCGGTCATTCCGTAGAAACGAGTCTGATATTCCTTGGCGAATTTCTTGTATGCGGCCGTCAGAGCCTTATCGTCCATATTATAGGCCGCTTTCATTATGTCAGTAAAACCTGCAAGTGTACTGCATCCGCTGTATACCTGGAAAAGCTGAGGGTAGGACATCTGGCTGTTATAGTTGTTCTGCATGAATTTAACGAAATGATAAAGCGGATAGCCCAGCTCTCCGTTACTTGCTCCGGGATTTTTTTTGACTCCGTCAATGTAGGTCTTTTTAGAGTCAAACGGCACGAAGTAGTATTGCAGGTCGTTGGCATTCTCTGTAGCCAGTTTCTTGACCTTTCCGGAGGGACTGAAATGTGCAAATGCGTCGAACTCCACCATCTGTGCGGTAGCCTCGTCGAACTTTACATTCGCCGTGAGCTTTGAGCGATACTCCCTCTGACTTACATGGAGCAGTTCGTGGATAATGGTGACAAGAGTCTCGCCCTCATCAACTCCCGTCATCAGAGGAGCTCCCTTTATAACAACATAACAGTGTCCGAAAGGCAGTGTGCTGACTGTTACTCCGCTCTGGAAATAGTCTTTTTTCAGATAGACGTCCACAACATATTCCGGCCACTTCACCTTCGTTACTTCCTTGTGAAAATTATATGCATCAAGGCACAGCTTTCCGAATTGCTCAGTAAGATCCATTTTCAGACCTTCCTTTTTCATTGCAAGGCTGAGCTCGGCGGCTGCATTTTTGTATTCATCACTGCCGTATACTATCTCGTTTCTTGCCTGAATGGTATATTGCGCCTTGTCAGCCTCGTATTTATCTCCGGAAGTCACATTTCCGTATTTTCCCTTCAGCAGCTCATTTGTACGCTTTTCAATGTCAGCAGCCTTGGACTTTTTGACGCTCTTTATGGCACTTGCGACGTTGACTCTCGCTGTCTCCACTGACTCGGAATAGGAAATTTTCAGATTGAACAGCTTTTTTCCCAGGTCTGTTGACTTGTCTGCTCCGACTCCCTTCTCAAAGCAGCTCATAGCATCAAATCCGAAAAGAAACTCTCCGGAGCCGTACTCGTTGATGCCTACTCCGCCTATAACTGTCAGTGAAGTTATGACTATGACTCCCAAAAGGGAATTCTGTGCTGAATCAAAACTCAGATGCCCGTTTTCAATAGTAGAGGCATACTCGTACCACTTGCCGGAATCGTCGATGCGGCATACCTGCACCAGCGGGTAGTTCTCCTCCCAGATACCTATTTCATCAAGGTCGATGTCCACATGATAGGTGCCGGGAAGGTACTCGTCATCAGCAAGGCCGGCGTCAAGCTCCCACAGCTTTACAAGGTCCATACCGCAGTTGTTTTCATCGAGCACGCTGTTGAGCTCCTGCACCTTTTCTGCTCCGCAGGGAGTAAGAGTGAACTCCCGGTCTGTGTCCAGGGCATTTTCCTCAGCAGATATGGTCACTCCCGGCTGTGGAGTTATAGTAAACGGAGCACTGTTTCCCGTAAGGATAAGCCTCTCAGGCAGCTCTCCGTCCGGAAGGCTCTCAAGGAGCTGCTCCGGTGTGGTTATGACCGGGTCAGGAGTCTTAGCTCTGAACTTTTTCAGCATAAATCCCGGATAGCCAAGAGATGTGAAGAGGAATGCCAGCAGGATGAGAACAGCGATGAGCGCTGTGATCAGTTTTTTCCCTGAGCGTTTTTCAGTCATCTTCATCGACCTCGCTTTCATCACGGTTCATCCATTCGTAGTAACCAACGGCGTCCTCGTAATTCATGATAGTCTCGCCCTCGGTGACTTCCTCGAAGAGAGTGTCATTGTCAACAGCGGCATTTATCCGCTGATATTCTTCTATCTGCTCATCAGTGAGCTCGTCCCCGGCAACTATATATTCCTCAGGCTCCTCCTGCTTACTGACCTCCTTTATCCTCTTCGGGATAATAACAGCGCAAAGTGCCGCAAGGACTATGCAGGCCGCTGTCAGGATAATGCTGACAGGCCTTGTCATGGGCTTTTTCTTGCCCGCTGTCATAGATAACACAGGCTGAGCTCCCTCGTATCCGGAGTTTTCCACTGAGGTCCTGCACTTTGAACAAAATCTCGCTCCGGGAAGGAGCTGCGCTCCGCAGGCCCTGCAGGTCTCCGCTGCCGGGACTTCCACAGCCGCTCTGCACTTCGAGCAGAATTTAGCTCCGGGAAGAAGCTCTGCTCCGCAGTTACGACAAATATTTTCAGACATATCAACATCTCCTTTCATGGTCCCTGCTGTCAGACTATGCTCTCAGCAAAACTCCTGAAAGCTCTGCACAGTATGGGATGCGTTATCCTGAAATTCATTAAATGACCGGTCAGCTTGTTTACTATCACCTCTCTTTTTCCAATACATATCTGTATGTGTCCGATGTTGTACACCGAGTAGTTTCCCACAGCGGCGCCGGGACCTGTTGAAAACCTGATAAGCGGACGGCTGTCCTCCATGAGCTTGTCAAAATAAAGTCCCCTGATGCGGAGCTTCTCAGCGTCGGTGATATAGCGGTACTCCGACATTTCTTCCATTCCGCATATGCAGTTTCCTTCAATGCAGGACTTTCCCGGCATGAGGAAAAAAGTATTGCTGAACCTGCCGCCCTTAGGTACAGTATTGTACCATGAGGTCACCATTCCTGTCATATAGATAGGCAGCCAGTTCGTTATGGCCTTTATCATCTCGGCCGCACTTCTTTCAACATTGTGGATTATCTTTATCATGACCCCGGACCTTACGCATCTGAGCATAAGTGCTGACCAGATCTTCCGGAAGTCTCCGTCTATCCAGTCCATGTCCCGGTCGGAATACAGCAGGAGCTCAGAAGCTCTCTGCTCTGACGCCTCAGCAAGGAACCTTATAACGGCAGACCGCAGTCCTTCGTCGCCGGAATACTCTCCGGCAGTAACTATCATCGGGCTGACCAGCTCCGGAGCTATATCCGCAGATGCATCCGGGAAAGAGTCAGGAAGTGACTCTATGGTCCTTATCAGTGCCTTTACTGTACTTACATCCTCTGAGTCCTCCTGTCCGCAGAGCCATTCAAATATATTTCCGGCGGCAGAGTCTGCGGAAATATATTCCTCCGGCACTCCTATGACCTCCCCCAGCTCTTTCAGCCGACGGCTGTCCCTTATCCTCATTGCAAGGCATGAGCACATCCTGGAGATGAGCTGGTCCTTTTTGTTCGGCATACGCTCTCCGCTCCGCATACGGCTGATATAGGATGCGTCTATGTTGAGCTCCCTGCTCAGCTTGCTGCCTGAGACTCCGGCAAGCTCCATGAGGGCACTTAGTTTCTTTCCGAAGAGCACCGGGTCCGGACGCTCCTGTTTATGTGATGGAGGCTCCCCTGAAAAAAGCCACTCAACAGCCGCACTCCGCAGTTCGTTTCCGGAAAGACCGTCTGAGGATATCATCCGGCATAGAGTATCTGTCTTTTCCTTCATTTCTGCATAGGTGCAAAGTCCGTCTGCGAATCTCCGGACTGTCCTGCTGCTCCTGTCGTAATTCCTTGAACCTCCCCGGAGATGACTGAACGCAGAGCGTGTAGCTCCGGCATACTTTGCTATCTCCGAAATATCAGTTTCAAGGCCTCTGAGTATATAGTCTATTTTTTCACCTAACATTTCCGCCGACCTACTTTCTGACCATTGCTACGTAAGCAGTATATCCATACATAAGATTCATTGTTCCGAGTGCGTACTCCTTGCCGTCAGCCTTCCAGAAGTCGTTCAGAATAAGCTGTGCAGGTCCGTCAACGGATATGCCGTTTTCGATGACCTCGCCAGTGAAGAGTGTATCATCGGAATCCTCCATAAAGAATGGCTCTGTGTTCGGCATCTCCCCGTAGTACCAGTCGATAGACAGGCTGGCAGAGGTACCGTCTGTAATTATATTGAAATTATTTATCTCTCGAAGGAAGGAGCCGTCATTGTATATCATCATTGCCTTCCAGCCTCCGTTGAAACCAAGAGGGTCGGTTATCGGCTCAGCATCCTGAGGATGCGATGTAACCATTCCTGACTGGCCGTAGCACCAATCAAATTCCTCAAAGACAGGCCTTTCATCTGTGGAGTAGAACATTGCCTCGTTCATTGCCTCAGTGTCATCAGATAGTGAGGGAGGCTCAGTCTGCGGCTCGGTAGTCACAGTAGTAGTCTCCGTTTCGGTAGTAGCAGTCATAGTAGTCGAAGTTGTGGCCGCAGTCGAAGTTTCAGTTGTTGTGGTCTCCGTTGAAGTGTAGGTCACCGTTTCAGGCAAGTCCGTCACTGCCTCCTCACTGACATTCTCCGATGAAGAGGAGCTGCTCTTTTTTCTTGAGGAGCCGCTGTCATCATCCTTCAGCAGGAGAAAGAGCACCGTTCCCACAGCGGCCGCAAGTAGCACTGCAAGTACCGTGACAGTTATTATAAGTCCCTTTCCCTTTTTAGACGGCACCTCCGGCTGACCTCCGCCGATAAAGGGGTTAGCCTGATAGGGCTGCATGACCGGCGTTGGCTGTTGGCCTGACGGCATCGTTTCTTCACTCGTGAACTCGCCGCAGTAAGCACAGAAAATGTCATCGTCATTTATCTTCTTTCCGCATTTCTGACAGAACATAAGCTCACCTCCATTTTATAGAAAACGTACATAGAATCATAATTTTATACCATAATTATATCATGAATGCCGTTATTTTTCAACATTATGGAGCTTATCTGTCAATGACATTTGCCGTGAAATTGGAGTACCAATTTTCAAGTATCTCTGTCAGCCTTATATAGTCGGTCAACGTGTATTCTACGTTTTATAAACGTACCGTTCAGCAACTGACGAGCCGCCGGATAGACGGTCTTGTTTTTTGTGCTGATATGTGTTATAATTACTATATCACAACAATAAAAGGAACTATTCGGAGGATAAAATGAGTATACTCAATGTTGAACACGTTACCCACGGCTTTGGCGCAAGACAGATACTCAACGACGCATCTTTCCGCCTTCTCAAAGGTGAACACGTCGGTCTTGTAGGTGCCAACGGCGAAGGAAAGTCCACATTTCTTAACATAATCATGGGCAAGCTCCAGCCCGACGAGGGAAAAATAGAATGGTGCCGCCACATTACTACCGGCTACCTCGACCAGTACAGCACACTTGCAAAAGGAAAGTCCATCCGTGATGTCCTCCGTGAGGCCTTTGACCACCTCTCAGAACTGGAAAAGGAAATGCTGTCCCTTTACGATAAGATGTCAGACTGCTCCGAGGAGGAAATGACTCAGCTCATGGAGGATGTCGGGGAGATACAGAGCATCCTCGACTACAGCGGCTTCTACACTATCGACGCAAAAATATCCGAGTACGCAAACGGACTCGGACTTAACGAGATAGGCCTTGACAGAGATGTTGCGGAACTCTCAGGCGGTCAGCGAGCTAAGGTGCTTCTTGCAAAGGTACTGCTGGAAAACCCGATGATACTCATTCTGGACGAGCCGACAAACTTCCTCGATGAGAACCATATCCGCTGGCTGACAAACTTTCTCCAGAACTACGAAAACGCCTTCATACTGGTATCACATGACGTTCCCTTCATGAACAGCGTCATAAACGTGGTCTACCATGTTGAAAATGCCGTTATGACCCGATACACCGGTGACTACGACAACTTCACAAGGATGTATGAGCTCAAAAAGAAGCAGATAGAACAGGCCTATGAGAAACAGCAGAAGGAGATAGCAGACCTGGAGGACTTCATCGCCCGCAACAAGGCAAGAGTCGCTACCACTAACATGGCCAAGTCCCGTCAGAAAAAGCTGGACAAAATGGACAAGATAACTCTCATGCGTGAAAAGCCGAAGCCTACCTTCTCATTCCGGAAGGCACGTACTCCCGGCCGTGTGGTAATAGACTGCAAGGACATAGTCCTCGGCTACGATGAGCCACTTACCAAGCCAATATCTGTAAAGGTGGAAAATGGTCAGAAAATAGCCATTCGTGGAGTCAACGGCATAGGAAAGTCAACTCTCCTCAAAACTCTTCTGAAAATCATTCCGCCGCTCTCAGGCTACGTTGAACACGACCAGTTCGTCGAGTACGGCTACTTCGAGCAGGAGGAGGAGTCTACCCCAAAGACTGCACTGGACGTTATCTGGGAGGAATATCCCTCAATGACAAATGCAGAAGTCCGTGCAGCTCTTGCACAGTGCGGACTGACCACAGAGCACATCACTTCACAGATGAGAGTACTCTCCGGCGGCGAAAACGCAAAGGTCAGGATATGCAGGATAATGCTGAAAGAAATAAACCTCCTGGTACTGGACGAGCCTACCAACCACCTTGACGTTGATGCAAAGGAGTCCCTGAAAAAAGCCATAAAGGACTACAAGGGAACCGTCCTCATGGTGAGCCATGAACCGGATTTCTATATGGACATTGCAGACAACATCTGGAACATCGAGGAATGGTCCACTAAGATAATATGAAAAAAAGCACCTTTCACTGCGAAAGGTGCTTTCTGTTTACCTATCAGGTCAGACTGTCTCTCCCCTTGCTATGCGCTCTGCAAGGTCGTTGAGGTAGACCCAGCGTTCCATTTTAGCGTCAAGCTGAGTTTCAAGCTCCGTCTTTTTGTCGGAGAGCTCCTGCAATTTCACATAGTCCGAGCTATTTGCGGATATTGCCCTTTCTGTATCAGCTATCTGCTGTTCAAGAGCGGCTATGTCGTCGTCGATAGTGTCGAACTCCCTCTGTTCCTTGAAGGAGAAGCGGAGCTTTGTCTTTCCGATGAACACACGCTCCTTCTTGTCCGTTTTCTTCTTTGGACGTTCTGAGGCAGGCTCTCTTTCAGCACGGGCTCTCTCTGCATAGTCACTGTAATTGCCGTTGTACCTTATGCACTGTCCATCACGGAATTCAAATATCTCATCGGCCATTTTGTCAAGGAAGTACCGGTCATGGGAAACAGCTATAACTGCTCCGCTGAAATTTTCAAGGTAGTCCTCAAGTATGGTCAGAGTGGCAATATCAAGGTCATTGGTAGGCTCGTCCAGAAGGAGGATATTCGGAGCTGTCATAAGTATTTTCAGCAGATAAAGCCTTTTCCTCTCTCCTCCTGAGAGCTTCTCTATACGGTTCCACTGAAGCTCGGAGCTGAACAGAAATCGCTCCAGCATCTGTGATGCAGTCACTGTGCCGTCAGGAGTCTGCACACGGTCGGCAGTCTCACGTATGTACTCTATCACACGCATGGACGGGTCCATTGACTCGCACTCCTGAGAGAAGTAGCCGATATTTACCGTGTCTCCCAAAGTTATTGTGCCGGAGTCAGGCCGGACCTCTCCGGTGAGCATCCTGAGGAAGGTGCTCTTGCCGGCGCCGTTGTGTCCTACAATGCCTATCCTGGCATCACGGGAGATGATGTATGAAAAGTCAGTAATGAGCGGTCTGCCGTCTGCTGACTTGCTGATATTCTCTATCTCAATGGTCTTTTTGCCAAGTCTTGTGGACACGGACTGAAGCTGTAATTTCTCCGCCTCCACCGGGACCTCACGGTTTTTCAGCGCCTCAAAGCGCTCTATCCTGTCCCTGGACTTTGTCCCCCTTGCACGGGCTCCCCTGCTTATCCATTCAAGCTCACGGCGGTAAAGTGACCTGTTCTTTCGCTCTGCCGCCTCGGCATCAGCCTCACGCTGAGCCTTGTATTCAAGGTACTGACTGTAGCTCCCCTCGCAGGAATATATCTTTCCCCTGTCTACCTCAACTATCCTTCGGCATATCTTATTGAGGAAGTACCGGTCATGAGTCACCATGACGATAGCTCCACGGTATTTCAGAAGAAGGTCCTCCAGCATCTGAGCAGTTTCATTGTCGATGTGGTTGGTAGGCTCGTCCAGAAGAAGGACTTCACTTGGCTGTATCAGTGCAGCCGCAATAGCCGCCCGGCGCTTTTCTCCGCCGGAAAGTGTGCTGATGTCACGGCTGTAGTCCGGGAGCTCCAGCTTGTCAAGTATGGACTTAGCCTCGTACTCCTTCGACTCTTTCAGGTCAGCAGGCAGATGTGACATTACCTGTTCAAGTATACTGCCGCTGTCGTCGAATTCCGGTATCTGTGGAAGGTAGGATATTCTTATGCCTTTGGTCCTGATGACATCGCCGCCGTCTGCTTCCTCGGCTCCGGCAAGTATTTTCAGCAATGTGGACTTTCCGGTGCCATTGATGCCTATGATGCCGACTTTGTCACCCTCATTCAGGAAGAAGGACACATCATCCAGCACCTTGCGTTCCATATATGTTTTAGAAATATTCTGTGCAGATAATAATATCAAGCTGACCGCTCCTTTTAAGCGCAAATGATAAGGCAGGCCTGAGGAGTCTGCCAAAGACTATTATAGCATCAACAGCGTAAAATGTCAAAGGACTTCGTACCTGACAGTGCAAGGGAGTCCCGGAGCCGGTCCACGGCGGAGATGCGGCTTGAATTGAAATAATAAGACCTCCTGCAAAACAGGAGGCCTTTTGCGTGTCTTATACAGCAGTGATGCAGGCATATCTCTCCGAGGAGAGGATATGGTCCATGACCTTCTCAGGTGAACACTCACCGCCTATCACCATATCGAATACCGCAGGAGAGTAGCCGGAGACCAGTGCAGCACCGGTCTCGGAGCGAGTAACAGGCATTGCGTCTGAACGGCTGTTAACGTTCCAGAATATCACCTCAGGCAGCTTGTAGCCGTACTGACGGTAGAGCTTTCTGACCGCATGGAACAGTACATCGTTATTACCGCCGGTTACGCAGAAGTCGAACTGCATATCAGAGATTATGTATATCTTTGCAGGCAGCTCAGACTGAGGGACATGGTTCTTTATAGCAGTCTTGAGTATCAGCTTGAAAACTGCTTCCAGGTCAGTGTTTGCTATCTCATTAAAGGTACGGCAGTACCTTGCCTTTTCAACGATGTCCCTGCCCTTTATTTCAACCAGACGGGGAGTCTGAGAGAAGGTGATGAAGTGGTTTGCAAAAGCGCCGGTATTGTGTTCTGCAAAGTATATGCCCAGGGACAGAGCCGCATCTATAGGACGTATGCCGCAGCCGCCGTACATTGAACCGGAACCGTCAACAACTGCAATAGCGTTTTCACCCTTTGCTGCTGTCAGGTCAGGAAGGGACTTCCAGGCAGTGTCCAGAGACAGTCTTTCAGTCTCAGAAATATCCCCGTCTATAGCCTTGCGGACTATGTCGTATGGATACAGGCGGTCTGCATTGAGCTTAGTCTCACCGGAATTTACCCTATTCAGGAACTCAGTGTAGCGCTCTCCGTCATTGCGGATGAATGCCTTTCGGTACTTGAACATAGCGCATGAGGGCTGCACCTCATATCTGAAAGTGTAGTCACGCTCACGGAGGCGGTTCTCAAGGACATCGCCATACTTGCGGAGTGCAGACAGTGTCTTTCTGTACTCAGCCTCGGACATTCCCAGCAGTCCTGCAAGATGTCTGCCCATATTCCGTGTCTCCTTTGAGGAGGTGTTAACTGAGGGCATCCACTTTGCCAGAAGAGATACCTTGCCGCCTGTGGCCATAGAAGCCTTGTCAAAGCGGAGCTGAGTGTCAGTTATCTCTGCCACATCCTTTTCAAGAGGAGTTCCCAGCAGAACGAACAGGTCGTCAAAACGGCCGTACTCAGGGAAGAATTCGAGATTTCTGCGGACAGCCTCAGGAGCGAGCTCCATGAGAGCAGATACCGCTATGCGGAAGAAACGTCTCTCACCCAGTCCGCCTCTTGCGTCACGGGCGAAGAATATCAGCTTCATTGTCTTGTCGGGGTCCTCAGCATAGGCACGGGCAACTGTGTCCGCAATTTCCTTTGCGGAGGAATTACGCATAGCTCCTGCCTTGAAGAACATATCCAGGCAGAAAGATTGTGTTGAACGGTAAGCCAGTGCACCGTTCTCTGTATATGTTGAATTTGCTTCATTCTTTAAAAAGTTAAGCATAGTGATACTCCTTTCAAGTCAGCATTTACCATACGCTGCCGCAGGGCAGGATTCGGACCTGCAATAACCATTTATCTTTTTGCTGTTGCTGACTTATTTTTGATGACAGTCACCTTCACGGCTCATTTTTTCACAGTGCTTTGACCCGCAGGAAAGCTCTCTGCGTCCCAAAAATAATGCTGTAAGAGCCATATGGTGACTGAACGAACAAGACGCAATATACAATTCCATATGTACTGTAAATGCTGTGTGCGTCTTAGCAAGGCGCATGAAAGTGATACTA
>ODAI013976252.1_pt1 | contig 19135 bp, 15 predicted proteins | sample 1539321 | NCBI WGS metagenome assembly ODAI01 (sample SAMN02144231, study PRJEB22623) | gut metagenome | biome: sheep rumen | host: Ovis aries | place: New Zealand
ACAGGCAAGAGAGCTTGTAAAGGCAGGTGATTACGAGATGCTCTCCCTCCTTTATGACAGTGTCCCTGAAGTCCTTGCTCAGCTTGTCAGAACCGCTTTCATCCCTCGCCCCGGATACAAGTTCATCGTCAGTGACTTCTCCGCCATCGAGGCCCGCGTCCTCTCCCACCTTGCCGGTGAGAAATGGCGGGCAGAGGTCTTCCGGACCGGAGGCGATATCTACTGTGCCAGCGCCAGTCAGATGTTTCACTTGCCGGTCGAGAAGCACGGCGTGAACGGACACCTCAGGCAGAAGGGCAAAATCGCGGAGCTGGCTCTCGGCTATGGCGGCAGCGTCGGCGCTCTCAAAGCGATGGGCGCTCTCGATATGGGCCTGTCTGAAGACGAGCTGCAGCCCCTCGTAAGTATGTGGCGGACCTCGAACCCGCACATCGTAGCGTATTGGTGGCAGGTCGATGAGGCAGTCAAGACTGCGGTCAAGCAGCGTATCCCTACAAAAATCGGTAGCGTCAAGTTCGAGATGAGAAGCGGAATGCTCTTCATCACCCTGCCTTCCGGCAGAAAGTTGGCATACGTGAAACCCCGGATCGGGGAGAACAAGTTCGGCGGAGAGTCCGTCACATATATGGGCATCGACGCACAGAAGAAATGGATCCGCATTGAAAGTTACGGGCCAAAATTCGTCGAGAACATTGTGCAGGCAGTCAGCAGAGACATCCTGGCTTATGCCATGCGGACACTGAGCTACTGTCAGATCGTCGGCCACGTACATGACGAGCTAATCATCGAATGCAGCAACGGTGTATCCCTGGAAGCTATCTGTAAGCAGATGGGGAGAACTCCTCCCTGGATACCCGAACTCCTACTCCGTGCAGACGGGTACGAGTGTCAGTTCTACAAGAAGGATTAAAGAAAAGGCAGCACCTACCATGGTGGTAGGTGCTGCCCTGTGTTTTTATAATAAGTCTTTCAATTTCTGATCTCCAGAGATGGTCTTCCAATTGCTGTTCCCATCGAATGATGTGCCGTTCAGAAATTGGCCCGCACCGCTTTGTGAATCAAAGATGATATCTTCTTGTAAAACGCGATGCACTATTTTTCCGGCAGAAATGTACTGATTTCGTAGATTCACCACCGACTGATGGCTCCCAAAACTGGAAGAAACGTCTGTAGATATCTTTGAACCCTTTTTAAGAATCGTTTTTCGAGCCTTTGTATGGCCAAGCTGTATCTCGATTTCCGCTTTCCCATCAGTATCGCGCTTTGGGCTTTTGAAATAGAAAATTTCTGTTTTTGCCGCTGGATGCGCCGACGCCTGATGCATTGCAGGGAATACTGTGTTCGGGAAACAGTTAAGATAAAACTTAATATCCTCGATATACTGATTACAGGAATGGATCTGGCCGCCACTCAAGTGATAATGGCTTTTTCTATAGGTTGCATTACAATTGGTCTTAGAAGGCGTTGTAGTCAGACAGGTGCCATAGGTCTGATGAGCATATTCACACATAGCGTTCTCAATATAGAGAAGCTCATTGCTACTAATGGTCTTATCTGTTGCCATGAATCCAACGACTGTATGCCATAATGAATCTATGTTCCCAGAATGAGTGTTAAGTATGCGTTTACGGACAGTGTCCAATCCACTCTGTCCGACATATACAGAGTCACTACCTACAAGGAGAAAATAAATGCCAGGGTCCTCCAAATCGAGCGAATACTGCAATACCTCAGATTTAGGTATACGGGCAGCAGTAAATTTTGATGCAGTGCTTTGCATCGTTATCGCACCATCATATGTACCATCCGCTAAATATATTTTTATGCCCTTCATTTTTACTTCCTCCTTCTGAAAAGACTATTCTTCTGCAGGTTCATCACCCTTGAAGCCTCTGCCAATACCAAAGTATTTCTCAAAGAAGGCTTTCAGTTTTTCAATAATCGTCTGTTTCTTTTGTGCACGATTGCTACCACCAAAACGGCTAACCGGAGGCATCAGCTTATCAATATCTGTACCAACAGTTTTGACTTCTCCCACTCGAAACGCGTTCTCAAGGAATTGACGAGTTTCTTCCGGTTTGAGCTTTTCCTCCTGAATGATCTGTGCCAGATCAGCCTCCCGCTGTTTTGAAACATAATCGTTCCATTCGCTCATCACGTCTTCCACGTCATTGATTCCAGCAATAAAGGCCTCAATCAGCTGTTTCTTACTGCGCAGCTCAGGACTGGCATCAACAGCCTTTCGGATTGTGATGAGGACTTCTTTATCCTCACAGTGAGTATCGTGATACTTCTTTACCAGCATGAGAATGTAATCAATATTGATCTCGATCTGCTTAATAAGCTCGATCTCAAAAACAATGTCGTCAATAATGTCTGTGCTCTCGCCATTCTCACGTTTTCGTTTCCACTCGTCCCGAAGGTCTTGATACCGCCCAAGGTAGTCTTGCAGGTCTCGTTCCGACAGTACTTCCTTCTCCTTAAACTCATCGAAGGAAACCAACAGATTTCTCATGCGCAGGATTGCCCCAAACAGAGCAATGAAATCTTTCTGGTTCTGTTCACCGATGATCTGTGGCTCTGTAAGTGGGAACTTCGTAGTCAGGTCTTCGACCATATCCACATAACCGGGCATGGGCTTTCCATCCACAGACTCATATCCGTAATAATAATCTTTGAAGCTCTGCATGAGCACAATGCCGCCTGCATTCTTATCGCCAAACAAAGAAATAGCAGCATCGACACGCTTTTGCAGATTGCGGAAACAGACAATATTACCGAAGGTTTTAATACTATTTAGGATGCGGTTGGTACGACTGAAGGCTTGTATAAGACCATGCATCTTCAAGTTCTTGTCCACCCACAGGGTATTCAGTGTAGTAGCATCAAAACCGGTCAGGAACATATTCACTACTATAAGCAAATCCAGTTCCTTGTTCTTCATACGAAGTGAAACGTCTTTATAGTAGTTCTGGAATTTATCGCTGGACGTGTCGTAGTTCGTATGGAACATCAGGTTGTAATCCTGAATGGCAGACTCCAGAAAATCGCGAGAGTTCTGGTCCAAAGCAGAGGTGTCCTCTGAGTTCTCCTCGTCCAGTATGCCGTCGACTTCCTCCTCGTTTGCAGCATAGCTATAGATAACCGCAATCTTCAACTCCTTGGTTGGATCGTTCTTTATGATCCGACGAAACTCATCATAATAGAGCTTAGCCATCGGAACGGATGCAACAGCAAAGATGGAGTTAAATCCACTGAGGCGCTGTTTCTGTTTGATTTCCTCAACTTTACCCCTGTCGGCGGACGCCACTTCTGAAATGTTGGTCAGAGCATTGAATACATAGGTCTTATCGCCACGATAAGTTTTCTGGTCAAAATGATCAAGGATATAATTGGCTACAAGAGAAATTCGCTCTGGTGCCTCAAACGCCTTCTTCCGGTCGATATCCCATACCTGTTCGTCATCGATATCCGCATCTGTATCCATGGTCTTAATATAGTCCACACGGAAAGGAAGTACATTTTTATCGTTAATTGCATCGACAATGGTATAGGTGTGCAGCTGATCACCAAATGTCTGTTCCGTTGTGAAGTACTTCGGGTTAGTTCTGGCCCCCGCATTTGCCGGGAAAATAGGAGTACCAGTAAAGCCAAACATATAGTACTTCTGAAAGCTCTTCACGATAGCATCGTGCATGTCACCAAATTGGCTGCGATGGCACTCATCAAAAATGATAACAATCTCGCGGCTGTAAATCTCGTGATCCTTGTTCTTCTTGATAAAGGTGGACAGCTTCTGAATAGTCGTGATGATAATATGCGCCTTTGGATCACGAAGCTGACGCTCCAGTATCTTCGTCGATGAGTTACTATTCGCAGCACCCTTTTCAAATCGATCGTATTCCTTCATAGTCTGGTAATCCAGATCTTTACGGTCAACGACAAAGAGCACTTTGGAGATGAACGGGAGCTGCGTCGCCAATCTTGCTGTCTTGAATGAGGTCAGAGTTTTGCCGGAACCGGTAGTGTGCCAGATATAACCACCTCCGGCAATATCACCGTATTTCTTGTAGTTATGAGCAATTTCGATACGGTTCAGGATACGTTCAGTCGCTGTGATCTGATACGGACGCATGACCATAAGCATGTTTTCAGCAGTGAAAACACAATAGCGGGTCAGGATATTTAGCAACGTATGCTTTGCGAAGAAAGTCTTCGTAAAGTCAATCAGATCAGGGATGATGCGATTATTAGCATCTGCCCAGAAAGAGGTAAACTCAAAACTGTTGCTGGTCTTACCTTTCTTGGCGCTTCGAGTGGTAGCATCCTTGATCGCATTACTTCTGGTACTGTTGGAGTAGTACTTTGTATTCGTACCATTGGAAATGACAAAAATCTGTACATACTCGAACAAACCGCTGCCTGCCCAGAAAGAATCTCGCTGGTAACGCTCGATCTGATTAAACGCCTCGCGTATGGCAACGCCTCGGCGCTTTAATTCTACATGAACCAAAGGCAGACCATTAACCAGGATGGTTACATCGTATCGATTGTCATAGGTTGCGCCTTCTGCCTGACCGATTACATACTGGTTGATGACCTGCAGGCGGTTGTTATGGATGTTCTTCCGGTCAATGAGCGTGATGTTCTTGGTCATGTTATCATCCCGCTTCAGTACCTGTACAAAGTCCTCCTGGATCTTTGCCGTTTTCTCAACGATATGGTCATTCGGATTAGCAATACACTGACCAAAAAAACGCTCCCATTCTGTATCCGAAAACTTATATTTGTTGAGCTCCTCCAATCTCTCACGGAGATTTGAAATCAGGTCTGCCTCTGTATGTATCGGCAGATATGTATAACCCTGTTCACTAAGAATTTGAATAAACTCTTTCTCCAGCGCAGCTTCGGACTCATAAGTTTCAGAGCGGGCTCTGACAGGCTCGTATTCTGTTACGACCGTGTTTTGATTTGTCTCTGCGACAATATTAAAATACGGCATTTATCTCACCCCCTAAGTTTCAATCGGCAACTTGTTCTTTATAAACATTACAGCAGTCCTTGTAGTGTTAATCACATCGTCCAATTTCTTTTCGGTTTTTGCAACTACAAAACAAGAGGTAACTTTATTATCAATCGAAGTTATAAACTCTATTTTAAACCATTGGTAAGCAGGCTCAATAGAGTAATATAGTTCCTCTTCTCCAGTCACATTAAGAAAAGTATCATAGTACTCAGGATAAGTATTGTCTTTTGGGTCTCCCTCAACAATCTCTGTAAATCTTGTTAAATAACTCTTACCCCCATCTGCTTTTGGTGAGCGCAAAACAAGCCAGCCACCGCGTTCTTTAATACTCTCCAATTTCTCCATACTTGACCTTTTACCAAGCTTCAACATCCATACATATCCTGCTTTTCGAAGTACGGATATGTGTTCCTCAATAAAAGAATAGCTTTTATAATTGCTAAATCTAAACAGCAACATTTCGGTATCTTTATCTATTATCATACTACCGCCCTCATTTCTTCAAAGGTCAAAAGCTTATCTCGGTAGTATTCGTATTGCTTCTGACGAGCATCAATCTCAGCAGGGAGTCCTGTTGTAATGCTGCTGCAAAGATTATCGAAGTACGCTATCAGTCCAGCGATCCTTTTTTGCTCATCAAGAGGCGGTATTTTTATAGTACGTTTTTTCATACTTCCCATGGAAACATGAACCATTGTTGACTGAGTAGTTGATTTTGCAATCTCTGCAAGGTCATATTGCAGATAATAATACAAAAACATTTTATCTATCTTTGTTTCGTCAAATAGTATCTTCCAGATATGATAGTGAAAGATACATTTCCCTCCATCCCATATTTTAGGGCCAAGAGTCGCTGCCCATGAATACAGTAAGTCTCCAGTATCACAATACTTGTCTTCATCCAACTCTAAGTCAGAGTAGTACCACGAGCTGTTAGTATAGAAATTACCAACACGAAGAACAGGATACTTACCTTCTCCCAATAGCTCTGCCTGCTTATAGGCTCTTCCATTAAGAAACGTTAATACGTCTCCCATGGAGTATTCAGGCACTGAATCATCGAATGTCAACAACTGATCTCTGTAGAAGGTATACTGCTGTTTTCTTGCTGTAAGCTCTTCTGTAAGCTCTTCCGTAAGCTTCTCTGTAAGTTCTGTATATTTATCCAGTATCCGAGCGATTTCACACTGTATCTCAATAGGAGGTACAGGCAAAACAATGTCTCCAAGACTATCTGGTTTGACCTCCATGACTTTTGTCCCGTGTGCGAGCTTTACTTTTTGCACGAAAAACATAGAGGAGCGTAGATAATAAACCAGATACTTTGGATTCAGGGTATGATGGATTATTGCAGCATGCCCACTAACAGCTACTTCTCCTTCTCCGAGCCAAGCGACACACTTACATACATCATCTATATTCTCACTTGTTACAGCCATTACTATATCGTTTGTTACCGCTTTTTTCTGTTTTGCTGCAACATTTTCACTAATATAATTTGCCGTTTTGTTTACAAACAATCCATAAAGTGTATAAATCTGGCCATAGTGAATACACGGGAATCCTTGGTCTACATAGTCTTTCTTTTGAAAACTGCCTCCTCTACTAATGGTTGCTACATCTTTGAGTTTTTTATATTCGACTCCGGATGGGCACAGTTCCTCTATCAATTGATCCAACTTACTCATACGCTCTGCCCTCCTTCGATCTCGGCGATGATCTTGGCAATTTCATCGCGGAGAACTTGCTCGCGGGCCACGATCTCTCTGATTTCATCATTAAGCTTTACAATGTCGATCGTCTCCCTTTTATCCTCCTGCTCTACATAGCTGGAAACAGAGAGATTATAATTCTGTTTTTTAATGTCATCATAATCAACCAGTCTGCAAAAGTATTGAATATCTTCTCGCTTTGTAAAAGCGTCTACAATGGTATTAATATGCTCTGGGAGAAGCTTATTATTGTTCGTCACCTTTACACACTGCTTCGTAGCATCTATAAACAAGACCCTGTTGTCTGCCTTACCACGTTTCATTACCATGATACAGGTGGCAATAGACGTACCAAAAAATAGATTGCTTGGCAGTTGGATCACGCAATCTATGAAGTTGTTATCTATCAGGTATTTCCTAATTTTCTGTTCCGCGCCGCCGCGATACATAATACCCGGAAAGCAGACTATTGCAGCGATTCCGTTTGGAGCAAGCCACGAAAGAGAATGCATTATAAACGCTAAATCGGCTTTACTCTTTGGAGCTAAAACTCCAGCCGGAGAGTATCGCGGGTCATTGATGAGTAACGGGTTCTCATCACCAGCCCACTTAATGGAGTAGGGTGGGTTAGATACAATCAGTTCAAAAGGTTCATCATCCCAGTGCTGCGGATTAATCAAGGTATCCTCACACTGAATATCAAACTTATCGAAACCTATATCGTGAAGGAACATATTGATGCGGCATAGGTTGTAGGTAGTGATGTTAATCTCCTGACCGAAAAATCCGATCTGAACAGAATCTTTTCCCAGAATCTTTTCGACTTTGAGTAGTAGGGAGCCCGATCCACACGCTGGATCATACACCTTATTAATTCTGGTCTTCCCGACGGTACCCAGGCGGGTCAGCAGCACAGAAACATCTGCAGGTGTAAAAAACTCACCGCCTGATCTTCCTGCATTAGAAGCATACATAGTCATTAGATATTCATATGCATCTCCAAATGCATCAATCTCATGATCTTTTACTGAGCCAAGATTCATAGCTGCAATACCATTTAGAAGCTTGGCTAGCCGATCGTTCCTTTTTGCAACTGTACTGCCGAGCTTGTTGCTGTTCACGTCGAAATCATCAAACAAACCTGCAAAACTTCCTTCAGAAATACTTCCCTTAGCAGAATCTTCGATATGTCGGAATACTTCCTCCAGTTTTTCATTTAGAAGCATATCCGACCCATTAGGGTAATGCCAGATTTCATCTCTATCTGCTTTTGCCCGCACATTGCAGAACAGTTCACTTGGCAGGATAAAGAAACCTTTCTCCTCAACCAGCCCTTCGCGGGCTTGCTCTGCTTCCTCGTCAGGCATCTTTGCATAGTCAAAGTCTTTATTACCAGCTTCAATTTCGCCGCTATTAATATAGGCAGTTAAATTTTCAGAGATATAGCGATAGAACATAGTTCCTAAAACGTAATTTTTGAAATCCCATCCGTCAACAGCCCCACGTAGATCATCGGCAATTGCCCATATAGCGCGATGCAGTTCTTCACGTTCCTGTTCCTTTTTGTTATCAATTGCCATGGTCTATTCCTCTCTTTCGTTTTGTTTATCAGCATCGGCACTCTCACCGCTTTCAACCCAATTATCGACTTCTGATAGCCTGAACTTATACTGCCTTCCAACCTTATGATACGGAATGGTTTCTTTTTTAATCCATGCACGTATAGTATCCTTGCTTACACCTAAATGATTTGCAATTTCTTCAAGACTCATCCATCTCTCAACTTCACCCATCAATCTTCCTCCAATTACTACTTCAACCCTCTATGATGTTTCTCTAATCGCAACTTCTTATGATATTCTTTAAGCTGCAGAAACATATTATACGTGTCTGTGCTATAAGTAATCACATTATCGACCAAATCCTTATATTCTTTGGCATTCGTACTGAGATAATATGAATCTATCTTATATTCCACTCCGAAAGTTACAAGCTTTTTATCATCAATAAAATACCCCGTCTGTTCCCCTCTCAGCACTCTTTTATTAAGCATTTCATATACATAATTCGGCTTGCAGTCTATCATAAGACTCTGAATACCGTCTTTATCAACAAACCGTCCAATAAGTACACCTGTCTGCTCCATATCTTCAGTAATCTTGATTCCCTCAATATCACTGTTTTCAGGAACATTGTCTTTGGAATACAAAGTATATTCATAGTCACAATCAGCTCCTATCTTCCTCAGGATATAATTTAACAGGATACTGTTAGGATAATTCTCTACAAATGGAAATAGCATACTTGTGGTACTATGATTACTGAGAAATAGTGTTTTGACACTCTCGTCAATGACCACAATTCTGACTTCATTGAAGCATTTCGAAAGAAAATTCATAAACGATTCTTCATCGTTCCCCTTAAATATGGCATCCAGATATGGCAGCAGTATATATAATCTGAATTTTATATCGGTTGATTTATAAAGCATGTCTAACGCATCAAAACGAAGTAACTTTTCATATGGCATCCTGCTAAGAGCTTCCGTAAGTACATCAATCTCAGGTTTATCAGCCTGTGCATAGTACTCTGCAAACAGATATTCCTGAAATCCAGGATCAATATAATAGATATCATAAAGACTTTCATACATCATACAAGCCGTCGAGAACACATCATGCTTGAAGCTCGTTATATTCATTTTGTATGGATTCTCAAAGTCTTTATATGAAACCAATTTGTTGAAATACTCTTCAAATGATGTCGAAGTAAACTCCAAAGCACCATCCCTATAAGTGATGGCACAAAATTCCCTGAACACCTTTTCAAACTGAGTAGCGTTATCAACACTCATAAACACCCTATCATAAGGCTTCTTATTATCATCATGTCCAGACAACAGAGCATTAAACATGGATTTATAGAAAAAGATGTGGTTATCATTATAATTTTTGTATGCCGGATACTCCATCGTTACGTATGTCAGAAGCAACGGATGAGATGCAAAAACTCCATCTTTCTTTAGAAATCCGTTATTTACATAGTCAAGAATTGTCTGTTTTTCAGCAGTCTGCCCTTGATATTTAAGGATCTTATCAATCAACTTCATTGACTGATCTGAATCAAACGGCCATACATATAGCTTAGTAAATCCACGAAGCCCCGTAATATATTCATTTCCTCTAGATGTCACCACTATCTGAACATTATTATAGTTCAAAATAAAACTCTGTATTTTCGTCAGAAATGAATCTATGTCTGTCGGATCCACCTCATCGAATCCATCGAGTAACAATTGACACCTGCCACTAATCATCAGGCGTCGTGCGTCATCTTCTGTAAACTTGTTATCCTTTTCGTTGACGGTCTTTACAATAAAATCCATTATATCCTGATCTTGAGTAAAATAACGAAGTTCAAGAAAAATTGGCAATACCCCTGTCTTTTGATAATCGGCTGCCGCTTTTAGAAACAAGTGCTGCAGCATTAAGGATTTACCACAGCCGCCGCTTCCAATCAAAACTGTCAGTAGATTATCGTGCCCCCTTTTTTTAAAGATGCTTCGTATAGATTTCAGATCAGGGTCTTCCAGAAACTCACATCTAATTTTCTTCTTATCTGCAAATACGCGTTCCTTCTCAGCAATGGTATTGCAAACAAAAAACTCATCCAGCGGGACCTCATTTCCGCCTATCAGCTTCATCACGTTATATCTCTGCACTGCTTTACGGATATATTCCATAAAATCTGCCTTGATATTACCCGATAGAATGACATCACAAATGATGGGGCGTGCTTTTCCCTTCCCATCAATTATAGCCTTGAATTGTTGTGCTATGGCTGTACATAGAAGATCTCTGTCTACCTCCTCTCCGTTCAGGTCAACACCCAACTTATCAAGAAATCTTGGTATTTTTGTATCATCAATTTCTGACGAAAGAGCATCTACTAACCTCTTTTCGTTATAGTCTTTTGCCATATTGTTCCAATGATTTCTCGGTGATGAACTCCCCTGAAACCACTTATCATAGCTGTAATCATCTGGAAGTTTCTTCCTATACACATCTGTAATCAAAACTACTTCAGCAAAGAATTTCGGAATCTGCCAAGTTGTAATGTTTTCCTTAAAAAAACCATCGTTTTCAGCAAAGTATGGCAGTCGAAAAAACGCGTCATAAGTCAGCAAATCTTCTTCCATATATATCTTTCTATGCCTTTCTATAAAAATTCGATAATCTTCTATCCCTTTCCATAGAAGCTCTATTTTGGATTCCGTGAGAAAAAATAGGATATGAAATATAATTTTTGTATGAGGAACTGGTAATACAAAAGCGAATTAAACTCACTTTCAATGCAGCCAATTCACACTTATTCACACTTAATTATATCACGCGTGTCAAGAAAGCAAATATTCGGATACCGTGATGTAAGAATTTAGAAAGGAGTCAAAGATATGGCAAACGCTGACTTGTACATCAGCATACAGGATGTAGCTGAAACGGTCGAAAATGAGCTCGGGTGGGAGGTAGTACAGAACATCTACAAGAGTCACGGTGCAAAAGGCATTGATGATCTCAACCCGAGCGAGTACGAAGCAGTCTTTTCAGAGCTTTATTTTTACGAAGCTGATCTGAAAGACTAACCTGATATCACTCGCGCCTTGCGGCAACGCACCTTTCCGGACAGGTGTGCGTATGGTTGCTGCGGGCGCATAACTTAATCACGGCCGGTGTCATACGCCACTGGTCACCACGAAACGGAGCGATCCGTATGAGGTGACCATGAACAGAATACTGGCAAGCCATGACGGTGGTCTCCGTTTCGCATTAAGCGAAAGGAGCCAATCTAAGTGGCAAAAGAAATTGTATGGGATAGCCTCACCCCAAGAGAGGCAGAAACGCTTGCTGCACTTAAACGCAGCGGCACGGAAGTTTTCGCAGCACCTATTGAAATCAAGCACAAAGGGCAGCTGAAATCGCTGGGCATTACATGGGCACAGTGCAGAACATGGTATATCGGCTCAGATCCGGTAACTGTACATCTTACACCGGCAGATGAAGCGACTTACAAGTTTCTTCTTGGAGAGCTGAGAACTAAGCACAGGAAGAAGCACCGTAAAAACCGCTGCCCGGTTCCCGGGAAGCTCAAACCGCTGATTCCTTGCCCGGAATGTAACAAGTGTTCCGAATGCCCTTTTCCTGAATATCGTGATAAGCATCTGGCAAACCAGGTCAGCTATGAGCAGATGCTCGCAGATGGGACTGAGGTCAGTGATAACTCTCGTTTCATCGAGAAACTTGAGGCTAAGATGCAGTATGAAGAGATCCGCGAAATTATGAATAAGGAAGATCCTCTTATCGCGCAGGTTCTCGAGATGAAGGTACGCGACTATATGGCCGTAAAGGACATTGCTGATGATCTTGGACTGACAGAACGCCAGGTCTACCATTATCTCTCCAAAGCTAAGGCCATCGGAAAAGAATACAATCGCAATTAACTTAATAGGCGGCACCAGGACTCTACATCCTGATGCCGCCACTCTTTTTTCGAGCAATAGTAAAATCGTGTCCACAACCTATCAAAAAGTAAAATCGTTTCCACAACCTACCCAAAAGCATAATAGTAGCCACAACCCTCAGAAAATCTAAGCCTCGATAAGTTTCTACAAACAGAAAAAAGGGATCTCTGCTGCCTCAGAGCGTGATGGTCCCGGATTGCAGAAATCCCTTAAAACAAGGCTTTTTCAGCCTCCCATTATGTATTTCTTGTCATCAAGACTACCGTCTCGACGTGGCACGAGACAGCAGAATTGATACCCATTTCTGGTGCCCGTTCGTTTTTTTGGCCTTCAGGAACTTATCGACGGATTTTTGCCATTTTGCCTGTTCGTGGAAACATATCGACAAATCCCCGACTTATACGCGGATGCTCCAAAGATAGAAGTCAATCTTTTTTACATCACTCATCCATGCATATCCTGGCAGGGTTTTATCAAATTCATCAATACAGTCCCTGCCATTTTCTGTCTTTAGAAAGTCTTCGTACCAGCCCAACATCTGCTCATACAATCTCACAGCGCATTCTAATTGATCTTCCTTTGTTTTTCCCTTCAGTTTCAGACAAAGATTTTGCATAACATAACGATCCCAGATTGGCATATTAGCATCAACTGTCGCTATCATTTTGCTGGAAAACGAGGCCTCGATATTCCCGGTCTCTTTAAACATAGTTCGTATGATGTATTCGAAAGACGGCTTGGTGTTCTTTACTTCTTCAAAAAGGTTATAGTATGCCCTACGCCATTCTTCGTTTCTTCGGACGCGATAAAAGCCATTAAAGGTCCGCTGGAACTCCTGGTCCGATGATACATCTGTTCTTCGCACCCAGTCCATTATCGTTTTGTACTTGTCAAACCCCATGCTCTCTGCAATACGGGTTTCTATAACACTTTTTGCATCAATGTGGATCATGGTTATATACCCTCGTTGCCATTTTTGTCTTCAACTACTCTGCGAATAAATGTAATTTGCTCCAGGGCAAACTTGAATCGTTTTACTCATTCTCTTAATGCCCTCATCATATCAATACTGGTTTATTATGCCTGAATGGCACATTATAAAGCCGCCTTTACCATAAATATTGCAAGCATATCCAATCCGTTTTACACAAAAAGTGCCCATACATAGCTGAGTACCATCCTATTCCAAATCTAAAGACTCACTATTCTCAAGCTCCCCATATGTTTCATTATAATAGTCTATATATTTCTGATAGACTTCCTTTTCTGATAGCTTCCCTTCAAGATGTTGTATCTCATTATTCACCAAAAAGATAATTGCCTCGAAACTACCATCCACTGCTGCTAAACTAACAGCGATCTCTCTATCATCATTCTGTGCATCCTGTATTTCTGAAAAAAGTTGATTCACTATATCTATATGGTTACTTAAGCCAACATAAGTTGTTGGTGATAATGAAACCATAACACTTTCGTTAATGAGTATATTTTCCAGTGTTTTAGTCCTGGCCTTTGCCTTTAACTTTACTTTCTCGGTAGAAATACTTCCATCTAAATACTCAGCCAATAATGACTCATTGTCCTTATAAGAAGTTATAATTTCTTTACTACCAAGTTTAAGTAGCTCTTTCATTTTTACACTGTTTTCTCTTTTTTCCAGAACATCAGAAAAATTAATAGCTATGGTTACACCAAGTACCACAGAAATCAATCCAATTAATGTGTCCCGAAAAGCTTTATCCATCAAAAAAGATTTAACATCTTTCTTTGCATTCCCTTGTCGATAATTAGCATAAGAACACCAAAACAGTAAACATATACCCGCTACAGAAAAAAACCATATCATATCAAACACTCCTGATTCTAAATAAAAGACACATGAACCTGGAACACAACAGAAAATCGATTGCTTGGTATTATCTTTTTGCAATAGACAACTCCCTCAATTTTCATAAATTTTATTATAACATAAATCAGCGGAATACCATGTGCCATTATTTATAGGCAAAAAACAAAGCGCCCAGCCAGAGCTGAGCGCCATCACTACTCATACTTTTTAATAATTATTTACAATGCACCTTGAAATTTGTCGGCTCAAGCTGGAAACCGGCATCATCGATAGGCCCCCTATAGAAGCAGATCTTGGCAGTTCCCTTCTTCGCATTCACGTCATACAGTCGATAGATTATATACCGGTCTCCTTCTGAGCGAGAAACCTCGATCTCGTTCGGGGACATGTCAAACCCATCTTTTGCAGATCCCGTTGTGGCCTTTACTTCGATGTGTATCTCGGTACCGTCCGCCAGCCACGAACGGATATCATAGCCTAATCCATCACCCTCTGTCTTCGCAACATACACCGGCTCTCTATCAATACCTTCAGCTGCAAGCCTTGTATACTCATAATTGAGCGCGATGCGTTCTCCAAGATCGCCAATATCGTTCTTCTTCCGCTGAATGGCATCATAGTCAAAATGCTTTCCGGTTTTCACCTTTTTGGCACGCCCTCTGCGGGTTTTGCCTCCCACAGGAGCCTCTGTCACAGTGACCGTAAACTCCTCCGCAGGAGTGTCCGCAACAATCTCCTGTTCCGTATATTTCACGCTGGTACCCCGAGAAGCTGACGCCGGAATACAATTTTCACCTTCGACAATAGCCCAAAATTCCGCCGCGGTAATGACGTTCATTCCGTATTGAGAGAACACATGTTCCCATCCCAGTTCGCCGGAACCGTCTTTCTTGGGCTTTCTGGTACGAGACGTCCACTCGATAGCCTCGATCTTCGGGTCCCCCTGCTTAAGGGGCTCTTCAAAGCGGAATCCTTCCGTGATGGTTGCAGTAACGTTACCATCCGCATCAGGTTCTGAGATCGACGCGATTCTTCCGCCACCATAAATAGAGAACTTTCGGTCAACTGCTGCTCCACCCGGGAGCCGATATAAAAATAAATCTCCCGGCTTCATCTTGTTGAAAAAGCGAGTTTTGTACAAATAGAACTTGTAATTAACCTCTTTTCCATATTCGCCTCCGCCTGTTCCTTCCTGCTTTGAATCCAGGATAAGGTAGCCAGGCGCTTCGGCATCTGATATAATGTGTCTTATGTCAGGCATAGTTCCATCCTTTCTTTAGGTATATGAGTAGTGATCTATCGGCAGCTGTGTAACGTGTTGGCGCAGGTTCCAGCAGCTCATCCGATAATGTGAGTATACCACTCGAACATGTGTCTGTCAAGCTCAGCGCAAAAATGTTCTGGATATTCCTCGCATTTTTGCGCTGAGCTCTTTTTTCCTATTAAAAGGAGTCCCCTAAGGAGCGCCTTGCCTTACAGCCGCACATCAATTTCTATTCCCGATTTGAACTCGACCACAAACTTCTCATCATAAACAGTTATGCGTTCGATCAGCTTCCGTACCAGGGCCTCCTCATATTCGAGGGCCTCTACGCTGATCTCCGCGATGGCCTTCTCGAGCTCTGCTATCTTCTGCCTTGTGCTTTCCTTTGTGGCGTCTTCAAACTGCAGCTTATACTTCTCTTCCCGCAGCCGGATGACTTCCTCGCCCAGATCATCGCATTCCTGCCTTGCCCGGGTCCTCTGCAAAATCTGCTGCTCCAGCTCTGTGATCTTCCCATCAAGCTCGGCCACCGGGCCGCTGTTGTCATGCCCGAGCATTTTCTCAATGTTGGCCTTAAGCTGCGGAAGGTAAGCGTCCGGCTTCAGGCAAACCTCTCGTATTGCCTGCACCACCACAGCGTGAAGGTCCGCCTCCATCACGGTCCTTGCCGGGCAGGCGATGTCCCGGTCTCTTTTATGCAGGCGTGATACGCAGCGCCAGACAATCTTCTTCCTGCCATGCACGTTCCAGTGGGTCCGCTGGAAGACGTCACCGCAGTGCGCGCAGTAAACAATGCTCGACAGCGCGTACTTCCCGCTGTAAACACGGCGCTTTCCCGTGCCGGTCGCCAGGTTGGCTCGCCGGACCATCTCCTCCTGCACACACATGAACAGCTTTTTCGGTATAATCGGCTCATGACTTCCTTCTACATAGTACTGCGGCACAAGGCCTTTATTCTCGACTCGCTTCTTGGTCAGGAAGTCCGTCGTGATGGTCTTCTGCAAAAGCGCATCCCCGATGTACTTTTCATTACGTAGAATCTTCCGCAAGGTAGAAGCCAACCAATAGTCGCTTCCTGCTGCTGTCTTGATACCGTCTGCTGTCAGCCCCTTGCCTATCTCGTGGTAGCTTTTTCCCTCAAGGTACTCCCGAAAGATGCGCCGTACCACCTCAGCCTCTTTTGGATTAATGATGAGCTTTCCTTCCTCATCCTTATCGTAGCCGAGGAACCGATTCGTGCAAACCTGCACTTTGCCTTGCTGGTAGCGGTACTGAAGTCCCAGCCGGACGTTCTGGGAAAGGCTCTGGCTCTCCTGCTGAGCAAGGGAGGCCATGATTGTGAGCAGGACCTCGCCCTTCGCGTCCATCGTGTTGATGCCTTCCTTCTCAAAATAGACCGGAATATTCTTTTCTTTGAACTTCCGGATGTAGTTCAGGCAGTCCAGCGTGTTCCGGGCAAATCTCGAAATCGACTTCGTGACGACCATGTCGATCTGACCGGCCATGCAGTCGTCAATCAGGCGATTGAACTCTTCTCTCTTTTTGGTGTTGGTGCCGGAAATGCCATCATCGGCATAGATGCCTGCGAACTCCCAGGCGGGATTCTTCCTAATATATTCTGTATAGCGTTCGATCTGCGCTTAATAACTGGTGGCCTGCTCATCGGTTTCTGTGGATACCCGGCAGTAAGCCGCCACTCTGAGTTTTGGCGCTTCCTCTTTTCTGGCCCTGTTTCCAACCCGCTTTATAGCGGGAATCATTGTAATTGTTGCCATATTATGCCTCGCTTTCAATCAGACTGTAAATGTAGGCAGCCTGCTCGTATGGGTCTTTTGTTTGTCTCATAATCGGTTTCATGGTAAAATGCGTCTTCACCTGGCGTGTTTTAGGCTCTGCCTTCTTTATATTGGTTCTGCCCATGATCTCAAGACGACGCTTACGCTCCGCCTCCGCAGCATCGAAGGTCTCCCTGTCTATAATCGCAGGGTAGAACTCGTCTCCAAGATAGTGCGTATTTTGTAGGAGCCTCTTAACGGAGCCGTGCTGCATGGTCAGTCCCACATCCCTCGCTGCTTCACAGTAGCTCAGCCCGACAAGGTAGCCGTCGTAGATCTTCCGGATCTGCGCAGCCTCTTCCGGCACAATCACCGCAGCGCCGTTTTCCATTCGATACCCGAAAGGTGTGTGTCCTCTACTCATCATTCGATCCTTTCCGTAAGGCTCAGGCCGCAAGTAAGATGGAAGATCAGTTCTTGCCTTGAACATACCGTAATATGGTCCACGAACCGTTCAAAGAGCTCTGCGTCAAATGCGGAAAGCATCTCATGCTTCCCTGTGAACTTTAAAATATCCCGGAGCCCCTCCGTCTTTTTCATGTCACCGTTCATTTTTTTGGTCAGCCTCTCCCGTTCGTCTTCCAGCTCTGCTGCTTCCACTTGCAGATTGTTCATCTCCTTCGTGTAGGCTGCCGGGTCAATGTAGCCCTTCGTCATGATCGTGGTCAGCGATTGACGCCTCTCCGCCATGCCCTCCAGCGCATCATCGATCTGGTTCATCCGGTGCAGGCTGTCTTTATGACTCTGGCTCCGAATAGCGTGCAGCAGGTCTTGCAGGATTTCCTTCCTTGCGAAAATGAGCTTATTCATCATCGTTACGAAAGCATCCTCGAGCGCGCTCTCCCGCATAAACTTCATGGAGCAGTTCTCCTTGTGGGAAAGGTGCTCTCGGCAAGCCCAGGCAGGATACTTTGTATCTCCATTACTGTTCATCCGGCGCTTAAAGAATGAGCCGCACTCCCCGCAGACGATCTTCTGGGTGAAAGGGTATCGCTGGTGGTACTTTCCGTCGCCACGTATTATGTTCTTCTCCTTCGCATGCCGCTCAAGCATCCTGTTTGCCGCTTCGTAATCTTCCCGGCTAATGATCGGCTCGTGATGGTCTTCCATATAGAACTGATCTCGCTCGCCGTGATTCGCCCTGCGTTTAAAGCGGAAGTCCGTGTAGGTCTTCTGGAAGAGGCAGTCACCGATGTACTTCTCATTCATGATGATCCCCCGAACGGTTGTCAACGTCCAGTGATTGCCCCTCTTGGCAGGGACCTGCTTCTCATTCAGATCTTCTGCGATCTGGTTGCTGCTCTTCCCAGCCAATGTCTCTGCGAAGATGTACCGGACCCATTTTGCCTCGTCCTCCTTGATGGAGAACACGCCGTCCGTCACGGTATAGCCGAACGGTGCGTACCCGATCTTGAAGGTTCCGTTTTCGAACCGGTTTCGGATACTCCACTTCTCATTCTCGGAGATAGAAACCGACTCGCTTTCTGCAAAGCTGCTCATGATGGAAAGCAAAAGCTCTGATTCCATCGACCCGGTATCGAGCTTCTCCTTTTCAAAGTAGACCGCGACACCCAGATCGAGAAGCTTCCGGATCAATTCCAAACAGTCGGTGGTGTTCCTGGCAAATCTCGACAGGGACTTTGTGACGATATACTCGACTTTCCCGTCTTCACAATCTGCGATAAGCTTCATAAGCGCTGGCCGTATCTCCTTCTTTGTACCGGAGATTCCTTCATCATAGTAGAGCCCTGCGAACTCCCAGTCGGGATGCGCTGTGATGTACTCCTCATAATGTGCCTTCTGTGCTTCGAGACTTACGAGCTGGTCTTCCGTCGCAGTAGACACCCGGCAGTATGCAGCGACGCGCCGCTTCCTCTTTTTCTTTGTTGCCGCTGCGGGTTCAATCCTGGTTATCTTTTTCATGGTCTCGC
>ODAI014285979.1_pt1 | contig 19134 bp, 20 predicted proteins | sample 1539321 | NCBI WGS metagenome assembly ODAI01 (sample SAMN02144231, study PRJEB22623) | gut metagenome | biome: sheep rumen | host: Ovis aries | place: New Zealand
CAACTATTGAAAAAATGATTAAGGGTGGAAAGCGTGTTCCAGAAGGATTCAGCTATACTTCTGATAATAATAAAGAATGGATGACAATTCCTCAGTTGCAGGAATGGATTGAAAAAAATAGAGCTAAGGTTGGAAATATCTAGGGGTTGGAGAAAGTTATGATTGGTTACGGTCATCAGTATATCGACGACTCCGATATTGAAGCCGTTGTTAATGTTTTAAAATCAGATTATCTTACACAAGGTCCTGCTGTAACTCAGTTCGAGCAGGAAATATGTAAGATAACAGGAGCTAAGTATTGTGTTTCTGTAAGCAATGCTACAGCAGGTCTTCATATTGCGGTTGCTGCTCTTGAACTTGAAGAAGGTTCTGAGGGAATTACAACTCCAAATACTTTCCTTGCTTCAAGCAACTGTATGGTTTATAACAATGTGAAACCTGTTTTTGCTGACATCAATCCTGTGTCTTATAATATTGATCCTGAAGAAATAAAAAAGCATGTCACTGGTAAGACAAGGCTTTTAATTCCTGTCCATTTTGCAGGACTTCCTTGTGAGATGGAAAAAATCAGTGAAATAGCTAAAAAACACAATCTTCATGTTATTGAAGATGCAGCTCATGCAATTGGAAGTCAGTATGCTGACGGCACTTATGTTGGAAACTGTAAGTATTCTGATATGACTGTGTTCAGCTTTCATCCAGTTAAGACTATTACTACCGGTGAAGGGGGTGCTGTTACTACAAATGATGAAAAACTGTATCAGAAACTCTTGATGCTTCGTAGTCATGGAACTACAAAAGATGAAAAACTTTTAACAAAAAATCCCGGTCCATGGTATTACGAGATGCAGAGTCTTGGCTTTAATTACCGAATGACTGATATGCAGGCTGCCTTAGGACATTCTCAGTTACAGAAACTTTTTTTCTTCAAAAAAAGGAGACGCGAAGTTGTTGCAATGTACAACAAGGCTTTTGCAGAAATGAAATATTTGAAAACTCCTGTGGAGCCGGAAAAAGTTTCTTCTTGTTTCCATCTTTATGCTACTCAAATAGATTTTTCTGCACTAGGAAAGACACGTACTCAGATTATGTCAGAGTTACGGGAAAAAGGAATCGGAACTCAGGTACATTATATTCCTGTACCTACGCAACCATTTTATAAAGAAACATTTGGATATAAAGATGGTGACTATCCAAATGCAGAGAGATATTACGAGCAGGAATTGTCACTTCCATTATATCCAGGTCTTAGTGATGATGATGTAAATTTGGTTATTAAAGCTGTTAAGGAAGTAATTGGATAATGAGCCGAATAGCTATAGTTCCTGCTCGTGGTGGTAGCAAGAGAATTCCTCGTAAAAACATTAAAGAGTTCTGTGGCAAACCAATTTTGGCTTACTCTGTAGAAGCAGCATTGCAGTCAAAGTTGTTTGATGAAGTAATGGTTTCGACAGATGATAATGAGATTGCAGAAATTGCTAAGAAAATTGGTGCTGCTGTACCTTTTTTACGTTCTGCAGAAACTGCAAATGATTTTGCTATTCTAAAAGATGTACTGAATGAAGTATTGGCAAAATACAATGAATTGGGAAAAAACTTTGATGAGGTTTGTTGTATTCTTCCTACAGCTCCTCTTATTGAAACTGCGGATATTGTAAAGTCGCATGAAATACTTGAAGCTGAAAAATGTGTTTCAGTTATTCCTGTTGTAAAATACTCATATACAATTTTCCGTTCCTTAAAAATTGAAAACGGAAAGCTTTCAATGAACTGGCCTGAGAATTATTCAAAACGCTCGCAGGATTTACCGGATGCATATCATGATGCTGGCCTTTTTTACTGGTACAGTAAGAAATACTTTGAAGAAAAAATTGCCGGATTTGGTGAGAATGCGTGTCCTTATGTTTTGGATGAAGAAAAAGTGCAGGATATTGATACGCTGGATGACTGGAATCTTGCTGAAATGAAATATAATTTTCTAAGGAAAAAGGAGTTATAAGTTTATGGAAATTAGAACTTGTAAGAAATGTGGGTTTATTCTAGGAACTCGTCCTGGCCTTAAAGATAAAGATGGTATTTGCTATCCTTGTCTGAATAATGAAAAGAAAAAGGATATCAATTGGAAAGAGCGTCAGGAGTGGCTGACACAATACATTCAGGAAAACAAAGGCGATGCTGAATGGGATTGTATGGTAGCTGTAAGTGGCGGAAAAGATTCCACGATGATTGTCCACCGCCTTATCGAAAACCACGGCATCAAGAATCCGCTCCTTGTGAATGTGACCGATGAATTCACCCATACTCAGGCTGGCGCGTACAACCTTGACAACTTGTGCAAGACTTACGATCTTGACTTGATTACATTCCGCTGTAAGCCAAAGTCTTTTGTAAAGCACACTCTTGAAGATTTTGAGAACCTGCTACATCCGCTCAAATGGATTGAAGAGCAGCTTTACAATCGCCCAATGCAAATTGCAAAAAACTTCGGAATCAAACTTGTATTCTTTGGTGAAAATTCAGCCTTTGAATACGGCACATCTGATGAGCTTGAAATTTTTCATCCTGCAACAACGGACGATTTGAAAGTTATCTTTATGGGAGCAATTTATCCATATTCTAATGTTGATTCATACAAAGTTGCGAAAGAGATTGGTTTTAAGTCTCTCAATGATTTCTCTGAATGGTACCGAGAAGGGTGGATAGAGGATTTTACTCAACTTGATTCTGTCGGCTACATTATGCAACACTGGACAAAGTTCATTAAGTTTGGATTTGCCCGTGCCTCTGACATGGCTTGTCGTTTTGTTCGCGAAGGTGTCCTTACCAAAGAACAAGCTATGCAATATATCAAAGATAGTGATTATATCTGCGACCGTCGCGCAAAAAACGACTTCTGCAAAACAATTGGAATTACAGAAGCCCATTTTGATGAAGTAATCGAAAAATTTGTGAACCATGACTTGCTTGTAAAAGATTGCAATGGAACTTGGAGACGAAAAGATTTGTACACACCTGTTTGTGAAAATAAGTCGAAGTAAAATTTTAAATATAATGATAAAATTAGGATTAAAAATCGGCAGTAAGGATATTCAATATACTGATGAAATCCTGCAATATTATGAGCAAGGAGTTTTACAGTATATTGAACTCTTTACACTGACCGGCACTTATGAAGATACAATCTCATATTGGAAGCAGTTTACTATTCCATTTGGAATTCATGCGCCTCATTCTGCTGCTGGATTAAACTTAGCCAATGTATCTGCTCGAAACATAAATAAAGGAAAAATTCAGGAAGCAATAGAATTTGCAGATACTTTGAAAGCTCAATATATCATTTTTCATTCTGGTACGAATGGAATGCCTAATGAAGTTGTTACTCAGCTTAAGCCATTTGCAGATGAAAGATTTTTAATTGAAAATAAACCAATCCGAGGACTTGATGGTAGCATTTGTGTTGGTAGTATCTATGGTGATTTGAAACTGATTATAGACGGAATTGGGAACGGATGTGGATTTTGTCTTGATTTTGGTCATGCAATTTGTGCGGCAAACACTTTGAAAAGAGAGCCGTTTGAGTTTATAAAAGATTTGATGCGACTTAATCCGAGAGTATATCATCTTACAGATGGTGATTTTCAGAGCGAGTTGGACAGCCATTTGCATTACGGTGCTGGCAGTTTTCCATTGAAAGAACTGCTTGCTTTTGTACCAGATGGCGGAATGGTGACGAATGAAGCGAAGAGAATTTGTTGTCAAAACCTACATGAGTTTTATAAGGATTCAATAAATATAAAAGATTATGTTTGAACGAAAATTTTGGGCATTACTTAAAATTATATTCATAAATATTCTCACTGTGATGATTCCATCTTTTATTACATTAGTTTATACAATACCTGCATTAAAAACTTTTGTAAAAACAATAGCTTTGAATTTTGGATGTTATGACTTTATAAAAGCAATACAGATACCATTTACCATTTTTATACTTGTTCTAGTTCCTTTTTTAGTAACAATTGTTAGATTCATAAGTCAACAAAAGCAAAAAACTGATTCTGAAAAATTGCTAACAAGTTTGCTTGCTCATATAGATACTGTCATTAGCGTAAAAACTACAAGATTTTATAAATATATTTCACAACATAATCAAGAAACTCTTAATTCTAAAGAGGTTTTTGACAAAATTACACAACCCGTTTTGCAGATGACAGAAATTATTAAAAATATAACGAGTTGTTTTGAAAAAATATATGATGAAAATACTATAAAAACTTCTTTACTGAAGGTGAATAAAAATGGTCATATTGGGTATTTTATATATTTAGATGGCGAACCAAAAACAGAAGAGTCGATTTTAAATGCATCCGATTCAACTGCAAAGTATTGTTACAACACAAAAAAAATAACTATTATTGAAAATACCGAAAAAAAAGATGCTAAATTTAAACATTCTGCAAGATTTAAATCAGAAACTAAGTCTATAATTTGCTATCCTGTAAAGCAGGGTGCAAAAATTGTATTTATCATTTGTATAACTTCAAAAACTCCATGTATTTTCAAAAAAAGTGAAAAATTGAAAACGGAGTATCTTCTTTCACAGTTTTCGAAAAGACTTGTGTTAGAATTATATCTATACCAATTAAAGGAGCGATTAAATGGCTAAGGCAATAAGTATGGGATGGGTAGTAGTGACTTCAACTCAGAATACTTATGTAAAAAAACTTGAATTAAAAAAATCTATGTCTTCTATGCCTAAAGAATTTTCTATTGGAAATGCTGAAATAATCATATCTCAAGATTCTTTAAATCAAACAAGAAGCATGAATAGAAATAAAGTAAAAGCAATTGAAAGAATTTTTTTATCAGGAAAATGAATATGACCATCCGGCAAGCCCAAGACATGATGTTTGATTGTGACTCTGTCTTTTCCCTCTCCAACGACCCGCTCGTACGCTCAGCGTCATTCAACACAGAGCAAATAAAATATACTGACCACTGCAATTGGTTCAAGAAAACACTTGCCGATGAGAATACTCTTTTCTTCCTTGTTTTTGCAGATGAAACAGAACAAGAGTTTATTGGACAGATTCGTTTTAAGAGGCAGTCTGAGCAGTCAGAAGACTGTGTCATATCACTAAGTATTACAGAGCACTTCCGTGGTAAGCATATTGCCGCGGAAGTTTTGCAGATTGGAATTGATGAATTGAAGAAAAATTGGCAGGATATTAAATATATTGTTGCTGAAGTAAAGGACGAGAATATCGCATCGAATACGCTTTTTATAAAACAGGGGTTTAGCTTGATCTCCAAAGTAAATACTTATAAATTGGATATTTGTGAAAATTTCATGGGGGGGGGTACAAATGTAGAGTAGAATACTTGAATTGTATTTCTCCCATAAAGAAGGTGGCTTAAATGGAAAAGCTTACGGTCTGCCTTCTTGTTTCGGGCAATTTAGGGTATTCTTTACTTGATTACCTTTCTCAAAAAGACGATATCATACTACATTCTGTTTTTACAGATAAAAAATCTGATACAATAATTGAATTTTGTAAAAAACATAGATTTCCTTGTTTTTTAGGAAATCCGAGAGAAAATGCAACAGCGTCATTCAGAAAAGAATTATCTGCTTGCCCTGATATTCTTCTTAGCATAAATTATCTTTTTCTTATAGAAGATGATTTAATCTCCTATCCGTTGCGCTATGCAGTGAATGTGCATGGTTCGCTTTTGCCAAAGTACCGAGGGCGTACTCCTCATGTGTGGGCGATAATCAACGGAGAGCAAGAAACTGGTATAACCGCTCATTTTATTACAAAAGACTGTGACAAGGGGGCAATCCTCGCCCAGAGAAGAATCCCTATTGAAAAGGATGATACCGGAGGTTTCATACTAGAGATGACGGAGAGATAGACTTCAACTGGCAGAGAAAATCGGATTTTCAACTATAAATTAAAGCAAGGTGGCTTTTTATTATATAGTATAATTTTGCTATAGATTTGGTATTAGTACTCGGAGGTTTTTGTGGTAACAAAACTATATGTTAATAATTTTCGTTCTTTGGTCGCTTTTAATATAGAGTTCAATACAATGAATGTTTTATGCGGTGTGAATGGAGCTGGAAAGAGTAGCGTTTTTGATGCCATTCAGTTTGTGAGCCTACTAGCAACAGGAAATTGTTTTTTCGGAGAGGAATCGGATGACAACGGACGGACAATTTCAAAATTAGATTTTACAAACTGGATTAATAGTTCTACTCAGGAATTTGAAATAGAGTTAAAGTATAATAATAGTACATTCAAATATATAATTCATTTGAATCAGGAAGGTTCTTTTCCACCCAGAGTGATAAAAGAGTGTGCTTTTTGCAATGATAAAGAACTGTATAAAAGAGATTTGAATGGTGTTCATTTTGATAATGGGCGTTCTGGTTTTCCTCTGGATTGGCATCAAGCTGCGCTGGCCTCAATACAACCTGTTCCTGAAAGAAAGGAAATAGAATTGCTTAGGCAGGCTTTTATAGAACTTCTTGTTTTGCGTCCAGATATTCATTCAATGGTTTTAGAAAGTAAAAGTGAAAGTCAGAGATTAAATTTAAATATGAGCAATTTGATTTCGTGGTACAGATTTTTCTCACAAAGTCAAGAATTTACAGATGCGTTGCGAGATTCCTTAAAATCAGTTTGGAGTGATTTAAAATATTTAGAGTTTGAAAATGCTGGACTTTCTGTAAAAGTTATGAAATTTCGTTTTGAAAAAGTTGATTTGCGATTTGACCAATTGTCAGATGGAGAAAAAATGCTTGTTGGTCTATATGTTGTTCATACAGCATTGGCATTAGGTAAGGTCAACACGGTATTAATTGATGAGCCGGATAATTTTATCAGTTTACAAGAACTCCAACCATGGTTTCTGGCAATGAGTGAACTTGCCGATGAAAATCATCAGATAATTGTAATTTCTCATAATGGCGAAATATTGAATATTAATACTGCAAAAACTCTCCTATTTACTAGAGACAGTCATAGTACACCTGCTAGAGTAGGTGGCTTAAAAATCCCTGGTGATATGTTGACAAGTGAAGTTCTTGCTAGGGGTTGGGGAGAAATTGTATGAGTAAAAGGACACAGATTGTATGTATACACGAAGGAAAGAAGGGGGCAAGCATAGACCCGGTCTTTGTTAATGCTTTTCTAAAGGCATATGATCCAGAGTGGATACGACCATGGGGAACTTCTAAAATTCGTTTAGTTCCAAAAGGCGGGAAAACAGAGCTTCAGGCAGATTTTCCAAAAGAGCTTAAAAATGTTTTGCGAGCAGGAGCAGATACAACTCTAATAGTTTTTGCGGATATTGATGATAAATTAAAAACTGGAGATGAACTTAAAGAACTGTATTGGAGAACTGCACAAGAAAATGGCATTTCCAGAGAAGAATTTGATAAAGTTGTTTTTATATTTTCAAAAGATAGAATTGAGAACTGGATTCAGTTTTTACAGACTGGACAAACAGATGAAAATAAAGAAGGCCCTAGAGTAAATAATAATTCTGAGGTTCGAAATGCTGCTCAAAAACTAGCAGAGATGTGTTTATCTGGAAATCCGACGGTTTCTTTGCCACCATCTTTACATTGGTCTTGCAATAATTGGCATCAGCTTATAAATCGAATGAAAAATAATTAATAAGGTGTAATATGGGCTTAAATAAAACATTCATAATTGCAGAATTATCTGCAAATCACAATCACAAAAAAGAAATTGCACTTGAATCAATTAAAGCTGCAAAGGAAGCTGGTGCTGATGCTGTAAAAATTCAGACATACACAGCTGATACACTGACGCTTGATTGTGACAACGAATACTTTCAGATAAAACAGGGAACGCTTTGGGACGGAACAACCCTCCACAAACTTTATCAACAGGCTTATACTCCTTGGGAGTGGCATAAGGAACTGTTTGATTATGCAAGAGAAATTGGGATTCCTCTTTTTTCAACTCCTTTTGATAAAACTGCTGTTGATTTTCTGGAAGAACTGAATAATCCAATCATAAAAATTGCATCCTTTGAGCTTGTGGACATTCCTTTGATTGAATATGCCGCAAGCAAAGGTAAGCCCATGATAATGTCTACAGGAATCGCGACATTGCAGGAGATTCAGGAGGCTGTGGATGCTTGCCATAAAGTGGGAAATGAAGATATAACCCTGTTGAAGTGTACTTCAGCATATCCGGCTCCATTGAATGAGGCTAACCTATTAACAATACCAGATATGAAAGAGCGTTTCGGCTGTAAAGTTGGATTATCAGATCATACAACAGGAAATATAGGTGCTTGTACGGCAGTTGCTTTAGGTGCTCAGGTTATAGAAAAGCATTTTATAATTGACCGTTCAATCGGAGGTCCTGATGCTGCATTCTCTATGGAAAAAGATGAATTTGCAGAAATGGTAAAAAGAATTCGGGAAACAGAAGAATGTTTAGGCCAGGTTTCCTATGAGCTTTCTGATAAGATGAAGAAAAACAGAAAATTTGCCCGTTCGCTTTTTGCATGTAAAGATATTAAGAAAGGTGAAATTTTTACAGAAAAAAATATCCGTTCTGTGAGACCCGGGGATGGTTGTAGTCCTAAGTATTTGCCGGAACTTTTGGGAAAAGCGAGTGACAGGGATTATAAGTTTGGGGAACCGATAAAAATATGAGTAGAATTGTAATTTTTCTTCCAGAGAATGATTTATATCCTTATTTAAGAACTCTTTGCTGTATTGCTAAAGCATTGTCTGATGATGTTTATTTATTACACAGTTCTATTAACTCAACATATAATAAAATTATTCATTTAAATGAATCAAAAGTATTGGATAATAAATGCTTTAATTATTTTGATAGAATTGAAAAGTTATTTTCCGATGCAAAAAATAGTTATTCCTTTAATAGTTTTGAGATAGACAGTATTATTACTAATAAAAAAATAGATGAATTGAAAAAACTTATTCCTCAAAAAATTGAAGAGATGATTGAATTTAATTATCAAGGATTTGAGGTTGGTAAAATTGCTGAGTATGATTTAGTTTTAAAAACAAAGTTTTTAGATATAAAAAACATTTCAGAAGAAGACAAATCTTTGTATGAATATTTTATACTGCGAGCTTTAACTGCAATTGAAATAACACAAGCTTTATGTGAAAAAATACATCCAGATACGGTATTGTCTTTTAATCCATATACTATGAATCAGGTATGTAAATATATAGCAAACAAAAATGGAGTAAACTTTCAGTATATTACTAACAATGCGTTTAAGGGTGCAGATTATTCCACTTTTATGTTTTCTGAAAAATTGATAACAATGACTCTATTTTCAAACGCTATCCTTTTTTTTAAAAATAGTAATTATCCTTTGCTCAAACAATATGTAAGCTATTCTTGGCAGGATGCTTTTTTTCGTTTTTATGGTTCCGATGGACATATTTTTTCAAATAGTAAGACTAAAACTCCAGAAGAAATATTATCTACTTTGAATCTTTCAAAAAATAAAAAAACTATTATTGCATTTACAAGTAGCAATGATGAAATCATTGGAATAAAGTTTACGTATGAAGTTTGGAAAGAACCGTATCTTCTAAAAAATGTTTTCGAAACACAAATCGAATGGATGCATTTTCTTAAAGATTATGCAGATTCTCATAACGATGTCCAAATAATAGTTCGTGTTCATCCTAGGGAAGGAAACAGACAGAATGGAAAACCTTCCGAGCATTTACTGTTATTACAAAAAACATTTACAGAAAGAACGGATAATTTTGTCATTGTTTGGGCTGACGATCCTATTTCTAGTTACGATTTACTTGAACTTGCTGATTTATGTCTTGTAAACTGGTCTACAATGGGGCAGGAATGTGCAAGGGTTGGTATACCGGTTTTAACTTATACTAGTGGCTCTTATTATGTAGATTCTAAATCCTTTACTGTTGCAAAAACAAAAAAAGAATATGAAGAAAAGTTATCCTCTATTATAAATGAGGAATATACACTTGATATTCTCACAGATGCAATTCGTTATAACTTTTGGCGTAATCATATAAATGCAATTGACTGTAGTGATACTATTCCTCATGATTTTAATGATGAAAGTGTATGGCCAAGAATATCTGAAGAAAAAGCAGCTGTTATTAAAGATATTTGTTCTGGTAAAACAACCGCTCTTGAATACAATAAAAAAATATGGCTGGGCTCAATAAACGAAAATACTTCTAATGAAGAAAAAGAGGCTGTATTAGAAGGTATTTCAGAATTCTATAACAGAGTTTTTACAACAAAGAAAACTGTGGCATATGAAAAAGTAAGATATTTTATATTCCGTTGTTTAAGAAAGGTGATAAAAATAATAACTCTAAGAAAAATAAGTATTCAATATAAGCCTAGAGTACATAGCAATATAAATTCTAATAAAATGATTTATATTCAAAAAAATGCAAAATTCAAGTCTTTTATAACAAGAAAACCTTACTATCTTTTAGAAAAAGACAATGAAATCCTCTATTTTTACAAAGGTAAAAAATATCGTCGTTATTCTCCTTTGTTATATAAACTTGGACTTTTGTATAAAGAAAATAAAGAAAAGTAAAATAAATTTAATTACTAGTTTCATTCTCACATATACGGTATAATAGGTAATTATGAAAATAGCAGTTGCAGGAACCGGTTATGTCGGTTTAAGTCTTTCAGTTTTGCTTTCCCAGTACAATAATGTTGTTGCTGTGGATGTAGTTCCGGAAAAGGTTGATATGGTCAATAATCGCCAGTCTCCAATTAGAGATAAAGAGATAGAAGAATTCTTTGCAACTAAAGATCTGAATCTAACCGCAACCTTGGATGCAAAATATGCTTATACAGATGCCGATTTTATAATTGTTGCAACTCCTACTAATTATGATTCTGAAAAAAACTATTTTGATACCTCCGCAGTAGAAGCGGTATTAAAGCTTGCTCTTCAATATGCCCCGGATGCTACAATTGTAATAAAATCAACCATTCCTGTTGGTTATTCTTCTTCAATAAAAGAAAAGCTGGGAATAAAAAATCTTCTTTTCAGTCCAGAGTTCTTAAGGGAAAGCAAGGCTCTCTACGATAATCTTTATCCTTCAAGAATTATTGTCGGAACTGATATGGAAAATAAAAAACTGGTAGAAAAAGCCAAAACTTTTGCAACTTTATTAAATAATGCAGCACTAAAAGAAGATGTTCAGACCTTGTTCATGGGCTATACGGAAGCAGAAGCTGTAAAACTTTTTGCCAACACTTATCTTGCTTTACGCGTAAGTTACTTCAACGAACTGGATACCTATGCAGAATTGAAAGGTCTTGATACCAAGGCTATTATTGAAGGAGTCTGTCTGGATCCAAGAATTGGCAGCCAATATAATAACCCATCCTTCGGTTATGGAGGTTACTGTCTTCCAAAAGATACAAAACAGCTTCTTGCCAATTATGAAGATGTCCCTGAAAATCTTATTCAGGCAATTGTAGAGTCCAACAGAACAAGAAAAGATTTTATAGCAGATCAGGTTTTGCGAAAAGCCGGCTATTACAGTTATTCCGGTGATAATTCCTATAATCCTATAGACGAAAAAAAAGTTACAATCGGTATATTCCGTCTTACCATGAAATCAAATTCAGATAACTTCAGACAAAGTTCTATTCAAGGCGTTATGAAAAGGATTAAGGCAAAGGGTGCCGAAGTCATTATTTATGAACCGACTCTTGAAAACGGAACCACATTCTTTTCAAGCCGTGTCGTGAACAATCTGGAAGAGTTTATAAACAGTTCTGATGCAATCATTGCAAACCGCTATGATTCTTGTCTTGATTCTGTAAAAGATAAAGTATATACACGGGATTTATTTGGAAGAGATTAAAATGGCAGAAAAATTAGCACCAATCGTTCTATTCATCTACAATAGACCCGACCACACAAGGCAGACTCTCAATGCATTGGCAGACAATGTACTTGCCGATCAGTCCGACCTGATTATTTACGCTGACGGTCCAAAGGAAAATGCATCTACCGAAGTAATAGAAAAAATCAAACAGACACGTGCAGTAGCCCATGAGAAAAAATGGTGCAGAACTGTTACTGTCATTGAATCCGAAAAAAACAAGGGGCTTGCAGACTCCATTATTGGTGGAGTTACAGAAGTCGTCAATAAATATGGCAGGGTGATTGTGCTTGAAGATGACATTGTCACTGGAAAGCATTTTCTTGAGTATATGAATACTGCGCTGGAGAAGTATGAAAATGACGAACGGGTAATGTCAGTAACAGGATATATTGTTGATATAAAAAATAAGAATAAATTGCCAGAAAGCTTTTTCATGCCTTGGTTTGAGTGTTGGAGTTGGGCTACATGGCAAAGAAGCTGGAAATATTTTAAGCGAAATCCAGAAGAACTTGTTAAAACATATACGCCGGACCAGATTAAACGTGTAAATATGAATGGTACAAATAACCTTTGGCAGCAGGTTTTGGATAATTACAATGGAAAAATAAAGACTTGGGCTATATTCAATGTTGTAACTATTTGTGAACACAATGGTCTTGTGCTTTATAGTCGCGAACCATTATGCAAAAATATTGGGTTTGATGGATCTGGTGAGAACTGTGGAAATGGCTCTATTGAAGATATATGTAATATTTCAAATAAACCTGTAACTCAATTTCCAGATTTTATTGAATCAAATAATATAGCCGAACAACAGTATATGAGATTTTATAGAAAGGTAAGCAAAAAGCCTTCTATTTTGTTTAGATTAAAAAATATTTTTATATTTTTGAAAAAAAATGGATTTAAGAAGTTTTGTAAAAAGATACAAAATAAAATAAAAAAATAATTTACGGGTAATTATATGACAGATTTATATAAATTAATAAATTTCAAAGATTTAGGTGATGAACGAGGCAAACTGGTTGTTATAGAAGGTGGTCAGGCAATTCCTTTTGAAATTGCAAGAGTTTTCTATATTTACGGTTCAGACCAATCAGTAATAAGAGGGCAGCATGCAAATAAAGATTCTGAATTTGTTCTTGTAAATGTTGCGGGATCTTCTAAAGTTATGATTACTGATGGAACTAGAAAAGAAATCGTTTCTCTGAATAAACCTATGGAAGCCGTATATATTCCAAAAATGATTTGGAAAGAAATGTATGATTTTTCTCCCGATTCAGTTCTTTTAGTGTTAGCAAATACTCATTATAATGGAAATGAATATATTAGAGATTTTGATGAATATTTAAAGATAATGAAAGTTGAGGATAAATAAAATGCAAGTTCCTTTTTTATCGTTAAAAGATATAACTTCAAAGTATGCAAGTGAACTGCATGAAGCGGTTCTTAGAGTAACTGATTCTGGATGGTATTTGCAGGGAAATGAAAATAAAGTTTTTGAAAATGATTATGCAAATTATATAGGAACTAAGTATTGTGTAGGTCTTGCAAACGGATTACAAGCCCTGGAACTTATGATTCGAGCCTGTAAAATTATTTATGGCTGGCAGGATGGCGATGAAATTATAGTACAGGCTAATACTTATATTGCGACTATTCTTTCTATTTCTCAGAATAATTTAAAACCAGTATTAATTGAACCTGATTCAACTTCCTTGCAGTTAGATATAGAGAATATAAAAGAAGCCCTTACTTCAAAAACAAAAGCCGTTATGCTTGTGCATTTATATGGACGCTGCCTATATAATCAGGAAATTTCTGATTTTTGCAAAAACAATAACCTGCTTTTATTTGAAGATAATGCACAGTCGCACGGTTGTTCTTATAATGGCAGAAAAACAGGAAGTTTGGGAACGGCTGCTGCACATAGCTTTTATCCAGGAAAAAATTTGGGTGCTTTTGGTGATGCTGGTGCAATTACAACAAATAACGAAGAGATTGCAAATTTAGTCCGCACTCTTGCAAATTACGGTTCTTCAAAAAAATATATATTTGATTACATCGGAGAAAATAGCCGCCTAAGCGAAATGGATGCAGCTGTTCTTGATGTAAAACTAAAGCATTTGGATGATGATAATAATCGTAGAAAGCAGATTGCAAAAAAATATTATGAAGATATAAATAATCCTATTATAAAAATGCCATCAAAACTTCCATATGAACAGAATGTGTTTCACATATTCCCTGTTTTTTGTGAAAAGAGAGATGAATTACAGGCTTACTTAAAAGAAAATGAGATTGGGACAATTATTCACTATCCAATTCCACCACATAAGCAAAAAGCTTATAAGGAATGGAATAATCTGTCTTTACCTATAACAGAAAAGCTTCATAATACAGAACTTAGTCTTCCCATGAGTCCTTGCCTGAGAGAAGATCAGGTCGAATACGTTATAAATACAATTAACAAATTTAATGATTAGTAAAATTTCATAGGAGTATTTCTTGCTTAATTTTTCTACCTTATTTGACCATAATTATTTATCAAGAGCTCTTGTTTTATATGAATCTCTAAGAGAAAATTGTTCTGAACCTTTTAGGTTATATACGCTTGCAACTGATGATATTGCTTATAACTGGTTGACTCAACAAAAATTCGATAACATAATTATATATTCATTACATGATTTAAAAACAGAGTATCCTGTTCTTGAACGGCTACAAAAAGAACGAACCCGTGCTGAATTCAGTTGGACATTATCTTCTTTTTCAACTCAATATGTTTTAAGAAAAAATGATATAGAGTCTCTTACATATTTAGATGCAGATTTATGTTTTTATAATGATCCTAAATATTTATTCGATGAATTAAAAGATGAATCTGTAATAATTACCCCTCACAATTATACACCACGTTATGATATGACAAAGACTAGTGGTCGTTATTGTGTTCAATTTATGTATTTTAAGAACAATAAAGATGGTAACAAAGTCCTCGAGTGGTGGAGAGCAGCTTGTGAGGAATGTTGTTGCGGCTCTCCTATGAATGGTAAATTTGGAGACCAAAAATACTTAGATGATTGGCTTTCAAGGTTTCCTGGTATTGTTCATGAAGAAAAACATATGGGATGTGGAATTGCTCCATGGAATGTTCAGCAATTCGATATTGAAAAAAAAGAAACAAAATTTTTATTAAGAAACAAAATAACAAAGCTACAGGATAATTTTATTTTTTTCCACTTTCATGGATTGAAGGAAGGAATAAATAAAGAAAATAAAATAGTTTGGAATTTAGGAGAATATGAACTTTCAAACTTTGAATTAGAAAATTTATATAGACCTTATACCCAAAAACTAGAAGAAATAGCTAAAACAGTTCCTAAAAGATCTTATTCGAATATGGAACTTCCTAAACAAAAATTTTCCTTTTTTAAGCTTTTATTTAAGACTGGAAAAAGGTCTCTAAAGTTGTTTATTTTAAGTTTTATGTTTATAAGAACAATGAAAAACGTAAAAAAAGAAGAGGATATTAAAAAAAATAAGTTTATTATTAATTAAACATTTATTTTGAAAATAACAGCTTTTATCAGTAATTATTAAATTTATTTCTTACCCATACCCTATTTCACCTTACTAGTATAAATTACCCTTAACTCAAAATAATTTATTACTGTATGAAAAAACATTTTGGCAGTACAGTAATGTATAGAAAAAGAGCAAAAAGGATTTGGTTTTTCTAGGTTTCTAAATTTATGTTTGAACCGCAGGAGTTTTGGTTTTCTTGTAGTTAGTATCCTTAATGCGATTTTTTATAATGACATCCGGTCTATATAAAATCTTTTTTTAAGGATATTATCCTTGCTGGCTAAGTCTTCTGTTTGTTCACCCTTTGATTCAAAGCTTAATCTGAAAATACCGAACTTTTCCAACCGAATAGTTTCGCTATTCATAAGATGGCGTGGTATTAATTCCATCAAGCTTCCAATTTGAGACAATGGCACATGCCCCTTATTTGTATCATAAGTTTGGATTTGATGCTGATGGATTGGAAACAGAAATGATGAAAATGATAGAGAAGTAATCTTATGAAGAAATTGCTTTGTGTTTGGGGTGCGTCTAATTATGGAAAAACTTCTTCAATAATGGAATTTGATTCATTACTTAATCAAAGCTTCGGTAAAAATATTCTGCAAATTCATTCATTGGGTAATTCACCTGATGATATTCGGCGCATTTATAAAATTGGAAAAATAACAATCGGAATTGAAAGTCAGGGCGACCCGAATTCAAGACAAAAATCTTCATTAACTCTATTCGGAAAAAATAATTGTGACATTATTGTTTGTGCCTCCAGAACCAAGGGGGAGACAGTTGCCAATGTTTGTAATTTTTGCAAAAGAAATGGTTATGACTTGTATTGGATTTCAACAATTCATTCTAGTTCGATTTCTTTGTTCAACCATCATGGAGCGCAGGTAAGCCAGAGAAACGGTCAAATCATTTTTGATGTTGTTTCGGATTTCATGAGAGGTAGGTATTAAGCTCATGATAACATATAATAATGAAAACGCATTGACATTCATTATTCCTCCACAACAAGGTTGTTCTATTCCTGACATTGATGAAGTTCAGTCATATTCATTTGGGGGATATGGAAGTGGAATTAGTTTTATTGGCGTTCAGCAAAATATTCCACAAGAACTGGCACTTGGAACTTTTGTTAAAATAGCTTCTGGTAAATGGGGCGTTTTGCTTGGAGATGAATTCCAGCCTCAAGTTTATCGTGGTCAGAATAAAGATTTTCCTTCCTTCAGTTCTAGTTTTGCACGGTTAGAAAATGATTTTTCAAGGATGATTGCATGGATTCAACGGAAAGAGTTTAAATCATTTTTTATTAAAACGCCATATTATACTCGATGCCGTGAATTTTCTGTTTTAGACTGCAAATATGATTTTGATTTTGAAGCAATTTTTCAACATTATGGATTTAAGTCATCATATATTGATATTACAAAAGACTTGTTTGTCGCTCTTTTTTTTGCTTATACTCGCGTTGATTCTTCTGGAAATTATCATCCCATAGAAGATTTTACAGACTATAGTCCAACATTGTATGTATCCACTATTTCTGCACTTCAGAAAGCAAAACACGATACAGTTGTTCCCATCAGCTTGCAAATGCTCCATAGACCAATCAATCAAATGGCAATGGCTTTGAATGTAAATGACGCTGATTTAAAACCATTCTTTTGTAAATATGAGCTTCCGAAAGATTCGCATATTTCCATAGATATTTATCAAAAATTCAAGCAAGGTAAAAATTTGTTTCAAAAAGAGCCAGTTGCAGATATAGCAAATGAAATACTTAATTCAAAGAAAGTCAACAATTCAATAATTAAAATGATTTGCGCTGAAAATGAAATTGATGTTGATATCTTCACGGAAGAATTGAAAACACATGGCTATGAAACTTCCGATATAGAGTGGAGTGTAGAGGAAGATGTTCGAATATTTATGAATGATGAAATCGATTGTTATATTCTTCCTTTTTTAGATAAGATTTTATTGAGGAGAAATTCTTCTGTTGCAAGAGGAATATGATTCATAAAAATTTGCAGGCGGAATTGCCGCCTTGTAAATAAGGCGATTTTTCGCCCTGTTCTTTGACATTTCTATTTTGGGAAGGATGTGACTGTTGCATTAAAAGTAAGTTTATGCTAAAGTGGAGTTATAATCCATTTTAGCATAAAAGAGGTTTTTGTGGCATACATTAAACGGCATATTGAGGAAGCCCTGCGCAAAATGTTGAGTCAGTTCAAGGTAACGCTTGTAACTGGCCCAAGACAGGTTGGAAAAACCACGCTTCTAAAAAACGAGCTTAAAGATTTTGAGTATGTGACGCTAGACGACATGACGGAGCTGGAGATTGCGCGGACAGACCCTGCGATTTTCTTCAAGAATCACAGCCTGCCACTAATTATCGATGAAGTTCAATATGCTCCAGAATTGTTCAGATACATAAAACTGCTTGTGGATAAAAGCGACGCTAAAGGTCAGATTTGTCTTACTGGTTCGCAAACCTATTCGCTCATGCAGAATGTATCCGAATCGTTGGCTGGCAGAATCGGCATCTTGGAACTTCAAGGGCTTTCTCTTAGGGAAACACACCAGATTGACTTCTTTAAAAACTTTGTTCCCGATGAAGACTACCTTGCCGAGCGTTCCGCGTTCCTTGTTCCATACGAAAATATCTGGAAGAGGATTCATCAAGGTTCCATGCCAGAAATGAACGGCGGCATGTCTGACTGGGATTTATTCTACCGCTCATACACAAAGTCCTACATTGAGAGGGATGTTCGGAATCTTATGAATGTCAAGGACGAAAGCGTTTTCTATAAATTTATGGTGGCGCTTGCGGCTAGGACTGGCTGTCTTTTTAATGCCGCTGACATTGCAAATTCAATTGGCGTAAGCCTAAAGACAATTCAAAGTTGGATTTCCGTCCTTGAAGCGTCAGGAATCATTTTTTTTCTGCGGTCGTATGAAAACAATATCTTGAAGCGCGTGGTAAAAACGCCTAAGGTTTACTTTAACGACACTGGCCTTGTGTGCTATCTAGTTGGCTGGGACAGCCCTAAGGTGGCGCAAAACGGCGCAATGGCCGGAGAACTTTTTGAGAATTTCGTGATAAGCGAGATTGCCAAAAGTTATTTTAATTGCGGAAAAGACTTGCGAAACCTGTTTTTTTATCGTGACTCAAATCAAAAGGAAATCGACCTTCTGTTTTTAAGCGATGGCAGACTTTTCCCTGTCGAAATAAAGAAAGCCGCCCAAGTCTCGCTTTCAATGGCAAAGAATTTTCCTGCGCTAAAACAAATTGATTCCATGCAGACAGGAACGATACTCTGCCAATGCGACAAGAAACTGCTTTTAGGCGAAACAGTTCAGGCGTTACCCTTGGAATTTATATAAAAAATTGAATTCCCTTAAATTCTATAAAAAAAATCTGCAAATGAAAACCCATCTATGCAGACTCATTCTATTTATGTAAGTTTTCTTGCATAGGATTCACCGTTTACAATGAGTTTATTATAATTATAGCAACTTAAGAGGAGAGGATTAGGTCAATTTTTGAGAATATTAGAATATTGAATTTCATGTATACATTTTAAGCAAAATATGATATTCTG
>ODAI013113778.1_pt1 | contig 19131 bp, 18 predicted proteins | sample 1539321 | NCBI WGS metagenome assembly ODAI01 (sample SAMN02144231, study PRJEB22623) | gut metagenome | biome: sheep rumen | host: Ovis aries | place: New Zealand
TATTTAAGGTTCCTTTTTGCTTTTGTAGGATGGCTGGCGCCAGCCTACAGGGATATGCAATCCCAACGGGATCACTTTACAAAATCCGCAAGAAACTAATATACAGAATCTTGCGGATTTTTCTATTTACATAACACCACATTTGCACCACTAAGCTTCTATTATTATCCAATGTCCATGGCTTGCTGACCCTTCTCTATCAAGGAGTCTGATGCTTTTTAGTTTATTATCGCAATGGACAAAGTTATGACAGGATGATATAGTTAAAAATATCTGACAGCTACAATGATATTATTTCTTCGATGACCTTAGGATAATATTGCTGCTCGAGCATATGTACTTTTGCAGCGATGTCGTCGGGGGTGTCGTCGGGAGTAAGAGGCGTATGATACTGGGCGATTATCTCTCCACCATCACATATCTCACTGACCCAATGAATGGTGATGCCAGTCTCAGCGTCTCCCGCTGCCTTGACAGCCTCATGGACATGGTGGCCCCACATGCCCTTACCACCATATTTTGGCAATAACGACGGATGGATGTTTACTATCTTTTGTGGATAGGCTGACAGAAGGAAGTCGGGTACCATCAACAAGAAACCTGCAAGGACGATGAAGTCTACTTGATACTGACGGAGGAGGGGCATGAGAAGGGACTCATCGGAGAACTCGCTCTTGGACATCACCCGAGTAGGCACTCCGAGCTTACTGGCACGTACGAGAGCATAGGCATCGGCACGACTGCTTATCACAAGCGAGACACTCACCTGATCACTGTCCTGAAAATAACGGATGATATTCTCGCAATTAGTGCCACTGCCTGAGACTAAGATTGCTATGTTCTTCATGGTAGTTATTTGGGTTATTGTTTTATCACTGTGTGTAACGGGATGTGTGTCAGCGAAAGCGTGTGCACAAGGGCTCAATCTTCAAACTCAAGAAAGGCATCGATGGCTCGTCGGTCTTTCTTGGTGGGTCTGCCTGTGCCACGGGCTCGGTCTACGAAGCCGCTGATGCGAGTCATCTCGAGCAGTTCGTACTGGTCGGGAGTGGTAACATTCTCATAGACCTCGGGCAGCAGCTTGGCTCCCACTCGCTGCTGTATGGCTTTGAGCACTCGGAAAGAGTATGTGACGGGGGGCTTCCTGACGCTGACCACTTCGCCCTCCTTTAGCGGTCGCGAGGGTTTGACACATACTCCACCGATGGTGACTCTGCCGTTCTTGCATGCATCGGCGGCGATACTTCGGGTCTTGAAGATACGTGCTGCCCATAGCCATTTGTCTATTCTTGCTTCCATTCCTCCCTTACTGCTGCTTGGGGCTTTTACCCTTATTATTATATAGGTTCATTGTCACGTCGATACCAGCAAGCACAAAGCTCTTCACGACCTGGACTGCAGTTTCTACAGCAGGGCGGAGAATGAGCATCTCTTCGTCGGAGAATTTGCCGAGTACCCAGTCTATTTGTCCTCCCTGTGGGAAGTCGTTGCCTATACCCATACGAAGACGTGCATAGTCCTGTCCTATGAGTTGCTGGATGTGTCCCAAACCGTTGTGTCCGCCATTGGAGCCTCTTGCCTTGAGACGAAAGTCGCCGAGTGGTAATGCCACATCGTCACTGACAACAAGCAGTCGGCTCTGGTCGATATTCTCCTTGTTGAGCCAATAGCGCACGGCATTGCCTGACAAGTTCATATACGTTGTGGGCTTGAGCAGAACCACCTTTCTTCCTCGAAGCGTCATCTCTGCCACAAAACCATAGCGTTTGTCTTCAAAAACAATATTGGACGCCTCAGCGAGGGCGTCCAATACCATGTAACCTGCATTGTGGCGGGTGGCTTGGTATTGGCTACCAGGATTGCCCAGTCCACATATTAAATATTTATCCATTTGTCAGTTTTGTCGATTACGCCTCGGCTGTCTCAGCTGCTGCGGCTGCAGAACGAGAAGCACGTGTAGCCTTGACGGAGCATACGATAACCTCCTTAGGAGTAGCTATCTCGAGACCTTCGAACTGGAGTTCTGCCACCTTGATGCTCTTACCAAGCTGAAGGGCTGTAACGTCAACGTCGAGCACCTCTGGGATCTGCTTGTAAGGAGCAGTAACATCAAGCTTACGGATGGCAAGATTGAGCTTACCACCAGCCTTAACACCCTCAGCAAGACCGTTAAGCTTAACTGGAATACCCACAGTGATAGGCTTTGTCTCATTAACCTCATAGAAGTCAATGTGGAGCAGGGCATCGGTTACTGGGTGGAACTGCAGTTCCTTGATGATTGCCACGCGCTCGCTACCCTCGATATTGAGTTTTACTACATATACATGAGGTGTATAGATGACTTTGCGAAGCTCTGTAAATGGGACATAGAATGCTTCTGCCTCAGGCAGTCCCTTCTCATTACGTTTCTCACCATAAATGTTACAAGGAACGAGTCCCTCCTTGCGCAGTGCCTTTGTGGCTTTCTTGCCGACGGCGGCACGCTTCTGACCGTTTACTGAAATCTCTCTCATAATAATAAATGTGTTACTCTAAAATTAAGTTGTGTTTTTTGATACTTGCCTTAATTCACCATCACACTAAAATGCGCTATTGCGAAAAAAGCGGTGCAAAGGTATACAAAAAATTAGGAAACGAAAAATTAAAGAATTAAAAAATGCTGAAAAGCTACGAAAAAAGTATCACCATAGAGAAAAAACAGGCTATTTCTTGCATGATAGATAGGTTTTTCGTACTTTTGCAAAACAAAAAGAATTGATATTTGACACATGATAAACAGAGAACTGATTCGCACAAAGGTAATACAGTTGGGATACGCTTATTATCACAATGGGCAGACTGACCCTGACAAGGCTGAGAAGGAACTGCTACTCAGTCTTTCGAAAGCATACGAACTATACAACTTCCTGTTAGCGCTCATCATCGCCATAACCAAGGAGGAGAGACTGAGAGTGGAGATTGCAACCAACAGAGCAAAGAGAGAACACAAGGAGGAACCATCGGCGAGATTTGCATTCAACAAGTTTGCCTTACAATTGGAAGAGAATCTACAGCTCAGCCAGTTCCTAACTCAGTATGGACTGACGTGGGATGATGACATTGACGTAGTAAGGCGGCTCTGCGACATGATAGAGTCGAGCAAACCGTATCAAGACTTCATGCAGAGTGATGACGACTCATACGATGCCCACCGTGCTGTGTGGAGAAAGCTCTATCGCATAGCCATCCTTGACAACTCTGACATAGACACCGTTCTGGAGGAGAAAAGCATATATTGGAATGATGACAAAGCGGTGATTGATACATTTGTTATGAAGACCATCAACCGATTTGATCCTGAGAACGGCGAAGAACAACAGCTTCTGACTGACTATGACAGTGAGGAAGATCGCAGTTTCGCATGCAAATTGCTCAGAAGCAGTCTGACACATGCCGAGGAATATCAGTCGTACATGAGCGACGCCAGCCGCAACTGGGACTTCTCCCGACTGGCAGCCATGGACGTGGTAATCATGCAGACTGCAATAGCAGAGATGCTGAACATACCGAACATACCCGTAAACGTAACCATCAACGAATACGTAGAACTGGCAAAGAACTACAGTACGCCCAAGAGCGCCAGCTACATCAATGGCATGCTTGACGCTATAGGCAGGGAACTCAAGGCTTCGGGAAAAATGATAAAACCCATGAAATAACAGAAAAAACAATCATATACACATAAACATAAAGCAATTATGTACACATTACTATTACAAGCACAACAAGGTGGCAGTATGATGCCAATGATTCTGATGATGGTAGCTATCTTTGCTATCATGTGGTTGTTCATGATTCGTCCACAACAGAAGAAACAGAAGGAGATACGTGCCTTCCAGAATGCATTGACAGAAGGTACAAAAGTGGTAACAGGTGGTGGTGTCTATGGTACTGTGAAACGCGTAGACCTTGAGAAGAACATCGTCGAAGTTGAGATTGCTCGAGGTACCGTTATCAACGTAGACAAGAACTACGTCTTTGCCGACATCGCTTCGCAGATGCAGTCACAGACAAAATAAAATTAAAACATGCAGGTCATACAAAAAATAAGACACTTCTTGCTGATTCTTCTCAGCAAGGAGTTTCTTGTGTTCCTCTTCTTTCTTTTCATTAGTGGCATTTTCTGGTTGCTGATGTCACTCAATGAGACATTTGAAAAGGAGGTTGTTATACCCTTGCGTATGACCAACATCCCCAAAAACGTAGTAGTCATCAACGACATCTCTCCCACTTTGAAAGTTACCCTGCGAGACAAGGGCTACACCATAGGCGGATATCTGTATGGTGACATCCTGCGACCAATAATAATAGACTTTACCGACTATGCCAACGGCAAAGGATTTGGCAGTGTGTCAATGAGCGACATACAAAAACAAATTTACCAGCAGCTGTATAAGTCTACAAAGATTGTAAGTATTAAACCTGACAAATTGGACTTCTACTACAATCTTGGTCGCCACAAGCGCATGCCTGTCAAGATGACGGGGCAGGTCATTCCAGCCAATAGCTACTACTTGTCGAAAATAACATATTCGCCCGATAGTATTGACGTATATGCGTCCAAAGACCTGCTTGACAGCATCAGTACAATATACACCAAGCGGCAATTTATCACTGGGCTGAACGACACACTTTCGATAAAAGCACCACTACGCCCTATACGTGGAGCGAAGTTCGTGCCCGACCATATCACAATAACACTCGTTCCTGACGTTCTTACAGAAGAGACTGTTGACGTGCCGATAGAAGCTATCAACCTACCTGAAGGAAAGGTACTGAGAACATTCCCATCTAAGGTGACAGTAAAATTCGTAGTAGGTGCCAACCAACTACGCTCAATGCCAAAGAACATGGAGACAAGAGCCATCTTGCCTGTCGGATTCCGCATTGTAGCAGACTATAACAGCATAACTATGGAGAAGCAGGATAAATGTAAAATATATCTGCAATCCATACCACGAGGAGTACGCAATGCACATGCTGCGCTCGACGAGGTAGACTATTTGATAGAGGCACGATGAAGATAGCTATAACAGGAGGCATCGGAGCCGGGAAATCATACGTTTGCAGACAGTTAGAGAAGCGAGGCATAAGCATTTACGACTGTGACTCTGCAGCCAAGCGGCTGATACGCACCTCACCAGAAATACAGTCAGCCCTACGTCATCTTGTAGGCGATGAAGTCTTTCATGAGAAAGTTCTGCAAAAGCAGCTTTTAGCAAGGTTTGTCACCAGCAGCGAAGCCAATGCCAACGCAGTCAATGACATCATACACCCCGCAGTGGCTCATGACTTTGAGGCATCTGGCATGCAGTGGCTCGAAAGTGCCATCTTCTTCGACAGCGGCTTTGACAAACGAGTGGCAATAGACAAGGTCATATGTGTCAGTGCACCTGAGAGGATACGAATTCAACGTGTGATGGAGCGTGACCACATCAACGAGGAGAGAGTCTTAGCATGGATACGACGCCAGATGTCACAAGAAGATGTAATTAAGCGTAGTGACTTCGTCATCGTCAATGATGGCATACAAGACATAGAAGAACAAATAGACATTATAATAAAACAAATAAGACAACAAGTATGAAGACAATTCTTTCGATTGCAGGAAAGCCAGGCTTATATAAGTTAGTAAGTCGCGGCAAATCAAACCTTATTGTAGAAGCTCTTGACGAAACACACAAGCGACTGCCCGCATTTGCCACCGACCGCGTGACAAGTCTTGCAGACATAGCTATGTTCACTACCGAGGAAGATATTCCTTTGGCAAATGTTTTGGCAAAAGTACGCGACAAGGAACAAGGTAAAAAAGCATCTATCAACTGGCGTAAGGCATCAAGCAACGAACTCGTAGCATATTTCTCAGAGGTGCTCCCCACTTTCGACCACGACCGTGTACACAACAGTGACATCAAGAAACTCTTACAGTGGTATGATATTCTCATCAACAACGGAATCACCGATTTCGAAGAAGAGATGGCTCCTACAGACGGAGACAACGTTGATGATAGAGGGACGAAGTAATTGTTAGAATAAATTCATAGCGTACAATTAAAGATAGAGCAACGTATGTTACTGAATATCATCATGATCATTGGAGGCATTGCACTCGTATTGTGGGGAGCTGACAGGCTAACCGACGGTGCAGTGGCTATCGCCGGGCGACTGGGTGTGCCACAGATCGTTATTGGACTGACAGTCGTGGCAATGGGCACTTCTATGCCCGAGTTTTGTGTCAGTCTTGTATCTGCCATTAATGGCACCACCGCCATGGCCGTCGGAAATGTTGTAGGTAGTAACATCTTCAACTCAATGATGATAGTAGGTATAGCAGCTATGATAACGCCTATCACCATTCTTTCCACTACGGTAAAGAAGGACATCCCCTTCGCCTTGATGGCATCAGCATTACTTGTAGTGCTGTGTATTGATGGAGAGGTTGCCCGGGTGGATGCTCTTATCCTCATTGCCCTGTTCGCAGTTTTCATGTATATCACCCTAAAGGGAGTAACAACAAAAGCAAAGGACGAAGATGATACGGACAAACAGCCGACAGCCGATACTCCTGTATGGAAGGCTATTGCCTTTGTCATCATCGGGCTTGCGTGTCTCGTAGGAGGGTCTAATATTTTTGTCAATGGAGCTACCTTCGTAGCCTCAACCTTTGGCATTAGCGATGCCGTGATAGGACTGACTATCGTAGCGATGGGCACTTCCCTGCCTGAGCTGGCAACAACTGTGGTTTCCGCACGTAAGGGTAATAGCGGCATTGCCATTGGCAACGTCCTCGGCTCTAATGTATTCAACATCCTCATGGTGCTCGGACTTACTGGAGCCATTTGTCCTATGAGCATTCATGGCATCACCAATATTGACATGCTCATGTTAGTGGTCTCTATGGTATTACTCTGGCTCTTCTCCTTCACCAAACTCACTATTCAACGCTGGGAAGGTATAGCCCTAACCACCATCTTTTTTGCCTACCTTGTATGGCTGATAGCAAGTCTGTAACATAGGCATCATATCACTCTAACAAAAGAAGAATAAAATATGTCAAACAGAGAAAAAGAGGGACTCAGTGCCCTTGGTAAAAAGACTGAATATAGGTCGGACTATGCGCCCGAGGTGTTGGAGACATTCGAGAACAAACATAAAGAGAATGACTATTGGGTACGCTTCAACTGTCCAGAGTTCACATCACTGTGCCCCATCACTGGCCAACCAGATTTTGCAGAGATACGCATAGCGTATATCCCTGGCGAAAGAATGGTGGAGAGCAAATCGCTCAAACTATACTTATTCAGTTTCCGCAATCATGGTGACTTTCATGAAGACTGTGTTAACATCATCATGAAAGACCTTATCCATCTGATGCAACCAAAGTATATTGAGGTGACAGGTTTCTTCACCCCACGCGGTGGTATCAGCATCTGGCCGTATGCCAACTACGGAATGCCCGGCACTAAATATGAGAAGATGGCTGAGGAGAGGCTTGTTTCTGTGCAGCCTCATTTGCCTTCCGATTTGCATCGATGACACTCTTCTGCCGGTGGAAACCTATCACTGTATCATCGATACGCAGAGCCAGAGAATCATCCATCATAAACACAAAGTCTAAGGTGTCACGTATCACCTTATTGTCAGGTATTCGCTGACGCTGAGCATCCAAAGTGTCGCGTGTTATAATCAATTTTCCATTGTAAGGTCGCCATGAGGTATATCGTGGTACAGGAGGATATTCCACAAGACTCTCGTCCTCAAGACTGTTGCCCTTATATACAAATCCCACCGAAGAGGCTGAGAAATGGCGTTTCAACGAGAACCCATATTCACGTGGCACAAACAATATCGCTCGCATAGAGTCGGTAAGTTCAGCCTCTATCTGCTGGCGGCTTTTCGTCTTGCTTTCCCTTATTGTCGGAAGCACTTGGTATGTCCATGTTCCCTTCAGCTGATCAAGGTCTACAACCATTGTAGCCTCACGCTGATTATTGGGATTTATCATTATACCAACCCAGTCGCCGGTCTCTGGATGGCCGAAGATTTTCTTCCCTTTTGAGGCCTTCACGATATTATATGTGACAGGATCGCCACCACTATTGGGAAGGAACACTAAGATAGAGTCATTGCTGCCATCACACGCCAATCCATATTCCATCTTGTCGCCCTTTGCCTTCTTAGTCTTATCTATGGCACCTTTATCACCGTTATACTGGGAACTACAAGCCATACACAAGACTACCGAGAGCCACCATATCATCACTGTTACATATCGCATACTGTTCATTTTTTCTTATCTAATACTCAAGTCATTTACTTTTATCGTCGGCAAAGGTATTAAAAGTTTGCTAAAATAATAAGGTTATCAGCAAGTAATTGGGATTTTTTATCTAATTTTGCAGGCTGAATAATTATATATAAGGAAATATACACAGAAGAAATGAAAAGAAAAATACAATTTAGTCTCGTATATAGAGACATGTGGCAGAGTTCTGGTAAGTTCCAGCCACGCAAGGATCAGTTGGAGAGAATCGCCCCAGTAATCATCGAGATGGGATGTTTCTCACGTGTTGAGACCAATGGTGGTGCCTTTGAGCAGGTTAACCTGCTTGCAGGTGAAAACCCCAACGAGGCAGTACGCGCTTTCTGTAAGCCATTCAATGAGGCTGGCATCAAGACCCACATGCTCGACCGCGGACTTAACGCACTGCGTATGTATCCAGTACCTGACGATGTACGTCAGTTGATGTACAAAGTGAAACATGCACAAGGAGTAGATATCCCACGTATCTTTGATGGCCTCAATGATGTACGCAACATCATCCCAAGCATCAAATGGGCAAAAGAGGCAGGTATGACACCACAGGGAACTCTCTGTATCACCACCTCTCCTGTACACACCTTAGAGTATTACATGAACATAGCCTCACAACTGATTGAGGCTGGAGCTGAGGAAATTTGCCTGAAAGACATGGCTGGTATTGGTCAGCCTGCATTCCTTGGCAAGCTCACCAAGATGATCAAAGAAAAATATCCCGAGATCGTCATCGAATATCATGGTCACAGCGGTCCAGGTCTTTCTATGGCAAGCATCCTTGAAGTTTGCAATAACGGAGCAGACATCATCGACACTGCTATCGAGCCGTTGTCATGGGGTAAGGTTCACCCAGACGTTATTTCTGTCATCAGCATGCTGAAGAACGAGGGCTTTGATGTTCCAGAGATCAACATGAATGCATATATGAAGGCTCGTTCGCTCACTCAAGAGTTTATCGACGAGTGGCTTGGATATTTCATCAATCCAGGCAACAAACACATGTCATCACTTCTTCTGGGCTGTGGACTGCCAGGCGGAATGATGGGTTCGATGATGGCCGATCTTGGCGGCATCATGGGCACCATCAACAACATTCGCAAGAAGCGTGGAGAGGAAGAACTGACAACTGACGATATGCTTGTAAAACTATTCAACGAGGTTGAGTATGTATGGCCACGCGTAGGTTATCCTCCTTTGGTAACTCCTTTCTCTCAATATGTTAAGAACATAGCCCTGATGAACCTACTCACCATGGAACAAGGGAAGGGTCGATTTGTTATGATGGACGACTCTATGTGGGGAATGATTCTCGGCAAGAGTGGAAAAATTCCTGGAGAAATTGACCCAGAGCTTAAGGCGCTTGCCGCCAAGCAGGGACGTGAGTTCACCGATGCCGACCCACACACTCTCCTACCAAATGCACTCGACGACTTCCGTAAGGAGATGGACGAAAACGGATGGGAATATGGTCAAGACGATGAGGAATTGTGGGAACTGGCTATGCACCCAGAGCAGTATCGTAACTACAAGAGCGGACAGGCAAAGAAAAACTTCCTTGCAGACCTACAAAAGGCAAAGGACGCTAAACTCGGCACTCAACTATCAGTAGAAGAGTTGGCTGCATTCAAGCATGCTAAGGCTGACGCTATCGTTGCTCCTGTCAAGGGACAGGTATTCTGGGAGTTTGGTGGCGATGGTGAAGCTGTGGCTACAGTAGAGCCATACATCGGCAAGGAATACAAGGAGGGCGATGCTTTCTGTTATATTCAAGCTACATGGGGCGAATTTGTCACCATTCCAGCCGCTCTTGGAGGCAAACTTGTTGAGATTGCAGCAAAACAGGGAAGCAAAGTCAATAAGGGTGATGTGCTTGCTTGGATCGAAAGAGCAGAATAATAATTGATGGATGTCCTTAAGATTATAGACCACTACTATGGAGAGGGCGACAGCAAACTGAAGTCGCTCCTCCTTAATCATAGTCAGTCTGTGGCGCAACGAGCACTAAAGGTGGCAGAAAATCATCCAGAGCTCAACCTCGACAGAGAATTCCTATATGACGCATCCATGCTACACGACATAGGTATCATCGAGTGTCACGCGCCAAGCATCTATTGTCACGGTTGGGCAGACTACATCTGTCATGGAATCATCGGTTCACGCATGTTACGGTGGTATGGTGTAGACAGTCGCTACGCACGGGTCTGCGCACGCCACACAGGAGCAGGACTGACTCAGAAGGACATTGTTTGTCAAGAATTACCTCTTCATGCCACATCATTAATGCCCGAGACGATAGAAGAAAAGGTAATCTGTTATGCCGACAAGTTCTTCTCAAAAACACACCTTGGAGAGGAGAAGACGTTGGAACAAGTAGAACGATCGCTATCACGCTTTGGCAAAGAAGGTCTTGAACGTTTTCGCCAGTGGCATCAAATATTTAGTTAGTTTTGAGAAAACAGGCTATCATAACTCTGTTAGTATTTGCGACATTGTTCGCATGGGCTGGCACCCTGATTCGGGAGTCATCGCCTATGCTACGCATGTCATTAACAAATGACGAAGACTCTCTAACACTATCTGAAGAACCCGATACGGCAGCCCTCTCTGACACTCTGTTAGCAGAGCAAAAATCTGCCGACACGACTGTTCTCGACTCCCTGCGTCAAGCTATTGAGCGTCACAACAAAGTTGTCGACGACTCCATTCGTCTGGATAGTATTCAGCGTGCACGTTCTAATGGTCTGGAGTCGCCTGTGAAATACACCGCAAAGGACTCGATGGTATATTATGCCGACACTAAGACAGCCCATCTATATGGCACCTCATCGATAGACTATGAGAACATGAACCTCAAGAGCGACAAGATATACATGAGCCTTGACAGTTCACTGGTGAGAGCTACGGGTTCTGCTGATTCAACTGCTGAAAACGGCATACGCAACAAGCCCGTATTCTCTATGGGTAAGGACACGTATGAGAGCGACACCATGGCTTATAATTTCAAGAGCAAACGAGGACTGATACGCGATGTCTACACCGAACAGCAAGAGGGATATCTTAAGGGAGAGAAGGCTAAGCGTGACTCCTCGGGTGTAATATATCTGAAACACGGACGATACACCACATGCGATGATCCTCATCCCGACTTCTACATTGCCCTTTCACGAGCTAAGGTGCGTCCTGGCAAGGATGTGGTTTTCGGTCCTGCCTATCTGGTTGTAGCCGACGTTCCTCTACCTCTTGCCATCCCATACGGATTTTTCCCGTTTTCCAAGAAATATTCCAGCGGATTCATCATGCCGTCATACGGTGACGAACAAAACCGAGGTTTTTATTTACGCGATGGTGGATACTATTTTGCCCTCAATGACAAGATGGACCTGAAGTTACTTGGCGAAATCTACACTCGCGGTTCATGGGGCGTCAGCGTCACAAGCAACTATAAGAAGCGCTATAGATATAACGGCAACTTCCTGTTCAGCTATCAGAACACTAAAACTGGAGACAAGGGCATGCCTGACTTCCAAGAGAATACCAGTTTTAAGTTACAATGGCGACACACACAAGATCAGAAGGCAAACCCATTCAGCACGCTTACTGCAAGTGTAAACTTTGCTACGACAAGCTACGAGCGCAACAACCTTACCTCAATGTACAATCCTCAGGCTATGACCCAGAGTACACGTACATCATCAGTAAACTGGAGCACTAACTTCTCAAGTATAGGCATGTCGCTCAGTGCCGAAGCTAACGTGGCACAAAACATGCGTGACTCTATGGTCTCGCTGACCTTGCCAAACCTGAATATCAACATCGCCAATTTCTACCCCTTCCGCCGTAAGAAGATGGCGGGCGAGGAGCGCTGGTATGAGAAAATCTCCGTCAGATATACTGGTCAACTCAAGAACTCTCTCGACGCTAAGGAAGATAAAGTATTCAAGAGCGACCTCGTGAAAGACTGGCGCAACGCCATGAGCCACCAGATACCCGTACAAGCTAACTTCACGGTATTCGACTATCTGACCATCTCACCCTCATTCCACTTCACCGACCGTATGTATACCAATAAGATTATGCGTTCATGGGACGAAGACGAGCAGGTCGAGGTAGCTGATACCACATACGGATTCTATAATGTATACAACTGGAACGTCAACCTGAGCCTCACCACGAAGCTCTATGGTTTCTGGACTCCAAACAAGAAGATTTTTGGTGACAAGATACAAACCATTCGCCACGTCATGACCCCGACCGTGACATTACAGTACGCACCTTCGTTTGCTGCCAGCCACTATGGTTTCTGGGATACATACCAATATACTGATGCCAATGGTGAGGTACATCTGAAGGAATATTCACCCTTCAGTCATGGATTGTTTGGCACGGCACCTAACACACGCTCCGAGAGCATCACAATGCAGTTGTCTAACAACATCGAGATGAAAGTAAAGAGCGACAAAGACTCCACGGGATATAAAAAGCTGAGCGTGATTGACGAACTCGGTTTCAGCCTCTCATATAATGCAGCCACAGACTGGCATCGATGGAGCGATCTGTCGATGAATTTGCGACTGAAATGGTGGAAGAGTTTCCCTATCAACATCAGTTCGCGCTTCGCCATGTATGCCTACGAGTTCAATGAGGCAGGAAGACCTGTCATTGGCAATCATACAGAAATCGGCAAAGGACGCATGCCACGCTTCCAGGGTTTCAACATGAACATCCCACTAACCCTTAATCCCGAGAATCTAAAGAAATGGTTTGGTGGTGGTGAAGATGAAGATGAAGAAGAATATGACGACGGAGAGGGAATAGACACCAACATCGAGACAAACATTGATGACGACATGGAACGAGGCAAGCATGCTGCCAAGAAGAAAAGTGGTAACATTGCCGAAACAGATGCTGACGGATATATGCGCTTCAACATGCCGTGGTCGCTCACCTTCGGCTATGGTATCAGTATGAGAGAGAATACCGCTGGACGATTCAACAAGAAACGCATGCGCTATCCATACAAATACTCTCAGACTCTCAACGTCAGTGGCAACGTACGTCTCAGCGACGGATGGAATATCAATTTCTCGAGTGGTTACGATTTCGATGCCCACGAGATGTCAATGACCGTGGCATCACTGTCGCGCGACCTACACTGCTTCAACATGAGTGCATCTATAGTTCTCCACCCCTACACCAGCTACAACTTCACCTTCCGCTGCAACGCGTCCACTCTGACCGATGCCTTGAAGTATGACAAGAAGAGTGGAATGACTAATGCTATTCAGTGGTATTAAACAAAAGACATAACTAAAAATAAGACAAAAAACTAAAACTACACATGGACCTAATAGAAAGATTTCTCAACTATACGCAATTCGACACGCAGTCCGCAGAGGACAGTCAGACGGTACCGAGCACAGACAAGCAACTCCTTTTTGCAGAATACTTGGAGAAAGAGCTTAAGTCAGAAGGCTTCGATGACGTAGAGCGCGATGACAAGGGCTACATCTATGCCACCCTGCCAGCAAACACCAAAAAGAAGGTGCCTACTATCGGTTTCATCTCACATTACGACACCAGTCCTGATGCAAGCGGAGCTAATATCAAGCCACGCATTGTCAAAGAGTATGACGGCACTGACATCGAACTTTCACCAGGCATAATATCCTCTACTCGTAAGTTTCCAGAATTGTTGGCTCATAAGGGCGAGGACCTCATCGTCACCGACGGCACTACCCTTCTTGGTGCAGACGACAAGGCTGGCATTGCCGAGATAGTACAGGCAATGTGCTATCTGCGCGACCATAAAGAGATTGAACATGGCGACATCCGTATGGGATTCAATCCCGATGAGGAGATTGGCATGGGTGCCCACCACTTTGATGTGGAGCGCTTTGGTTGCGAATGGGCATACACCATTGACGGTGGTGACCTTGGCGAGCTGGAGTTTGAAAATTTCAATGCCGCAAGTGCTAAGATATATATAAAAGGTGTAAGCGTACATACCGGTTATGCCAAGGGTAAGATGGTCAACGCCAGCCGATTGGCATGCGAATTTGACAGTATGATACCTGACTCTGATCGCCCAGAGACCACCGAAGGATACCAAGGATTCTATCATCTTCTGGGCATAGAGAGTCGTACTGAGGAGGCTAAACTCTCGTATATCATCCGCGACCACGACAGAGAACATTTCGACGACCGTAAACGTTTCATGCAGGAATGTGTCGCCAAGATGAACGAACGCTATGGAGAAGGAACGGTGACTATCGAGCTACGCGACCAATACTTTAATATGAAGGAGAAGATCGACTCCAATATGCATGTAGTCGACATAGTACTACGAGCCATGCAGGAAGTTGGAGTACCTCCCAAGGTCGTACCCATACGTGGTGGCACCGATGGTGCTCAGCTTTCTTTCCGCGGACTACCCTGCCCTAACATTTTCGCTGGTGGAGTCAATTTCCACGGACCACATGAGTTTGTCAGCATACAAGTGATGCAAAAAGCCATGCAGGTAATAGTGAAGATATGTGAGTTGACAGAAGGGTATCACGACTAATTCAAAACTCAAAACTCCCAACACCCACCATGTCCCATCTCCCAGCATTAGTTACCGACCTTGCCTTAATCCTCATCGTAGCGGGTATCGTGACTCTTGTCTTCAAGCGTCTCAGGCAGCCGTTGGTATTGGGATATATCGTGGCAGGCTTCCTCGTTTCGCCCCACATGCCATATACCATGTCTGTGGTCGATAGCAATAATGTACAGACATGGGCTGACATCGGCGTAATGTTTCTACTTTTCTCCCTCGGACTTGATTTCTCGTTCAAGAAAATTATGAAGATGGGAGCCTCACCCATCATTGCAGCATGTACTATCATCTTCTCTATGATGATGCTGGGCATCTGTACTGGCAAGGTCTTCTTATGGAGTAAGATGGATTGCATTTTTCTTGGTGGCATGCTCGCCATGTCATCCACCACCATAATCTACAAGGCATTCGATGACATGGGGCTACGCCAACAGAGTTTTGCCAGCATTGTGATGAGTGTACTCATACTCGAAGACATACTCGCCATCGTTATGATGGTGATGCTCTCGGCCATTGCCAGTGGCGACAGTCCAGATGGCGGTCAGATGGCAGGCAGCATCCTACGCATAGTATTCTTCCTCGTGTTATGGTTTGTGGTAGGCATCTTCCTCATACCATTGTTCCTACGCAAGTCGCGCCGACTAATGACTGGCGAGACACTGCTCATCGTTAGCCTTGGGCTCTGCTGCCTAATGGCTGTCATTTCTACCGAGGTAGGCTTCAGTTCAGCCTTCGGAGCCTTCGTCATGGGCAGCATCCTTGCTGAGACTGTCGAAGCCGACAAGATTATTCGACTGGTAGAGCCGGTGAAGAATCTTTTCGGTGCAATCTTCTTCGTGTCGGTGGGCATGCTGGTCGACCCTGTGATATTAGGCAACTACGCCCTGCCCATCATCATAATCACCACCGTCATTCTGCTCGGACAATCAATACTTGGCACACTGGGCTATCTTCTTGGAGGCCAACCGCTGAAGACCGCCATGCGCTGCGGTTTCTCTATGGCACAGATTGGCGAGTTTGCCTTCATCATCGCCTCGTTGGGATTGTCTCTGCATGTTATCAGTGATTTCCTCTATCCCGTGGTTGTTGCAGTATCGGTTATTACCACATTTCTCACACCTTATATGATACGTGCCTCAGTGCCCGCCTATCAGTTCCTGTCTGTCCACATACCCAAGACGTGGCTACGTCGTATGAACCATCTTTCTGCAGGCACACCCAAGACAGCCACCACAACCAGCAACTGGCATAGGCTACTGACAGCCATGGCTGTCAACACCATCGTCTATTCCATCCTCTCTTTCGCCGTAATAGCCCTGTCGTTTACCTTCCTTCAGCCACTCTTCCAGCGTCTGTTTGCTGGCATCACAGGCAGTTGGGCACTCCTCAACGTACGATGGTCGATGGCAGACATTCTGTGTGCCATTGTCACAATTCTGCTCATCTCACCATTTCTTCGTAGCATCATCATGAAGAAAAACCATAGCGACGAGTTTAGAGCCCTGTGGACGGAGAGTCGTCTCAACCGTCTGCCTCTCTTTTTCACAGTCCTTGTGCGCATCGCAATTGCAGCCTTCTTCGTATTCTATATCGTCAACCACCTCTCTCATTTCCGCAATGCCATCATCGTGGCGATAGCTCTGACAGCCATCACCCTCATGATACTTTCGCGCCGCCTCAAACATCGCAGCATCAAGCTCGAAAGGATGTTTGTGCTCAACCTGCGTTCTCGTGAAATTGAGGCTCAAGTCAGAGGTCGGAAGCGACCACTCTATGAAGGGCATTTGCTCGATCGTGACATCCACATCAGTGAGTTCATGATTCCAGAAGAGTCGACATGGGCAGGTAAACCACTCTCCCAACTACGCATCGGTACCCGTTTCGGAGTCCACGTGAGCAGCATCCTGCGTGGCAGCCGTCGCATCAACATCCCTGGTGGTGACAACGTGCTCTTTCCTAACGACAAGATAGAAGTTATTGGCAATGACGAGCAGCTGGCTCGTCTTGGCAGTGCGATAGCTAATGAGACATATCAAGAAGATCCAGACATTGAAAAGCGACAGATGCACCTACGTCAGCTCGTCATAAGCTCTACCAGCCCGTTTGTTGGTAAGACTATTGCCGAGAGCGGAATCCGTGACAAATTTGGATGCATGGTTGTAGGCGTCGAAGCAGGACAGAAGAACCTCACCATGGTCAGTCCCACACGCATTCTACGCAAGGGCGACATCATCTGGATAGTAGGCGAAGAAGAGTCTCTACAAACGGTACAGACCTATCAAGAAACACGGAAATAGCACTTATTTTTATGCTCAAAATGAAAAACTTGGCAATACTTGCTACCACCCTGTTATTGACAGGATGCAGTTCGTTAGCAAACAGCGTAACCTGCTGTCTGCACTATGCCAACAGGTAGTAGAGGAGCCCACAAGTCGTGGTTTCCGAGTAAAACTGATAATATAAAAAATTCTCAAAATATGGAGTCAATAATATTTCTTGGTTTTAATCTCTATGCATGGATTACTATACTGACAGTACTTTCCATGTTCACCGTATTGTTGTTTACTAAGCTTCGTGCCGACCTGGTGTTTCTTGGTGCCATCGGCATCCTGTTTGTCACAGGTGTTCTCGATGCCAAGGAAGCCTTCTCGGGTTTCAGTTCTGGTTCGGTGGTTGTCATCGGCGTACTGTTTGTCGTAGTGGCAGGTCTTACACATACAGGTGTACTCCAATGGATTGTCAAGCACCTCCTGGGTCAGCCCACAGGCTATTCCAAGGCCGTAGTACGACTGATGCTTCCTGTAGCGGCACTCAGTTCGTTTCTCAGTAACACTACGGTAGTAGCACTCTTCGTCAACATCGTCAAGATATGGTCGAAGAAGCTGGGCATCTCTCCCTCCAAGCTATTGATTCCACTGAGCTATGCCTCAGGCATGGGAGGAGTATGTACGCTGATAGGTACACCGCCCAACCTGATTATCTCAGGACTCTATGCCGACCATACCGGCCAGTCCATGAACGTGCTGGCAACCATGCTACCAGGACTGTTTTGTCTGTGCGTCGGCGTACTCTCCATCATCGCCCTGCGCCGACTGCTGCCCGACCGTAAGGCTCCAGAGTCTGCTTTCGAGGCCACTACCGACTATACCGTCGAACTTCTTGTCCCGTCAGACAATCCATATATCGGAAAGAAGATTGCCGATGCTGGTCTCACGGACATTCACGGTGGCAGCCTCATCGAAGTAATCCATTTCGACGAAGTCATCTCCCCAGTTCATGGCAATGAACCCATCATGGGTGGCGACCGACTGATTTTTGCAGGACAGATAGATGAGATACTCGAACTGAAGAAGAGCCACGGCTTTGTCAATGCCGACCACTATATATTCACTATGGATGAAGTCAACAAAGACCGCCAGCTCCACACCGCCTACGTCACCTTCGGCAGTAGCCTTATCAACACTTCCATAGGCAACTCCACCTTTGAGAAAGACAACAACATGACGCTCGTAGCCGTAGCCCGCAGAGGCAAGCGCATCGACGAGTCGCCTCGTGATGTTGTGCTGCAAGCAGGCGACACCCTGCTCTTAGAGTGCTCGCCACAGCTGGATATCAACACCGAGCAGTTGTCCTCACAACTGCAGTTCTTCGATTCAGGGCAGGTTCCAAATATTGGCAAAAAGACCCTCATATCCACTACCATCATGTTGTCAATGATAGCATTGTCAGCACTCAATGTCATCCCGCTGCTACAGTGTGCCTTCCTTGCTGCGATGGCTATGCTACTGTTCCGTTGTTGCAACGTCGACCAAGCCATGAAGTCCATCAACTGGGACATCCTTATGGTCTTTGCAGGCTCCGTAGTCTTAGGTACCGCCATCCAGAAGACAGGCATCGCCGAGCAGTTAGCGTTCGGCATTCTTGACGTCTGCGGTTCCAATCCCATCATAGTGATGACAGCCATCTGTCTTGTCGGCACATTCATCACCGAGTTCATCTCCAACACCGCCGCCGGTGCCATGTTCTTCCCCATCATGTACGAGGCAGCCGAAAAGCTGGGCTACGAGCCCTACCCCTTCCTCATCGCCTTGATGATTAGCGTCAGCAGTAGCTTCGCCACACCTATAGGGTCGCCCACCCACATGCTGGTATACGCCCCTGGTGGATACCGCTTCAGCGA
>ODAI010988480.1_pt1 | contig 19122 bp, 13 predicted proteins | sample 1539321 | NCBI WGS metagenome assembly ODAI01 (sample SAMN02144231, study PRJEB22623) | gut metagenome | biome: sheep rumen | host: Ovis aries | place: New Zealand
ACGGCTTGCTTGAATATTATTCCGTCAGCTTGCCCAAAAAATCTCGGCAAGGCGTCAGCCTTACCTTGATTTATTTGTACAACCTGACGAAAAATCTTGCTGCGCAATCCGCACACCTGAATTATGCGGTATTGCCTTAAAACAATTTTCCTTTATATGTCGTTTTCGGCAAGGCTTCAAAATCATAGCTTTTAAGCTCATCAAGGCTGATGTTCGCATTACCGCTTTCGCTTATCATAATGTTTGAATCGGCGGCTTCGTCTATATGCACCACGATAACGGGAATACCCTTTCCGCAGGCGTAGCCACATTCCCAAGCCGTTCCGCTGTCGCTGTATCCGCCGTGGTAGAGCATTACCACAAGGTCAGCTTTGTCGATGTTGTCCCTGTCCATTTCAAAGGTCTTTTGTGCCCAGAGGGAAAGGTTTTCGTCCTTATTCTCGCGCACCTCGTGGAGTCTGGGGCTGAAAAGCTCAAACCCTCTGTCTGTTAAAATTTTCTCGGCACGTTTTACACATTCAAGCTCGAATTCATTAAAAAACGGCGAGGCAAGGTAAATCAACTTTGGCATAGCAATCTCCTTAGATTTGATAGATAATTATTATAGCTTAATATCAAAGCGCAGTCAACCTTATACTATTACACGGCAAAACGCCCCTGACAGCATAAACTGTCAAGGGCATTTTTCATAAAACACACATCAATGTTTGAGGACTGTATTTAGCTTAAAAATCCTGGTGCTCAACGCTGCCGTCGGAATATTTAATCTCGTAATAGCCGTGGCCTGAGCCGTCGCAGTCGTAAATTGGAGTTTTAGAAACAACGGTTTTTCCGCCCTGCTCCGCCTTGCTCTCGCTTTCGGCAGGCTTGTTGGCTGAATTATCGTTTGTCTGAGCGGCTTCGTTTGAGCCGTTATCTTGTGGAGCGTCGCTCTTTGTGCCGTAGGTTGTGATTTCATCTACGGGATTTTTGGTAGTCTTTTCGGACTTTTTCTCGCGCGATTCTTCCTTGCCGTCAACATACTTTACGGTGTAAACGACCTCTTTTTCGCCCTTTTCGCCCTGTTGAGTAACCTTGCTCTCGCCTTCGCTCAATGAGTCGCTGTACTCCTTTTTGCTCTCAAAGTCTATCGCTTCGGTCTTTTTTTCTTCCTTAAACTCAACGCGCTTAACGACAATTTTCATTCCGTTTTTAAGCGGAGTTTCCAATTTTTCGCTTACGGTGTCGTCCTTGCCGAGCTTAACCTTTTGCTCGTCAAGGAAGCTCTTAACGTCCTTTGCCGAGGTGCTTACCTCGGTGGTCTTACCGTCAACGGTCAAAGTGACCTTAAGAGCGGCGGTGATGGTAATTGTCATACCGTCCTTTAGGTAAGCGCTTTTGTCGGCGTCAAGGGCGTCGTTTGCGCCGAGGGTAAAGCCTGCCTTTTTAACGGCTTCCTCTACCGTTCCGCCGACGAGCTCGACTTCCTTTTTCTCAGTTCCCTTAACAACCGTAACCTTTGCGTAGCGCTTGATTGTGATTTCGGTTGTGTCCTCGGTGATTTTTTCGTCCTTTTCGGGAGTGGTCTCGTCCTTTTCGCCAAGCGAAAGTCCGCCCTTTTCAACGGCTTCGCTGACTGTCATTCCCGTTGTCGCCTCGACCTCGGTTTTTGTGCCGCTGTCGTTAATCGTGACGGTTACAGCCTTTGCCGAGCACGCCGCAAAAGAGAGCGCAAAGCAGCAAATCAGCACAAGGCAGGTTGCGATTTTTGCAATTTTTTTCATACTCATTATCCTCCTATTTCATAAAATCCATCGCCGTTTTTCGCGATGATTTTAACATCCGCATTTGTGCCGGCAGGGAATATCTCCGACGGCAAATAAAGCTTAAAGCCGTTTTCGTTTTCGTAAGTGCAAATCGTGAGAGCTTCATACACTGCGGTTTTGCCGTTACCGTCCGTCAAAGAAACATAGAACACGGCGTCGTCATGCAGGCTTTCACAATCTACCTCTCCCGAGATTTCCGTGTATAAAGGTGAAAACTCACATTCGGCAATTTCGGTTTTAACGCTGCCGCCGAGCTTTCCGTCTGTCTTAAATAATGTGACCTCGGGAGCTGTGAAAATCGGCGGTCTTGTAACGAGCCAATCGAGGTTTCTCTCTACAAGCTCCATAACGAAGGTGTCGGGCTTCGCCTCGTTAAAATCCTGCTCGAGCAGCATTGGGAAGCTCTTGGTAAACGCCGCCGTTTTGTACGCGGAAGCGAAGTACGGCAACAGCGAATTTCCGAACGAATCGCGGTACATATAAAGTGAGCCCGTGCCGTCCGTACTCTCGGTTTTTATTGAAGCTTCCTCAACGGATTTTGTCTCGGTGACGTAACTGTACCTGTCCTCAGCGCCGTAGTAGGTGTTGAATTCAGGCTCAAAGCCCGAGGGAAAAATCATCTTGCCGAGGTCGCCGCTGAAGTCCTTTTTCCTTGTGCTCTGCGCGGTGCTGTAGTCGTCGTGCGCCTTGCCGAGCTGCGTGAGTATCGCGTTATAAGCCGTCAAAGCGCCCTTGTTGTTCCAGTGGGAGTCGCGCGCGAGGTAGAGCTCCTCACTGTTATCTTCAAACAGCGGATACAAATTGCAGTAATTTACGCCGCTGTCCTTAAGCGCGTTGCCCACCATTTCACGGTTTGATTTATCGCTGACCTTTTGACCGTAATAATACGGCATATGCTCAGGGTAAAGCGAGTTTTTGTTCGGCGAGACAGTGAACAAAAACTGCGCGTCGTGCGACTTTGAAAAATCCTGAATCAGCTCAAGATTATGTACAAGCGCCTTGGCTTTTCTGTCCGAAAATACATTTTCGCCGAGGTAATTGTCGAGCGTTGAGCTGTAGAAAAGCCAGCCGTCCGTGCCTGTGACAACGCTCTCATTATTCGAGGTCATAAACAGCGAAGCCTGAATTTTCGCGTCGGCGGTAATCGCCAGCGGTCTGAACGCAAAATGCGTGCCGAAATAATCACCGAGCTGAGCAGGGTACGAGGTGTTGAGCTTGCCGTAGCTGTCGGTAAGCTTCGGAAGTTGTGTCTCCCTCTCGTTGCCTATCGGCTCGGTCGAAGGCGCAAAAATCATTCCGAGAGAAGGCAGCAGACACAGCGCGAAGCACGCGGTGATGAAAACTGCCGCAAGTATCTTTTTCATTTTACGCCTCCTTTAAAATCTAAAGTAAATAAACGGATTGTAGCCGCTCGGAGAGAGCCTGAGAATACAAAAGAACAGCCCTGCAAAAGCCAGGCAGTACAGCGCAACGCTGACAATCCGCCAGCCGGTCGAAACACTGCCGTCAGCGTAAAGCTTTTGACGGATTTTGTCCGAGAGCGGTCTGATAGGCGCACAGCCGATAACGGCGATGACAAAGATAAAGATAAACCACGGCGTGAGCTGCCTGAGCGCAAGGCTCATATCATAACTGCCGGGACTGCCGAAGCTGAACATCCTGCCGATGTAGCCGAAGCCGTAACCGATCGTGTCGGCTCTGAATACCACAAAGCCGATGAGCACTACAAGCATTGTGTAAATGTGCCCGAGCACCTTCGGGAGCTTTTTGAGGAAGGGCAGGTATTCTTCAAGCAGTAAGAACAGTCCGTGCCACAGTCCCCACAGCACAAACGTCCAGTTTGCGCCGTGCCAAAGTCCCGTGAAGAAAAATACTATTATGCGGTTGAGCGCGGTTCGCGCCTTGCCCTTGCGGTTTCCGCCGAGGGGAATGTAGAGATACTCCTTGAACCACGTTGAAAGCGAGATGTGCCATCTCCGCCAAAAGTCCTGAACGCTCCGCGCGCCGTATGGGTAACGGAAGTTCTCCTTAAACGTAAACCCGAACATTTTGCCCAAGCCGATTGCCATATCCGAGTAGCCGCAAAAGTCGTAGTAAATTTGGAACAGATACGCCGCCGCGCCGAGCCAAGCTGACAAAAAGCCGAGCTCGGAGGTGCTCTGCGCAAAGATAATATCCGCCACCTGTCCCATAGTGTTCGCAATCAGCACCTTTTTGGCAAGTCCGCAGACAAACCGCCTTAAGCCCTGAGCGATTTGCTCCAAGCTCTGCGAGCGGTTGTCAATCTGCTCAGCGATATCGCGGTACTTTACAATTGGGCCGGCGATAAGCTGAGGGAAGAATGAAATGTAAAGGAGGACCTTAAAATAATTCTTCTGAACGCCGACCTCTCCGCGGTACACGTCGATTACATACGACAGCGCCTGGAAGGTGTAGAATGAAATGCCTATCGGCAGTACAATCTCCGGAACAGGGACGGAAAGGTGCGTCACCGAGTTAAACGCGGTGACGAACATTCCGGTGTACTTAAACAGCACGAGCGTTCCGAGGTTGAACACAATCGCGATAATTAGCGGCAGCTTTTTTTGCTTTTCCGACTTCCCTATCCAAAGCGCACAGAGGTAATTTACAAGCGAGCTTAAAATCATCAAGAGGACGTAAACAGGCTCGCCGTAGGCGTAAAACACCAAGCTGAACGCGATTAAAAGTCCGTTTCTGACCTTGTGAACCGGGATAACCGTGTAGAGCAAAAATACCGCCGGCAAAAATATACATAAAAATTCTAATGAACTAAAAACCATAGTGTTTTCCTAATCTATACTATTTTCAATTAAGACGCTTTAAACAGATGTTAATGGGTTTTATTTGATAATAGTATTAATTCCAAACTGCCCTGCCGTTGCTGATTGTTACCTCTGATATGAACGAGGTTTTGACGTTCCATGGATGATTCGCCATTTTGTACGCGTAATAATCAGGGAAACCGTAGTTCGGCAGCTGCATATCGGGATCGAAATAATACCATCTTCCGTCCATATACACCTCTGCCCAGCCGTGCGGACTTCCGTTGCCCGTGTTTCCGACCGCTATTCTTGAACGGTATCCGCATACCTTGGCTATACATGTGAAGCAGGCGGCGTAACGGAAGCAGTTTCCTTTTTTATTCCTGAACATATCAACGGCAAGAGCCGGAATATCTGCCTTTGATTTCGGATGATCGTATGTACGCTTGTAAGGGTAATTTCTCGCAAGGTACATAAATCCGGTTTTCATTTTTTCATTTAATGTATTGCCGGTTCCGCAATTCATAACAAACTCCGTGGCAAGGTGCATCTCTTCGCTGACGCAGCATACGCCGTTAGCGTCCGCAAGATAATAGCCCTCGCTCTTTGAGCCTACGATTTGGTTTTTGAGCACTACGCCGTTCTTATAGTAATAACGGTAACCGCCTATAATCTGATATCCGTTCGGAACCTTGCCGTTAATCAGGTTGTGTACCGACGACCATTCTCCGTAATAAGCCTCGCCGTTTGCTTCCCTGATCGCTCTGAACTGATAAGCGTAGGTGTTCTTTGTGCCTGCAACGTTTTTATCGAGGTAAGAATTGGTTGTGGATATAAAGTATTCATAAGGATGATTTCCGCTCTGCTTTCTGGCAACTTGATACTTTGTCGCACCCGGTACAGCGCTCCAGCTTATATTTAAGCCGCTGTTTGACATCGTCATAGCCTGAACATTAGGCATACTGATGAAGGTAATACCCTTAGGGCTTGAATAAGGACCGTAAACTCCGCCGCCTGCAGGACGAACCTGAACATAGTAATGAGTACCCGAATGTGTGTTAAGAATGGGATAGTAGGTGTTGTTTGTAACCACTGACGACCATGATGAAGCGGCGGCGGTTTTGAAGTATACAACGTATCTTGCCGCGCCTGCTACTGCCTTCCACTCCGCGCGAATTCCGTTAGATTTGTTCGAGAGCGTTACGGCGGGCTGAGTCATTCTGAGAATCAGCTTTGACGGCGACCATGCTCCGTAGGCTGTGCCGTTAGTCTCGGTTTTGTACATCGCCCTAACCTGATAGTAGTAAACCGAACCGCCTGCAACGTCCTTGTCTGAATATGAGGTTTCCTCGGTTTCGATGTAGCTGTAGGCGGAAGTACCCTTTTTAAGCTTTGCGATTTGGTAACCGTTAGCGCCCTCAACCTTTTTCCAGCTTATGGCAGCGCTGTCAACGGTGTTTGAAAGCGTAACATCGGGAACGCCGATAAACGTCATACCCTTAACCTTTGAGTATGTTCCGCTGACGTTGCCTGCCACGGGACGAACCTGAACATAGTACTGAGTGCCGGATTTTACGCCCAGAATGGGGTAATAGGTATTGTAGGTTGAGGTGACAGTCCACTTGCTGTCCTCAGCCGCCTTGTAGTAAACGGCGTATCTCTGAGCGCCCTTTACCGCTCCCCAAGCCGCGCGGATTCCGTTTGACTTGTTGGCAAGCGAAACCGTTGCCTGTGCGAGGGTGACTACGGATTTTGTAGACGACCATGCGCCGTAAGCCGTGCCGTTTTTCTCGGTTGCGTACATCGCGCGAACCTGATAGTAATAGGCGTTGGCGGTTGTTACGTTCTTGTCGGTAAAGCTTGTCGACGTAGTTGTATAATAGGTATACGCCTTGTCGCCCTTTCTAATCTTCGCGATTTGATATTTATTAGCTCCGTCCACGCTGTTCCATGTGAGCGTGTTCGCGCTTCCGTTAAAGCTAAGCGAGGTAACATCCGCGCGCGGAATATATGTAAGGGATTTTACCGCTGAAAACTCTCCCCCTGTATTGTCCGCGTCCATCGCCTGAACCTTGGCGTAGTATAGCTTGCCGGGCTCGGGGTCTCCCCAAGTCGCGTGTGTTTCGGGTGTGCCGTACATGCCCCAAGTATCTTCATCTGCTGCTCTGGTGTAAACCACATAAACCATAGCGCCTTTAACCTGGCTCCACGCAAAGTCCAAGCCGTTAACGCCGTTCGCCATGCTGAAAGCCGGAGCGGCGAGCTTTTCCTTAGGCTCGGAATTTTGCTTTTCGGTATTGTCCGCCGCAACTTCTGATTTTTCTTCGCTCACAGCGGCGAGCGGTACATCAAGCGAATCGGTTTTTGCCGCGGTAAACTCCGTTGCCGCCTGGGTTGACGGCGGCTGGGTAGTTGCCGGCTCGGTCGAAACGGTCTCGACCGCAGGCGAATCAATAACGCCTTCCTCCGTTCCTATTTCCGCAGCCATAGCCGAACAAGGAACGGCAATCATACCGGCAATCAGCGTGATTACCAGCGTTTTTAAAATTAGTTTGTGTTTCATAAAAAACCTCCTGTGATTGTGCAAAAAATTATATATTCGAGAATACAATAAACAGCAAGCCTATTATATTCATAATATATCACAAAAATTGACAAAAAGTCAATAGATAAGCCCTGTTTTTTGAATATAAGAATTCTGTGCTCAGCATAAAATGACCCTTTGTTTTGTCCGTTCAATAGCTAAAACGCAATTAATTTGGATAATGATTTAAATATTTGGAAAAATTTTTATTTTTTTACAATTTTTATCATTTTCCTCGCAAAACTCTATTTAAATGAAAAGCACGGAAAGGCTTGAAAAAATTTTTTTAAAAAAATAAAATAATTTAAATATTTTTGCCGTTTTTCTCCGTTTAACTTAGTGAAAGAGAGAAAAGAGTAATATTGCCATTCAGTCAAATTTGTGATAAAATGGTAAAAGAGGAATTTTATAGATTTGGAGGGGCTCAATGGAAAAGGCAGAGTTACAGCAGCTCGCGGCACGCGCTTCAAAAGGAGAAAGCGCGGCATGGGAAGCGCTGTATGGCGAAATCGGTAAAATTTCCGCTTCCGTATGCCGCAAAAACAATCTCTCCCCCGAGGACGCCGAGGATGTAACCCAGGAAGCCTCGCTTGCGTTATCGGGCAGGTTAAGAGAGCTTGCGGCTATGGACAACCCCGAGGGATATATTCGCCGCGTAATAAACAGCAAAAGTATAGATTTAATCCGCGCCGCTTCAAAAACTCCGATGGAGAGTATGCACGAGGACGAGGACTATGTGCTGAGTTTACCCGACGCCGCCGACACTCCCGAAAACGAGGTTGCCGGAACAAGCGCCGACCGGCTGATAAAGGATTTTATTGACGAGCTGCCCGACGACCAGCGCGAAGCGCTTATTATGCGCTACTACGACGGCTACACCAACGCGCAAATCGCGGAAAAACTAAACGTACCCCCGGGCACGGTTGCCTCAAGGGTACGCTACGGTAAACAGGCGCTTGAAAAGCGGATTACAAAGTATGAAAAGGATAACAAAATCCGCCTTCACGCAAAAATCGCCATTCCGTTTTTGCCGTGGCGGATGTTTAAGGAGCAATCGCTTAAAACGGCTGAGATTATCGCGACCGACGGCGGTTCGTCAACCTCAGGCGGAACACGCGCCTTAACAGGCTTTTTGGCAACTGTCGTGTTCGGCGGAGCTGTTATCGGCACCGGCATTGTGATGAAGAACAACAACAACTCGACGGATGAAATTGTACCAACCCAGGCGGTGACCGAACAGGTCGAACAAATCGACCCGACCGCCGCTACCGTATATAAGGATGTGTACGAAACTCAGGTCGCGACGGTTTACCAAAACGTAAACGTAAACGTAAACTTCGCGCAAAGCGGCGGAGAACAGGCGGATCAAACACAGCAGGGCTTGCCGGATGAATTCCGCTTTGCAGGTAATCGTTTTGAGCCGTCCAAAAATACACTGACATCAAAAACATACCACTCCGACACAGTAGGAGGAACTTTTACATTTCCCGACAGTTGGGTTAATAATGTTGAAATTAGAGAAAACATATATGGTTTCACTGTACTCGACAAAGGTTATACTTGGGAATTTCAAAACAGTATAATGAAGTTTTATTGTTATTCTCACCCATACTTAACTGAGGACGAATTCTCCAGAGAGTATTTTTTAAGTATTCTGTCCTTTGATTTCGGATACCACAAGCTTTCCGGCGAAAACGAAAACAATTATAGTACATGCAGGTGTTCTTTATCTTGGAATCCGTCCAATCTATACAGGACAAATTTAGATTACAGCAAAATCAACAGTGAAATACTCTCAGTGCTCGAAAGTTTTCGACCGGACAATTCAAATTTCACAAGCCTTTTAACACAGCAAAAGAAGGACGCTGTAATGATGTTCACAGGGTGCTGTCCCTTAATGGGAGGTTAGTCGAGGTGTTATTATGATAAAGAAATATAATTTTGAAAACTCAGCAAACAAAAAACTAATGGCGGAAATATTAACTCACCGCGACCGTCAGCCGCGAGCGGCGTTCCTTTCTTCGCTGGCGGCGGTAATGGTTGCGGCGATATCGCTGACAATGGTATTCGGCAGCCTGTCAACAAGCGCAGTGCCGCTTGAAGAACCGAAACAGCAAACTAATGTTACCTCTGTTTCTGACGGAGAAACGCTGCCGCCTGAGGAAGTAATACGCGTACATACCGAAACAAAGACCGAGACCGTATCCGTGTACAATGATGCGCCGCAGCTTTCCGAAACCTTATTAGTATCAGATACTGTCAGCGAGGAACTCCCTGCCGAGGGAAAATCACTATTTAATCAAAAAGAACAGATTTTTCAGTGGCAGTATAATGGGGAAATATTCACCTTTTTTGTAAAAGACAATACGGTTTACCGCCGCAATGAAACAACAGGCAAAACGGTTACTGTTTTTGAAGGCGAAAAAGAAGTCTCTCTATTCTGTCTGAACGACAGATACCTATTCTTTGGCGCGGAAAATACAGTAACAATCGAATATGAATCGAGCGAATATTCTAATAATACACCTTACTGCTATAGGGTAGATTTACTTACCGGCGAGATATTGCGCCTGTTTTCCTATTATTCGGAAGATGATATAGATTGTTACCCACTCAAATTCATCCGCTTTGACGGCAGTGATGTTGTTTTTTCTCAACAATGGGAACTTATTAAACGCTTTGTAGTGCATGAAGACGGCAACTACACGATCTATTACGATGAGATTGATTCTCCTTATAATGATGATAATGAATACTCCCCATATGATATGGGGTATGTTGATTTAGATCTGTATTTGGATGATGATAATACATTTAACGGAGTAAGTATTAACGGAGTTGCCTGTGGTTTATTCGACATCAATGATATAGAGAGCTTTGGCTATGAAATTAATGATGCTTCGGATGCTAAAGGTTACAGTTACGTTGATTATAATAGTTCTCAATATGATCATTATATTTTCACTTCCTTTGAAACACGCCAAAGCGATACAGACAAGTCTTTATTGATGTATTACGGAATATGGACTGACTCAGGTTTAGACGGAGGTTTTATTCAAGTTACAATCCCGGATTCGTCGGAAATGATCTTAAAAAATCAGTTATTCCACAACTCATTATCAATATCTTATGGTTACAATGATGATCCGCTTGAGCCTTCAAAATTATCCATTCCGGTTAATTTTGATAAGCTGACCGACGCGACAAAGAGCGAGCCTGAGTATTACCCTCTTGAAAACGGCGAAAATCTAACAGTAACCTATTACCCCATAAATTACCTGCACGCCGCCACGCCCGACAGCGCGGAATAATAAATATTATTTGCTTACCGTCCCCGTTCGACGGCTTATCCGCCGCGGGGATTATCCCTTCGGGGAATATAAAAATAAATGCTAATCCCTCTTGCAAAAGATGAAGAAACGCATTCCTCTTCTGCGGTTTTAACCGCAAAAAAGGCTCCGCCGGAACCAGTTTACCGGCGGAGCTTTTTCTTGCTCAAAACAATTTGCAATTTTTACTTTTGTGTGATAAAATGAAAAAAGCGCTCCCATCAAAAAGATGAAAGCGCTTTACTTGGAGGCGACAGGCGGATTTGAACCGCCGCATCAGAGTTTTGCAGACTCGTGCCTTACCACTTGGCTATGTCGCCGTGTCAACGAGGAATATTATATCATTTATAGAGCCCGTTGTCAAGAAGATATTTGCACATTTTGATTTCAGAATTTTCGGTAACGACTATGAGAGACTTAATATCATATGCGCGTCAGTGCGAAAATATGCTTGACCGCCTGAAAATTAAATACGCGCAAAACATCACCTATGCCGTAAACACCCGCGCTCAGTCGAGGCTTGGGCTTTGCAAAAAGCAAAACGACCGCTATACGGTGGAGATTTCCGCCATGCTGTTGGACGAGCGAACCGCCGAGCAGACGTTGATTGAGACCGTTTTGCACGAACAGCTCCACACCTGCTACGGCTGTATGAAGCACACCGGTCGGTGGAAAATGCTTGCCGAAAAGGTGAACGCCGCCTATGGTCTTAACGTAAAGCGCGCCGCCGATGACGAGAGTATTCCCGAAGATTTGCTGCCTAAGCCCAAGTACATTATAAAGTGCCGAGGCTGCGGCGCTGAGCTTCACCGTCAACGGCTCTCTCCCCTTGTAAAAAGACCGAACCGCTACCGCTGCGGAAAATGCGGCGGCAGGCTCTATTTAATTTAACCCAAACAAAAACTGTCACCCTAAACCAAAATTAAGGTGACAGTTATTTTTATACTATTATCGTCTATTCTCCCGAACCCTCAGAGCCGCCTGAGCTCTGCGACTGGCTCGACTGCTCGGATTGTCCGCCCGAATCAGCGGACTGCTGACTTTGCTCAGGCTGAGCAGACTCAGCGCTTTGTTCGGTATCCGACGAGCTTTCGTACGACTGCTCGTTTGAATCGTTGTCGTCGTTATTATTGTTGTTGTCGGAGTTGTCCGAGGACTCGGTCTTTTCGCCGTAGGTTGCGCCGCTGTCGTAATCTGCAGACCTGAACACTACGCCGTAATCCATATCGTAGGTCGACTTGTTGAGCTCCTCGCGGTCAATCTCCTTGCCGTCCTTAAGGTAAACCCTCCAGGCTCTTACGGTGTAGCTGTCGCTGCCTGTGTCGGAAACCTCGTTGTGGGTTTTAATCTCGTCATAGCTGCCGTACTTAACGCCCCAGAACGAAGCGTGAAGCGTGCTTCCGTCAACCTCGCACTCGAGGAAAACCTGGGTTTTCTCGGGGTTTGAAATTTTCAAATCGAGGTTGGGATAGTCGATTGTCGCGTCAAGTCCCGTGGGAACGTAATCGGAAGCCCACTGGTGGCAGTAACGCTCCTCAAAGTTGAGGTTTGCGCGGATAGCCGCGTTATAAATCGTCGAGCTCGCCTGGCAGATACCGCCGCCTACGCCGTCGATAATCTTACCCTCGGAGATAACGTGGGCAGGCTTGTAGCCGTTGGACTCCTTGTTGGAGTCGCCTGTGCACTCGTTGAACGACCAAACATAGTCGCCCGGCTCAATAATACTGCCGTTGCAGGCGTCAAGCGCAACCGACATATTATTTGTGCCGTTCGCGGTGTTGTAAGAGGTTGTCTCGTAGGACGAGAGCTTAACGATATTGTTCTGCAAAAAGTCCTTCGTAACTTCGGCAGGCAGAGCGGTGATTACCGCGTCGATTTTGCAAAAGTTTCCGCCGTTTGTAAACGCGCTTTTCAGCTTGGTTTTCAAATCCTTGCTGTCAATCTCGCGTCCGTCAACCGCGTCGGCGTACTCAAAGCGGTTCTCCGAGAACGGATGGAACTTTGTAACGTATGCGTCCTTGGGAGCTACGTCAATTTCCTTTTCGATTGCGGCAACGTTGGTGTCAATCGACTTTTCCTGAACGGTCGAGGTTACGGTATACTTCCTGACCTCGTCCTTGCTTACCTTTTTTTCGGGGTCCATCGCGTCGTTATACGCCTGCTGAACCACCTGCGGAATATTGTAGGTATAGGTAAAATTATCCTGAGTCAGCTTTTTGGTCTGACCGTCAAGGTTAATTGAAATTTCAAGAGGCTTGTTGAGCTTCTTAACATCCTTTTGAAGCGCCTGCTTCGCCTGGTCAAGCGTCATTCCCGTGACGTCAACGCCCGAAATAACGGTTTGGTCGGTAAAGGTAAAGGGCTTGTCCTCCTCGGCCTCGGGCTTGTTGTTGAGGCTGTTGAACAGACAAAAGCCTGCCACGCCGAGAGCCGCTGTAACAGCTACGGCAATGCTGACAATGATTATAACTTTTTTCTTTTTTCCTGCGCCGTCTTTTTTGTAGCGCTTAGCGGAGCTTCCCCCCGGAACACCCGAGGAGATATCCACAAGTCCGTCAGAACCTGTCGGGTATTTTTCCTTATTGCTTTTCATGATACACCCCAAATAAGTGAAAAAATATATATAAAATTAAACGTATATATAAATTAAAATCTTCTAATCCTTATATCCTATTATTTATTATTCTACTATAAAAAATTCCAAAAATAAAGTGGTAAAACACAAAGATAATCGCGGTTTTTTAAGAATTTTTTGTATAACATTTGTCAATCTTTTGTAACATTAACATTCCTAACGTGAACACAAAGTGAAAGTTACCGTAATTTTGGCAAATAAACTAAAATAACTGTTGAAATTAATCCAAAACCAAAGTATAATATATAATTAGAACAAAACCATCATTTTTGGGTATGAAAACTGCGTGGAAAGGCGTTGATTATATGAAAGTGCTGATTTTAACAGCATCTACCGGAGGCGGTCACAAGCGTGCCGCAGCCGCTATTAAGTCAAAAATTAATACCGTCAGCCCCGAAACCGAGGTCACTGTTATCGACGGTATGGAAGCCCTCGGAAGCTTTTACAACACCACGGTAACCAAGGGCTACCACATTATGGCGACAAAGGTTCCCGAATTTTACGGAACACTGTACAGACTCACCGACGAGTACAAGCCTGTTGCAAAGGCGGTTATGAAGTCGAACGAGATGTACGCCGAAAAGCTTCTCGAGACCATCGAAGAGCAAAAGCCCGACATCATCATCATCTGCCATCCGTTCATCACAAATATGGTGTCTAAGCTAAAGGAAAAGGGTATGATTGACGTAAAGGCAATCAGCCTGATTACCGACTACGACTCGCACCGCACATATATGTCCGAGTACATCGACGCATTTGTTGTGGCTGAGCCGCAGATGGCGGATAAGCTTAAAACCGTCTACGAAATTCCCGAGGAAAAGATTTATCCGCTCGGAATTCCCACCTTTGACAGCTTTACCCAGCCGCAGTCAAAGGAGGAGCTGTGCAAGCGCGAGAGGTTCAATCCCGACGTTCCGACGGTTCTGCTTATGGCAGGCTCGTTCGGCGTTACAGGAGTGCTGAACTTTTATGAGCAGCTCGCAAAGAGGAGAGAAAAAATCCAGCTTATCGTCATAACCGGAAGAAACATCAAGCTTTTCGACAGCTTTGACAAGAAAATTCAAAAGCTGAGGTCGGGCAAAAGGACTAAGCTTTTGTACTTTGTCGACAACGTTGAGGACTATATGCACATGGCGGATTTGATTGTCACCAAGCCCGGCGGACTGACCGTCACCGAGAGTATCGCCTGCCACCTGCCGATGGCGATTTACAGCGCCTTCCCCGGTCAGGAGCAGGACAACGTTGATTTTCTGCTTGCGCAGAACGCCGCGATTTTGATTGATGAGGAACGCGGCGCGGAACAGATTATGGAGCTTTTGAAGTCTCCCGGAAGGCTGCAGGAGATGAAGGAAAACTGCAAGAGGCTCGCTTTTCCGAACGCGGCAGAGGATATTTTCAAGCTTGCTAAAAAGCTCAGCGGCAAAGAATAAGATATGAAAAAACAAATAATATCCGCGCTGATGTGCGCCGCCTTGCTTTCGACCGGACTGTGCGCCTGCTCAAGCTCCGACGGCTTTAACAAGGGCGAGGTTTTGTCGTCAAAATACACTCGCAGTAAGGACGCGGAAAAAACCTACAATTACCGCGACGGAGCGGCTGAGCCGCCCACCGCGTACAACTCTTACGCAAACTTAATAATGGGCTATGAGCTTAAGCTGTTCAGGAACTACGCCGCGCAAAGCGGCGGCTCGTTCGTGTTATCGCCTGCCTCAAACGCCCTGTCGCTGTCGCTGATTGCGAACGGCGCAAAGGGCGATACACTGTCGGAAATCACCCTCGCGCTCGGCAACGATTTGTTGCTCGAAAACCTCAACACCTGCTCATCGTACTTCAAGAGCAGATTGGAAACCGTAGCCGAAGCCGAGAATAAAAAGACCGACGAATTAAGCGGCAAAAAAGCCGATACTTCGGCGTTTATGAGGTTTGACGACGCGCTGTTCATCAACAACAATACCGACGTCAAAACCGCGTTTTTGCAGGCTAACTCCGACTACTACGGTGCACAGGCGGTTAGGTTTGACTTTGCAGGCGACGCGAAATCGGAGCTTGACAAGCTGTTTAACTCGAACAAAGCCGCCGATGAAATTCCGCTCGACAAGGACGGCTCGTTCGTCTCGGCAGACAGCGTAAGCTTTTGCGACGGTTGGCTCGCTCAATACGGCGCGGACGATTTGTCGCAGGGCAAATTCGGCGGTAAGGACGCGGTGTTTATGAAGTCGACCGAAAGCTTCATTCACTCCGACGCGGCGCAGGGAATTATCAAATACACCGCCAAAAATCCGCTTAAGCTTGTCCTGATTATGCCGAATGAAAACGTAAAAATCGACGACTACATCAAGACCTTCGACACCGTTGAGTATATGAAGCTGCTCGAGAGCTTCAACGTCACCGCAAACGCGAACGCGAGCGTTCCGCAGTTTGATATTTCCGCGAAGGACAAGCCCGAAGCAATGGCTGAGGTTATGCAGAAAACAGGACTTTACACGCTGTTTTCCGATAAATCCGATTTCGGCAACCTCGCGCACACTAAGGGCGTAACGCTTGACGGAATGTACAGCCTGAACAACGGTTTCAGCCTGAGCAAAAACGGCGTTTCTACCGCCTCGGACAAGCCTGCAGACAGCGCCTTGGCGCAGGGCTCGGCGGTTAAGAACGGCGAAAAGAACCCCGAACTTGTTTTCAACCGTCCGTTCATCTTTATGCTGATTGACAACGAGAGCAACATTCCCGTTTATTCAGGCGTTTATATGAATTAAAACAGAAACCTTAAAACATTGTAGGGGTCGCGTCTCGACCGACCCCTACTTTTTTTATGCGAAAAATTCAGTTTTCCGTAAGGCGGATTGCCACGGCTGTTATATCGTCGTCGCGGCTCTCTGCCCTGCGCTTGATTGCCTCCTCAACAACCGCCTGGGCAAGCTCCTGAGTACTGCCCTTGTTCCACGTTTTTATCAGCTTTTCAAGCCACTTGTCATCGCCCGTAAGCGCTCCGTCCGAAACCATAACCACCATATCTCCGACCGTCAAATTTACCGCGTCCTCCGCGAATTTAATGTTGTTGAGTATTCCTGCCGGCAGCGAGGACATCTCCTTTTTGATTACCCTGCCGTTCTTTTTTATAAACGTCGCCGCCGCGCCTGCCTTTTTGAGCGTTACCGCGCCGGTGTAGAGGTCAATTCCTGCCAAATCAACCGTCGACAGGCTCTCGTCGTCGCTCTTAATCATCAGCGCCGAGTTGACGATTTGAAGCGAGCTGTCGGCGCTCAGTCCCGAGCGCAGCAGCCTGCCCATCACCGACGACGCCATATTTCCGTCTACCGCAGCTCTGCCGCCCGTACCCATTCCGTCGCAGACAAGGGCGTAGGTGTTACCGCGGCCGTCGTTGAAGTAGTCAATGCAGTCGCCGCAGAGCTTGCCGTTTCCGGCGATGTGCTGGTCTGTGCCGATTTCCACATCGTACTGCGGAAGCTCGCAGAGTGCGGCTAAAATCCTGCCGTTTTCCTCCGTGACCGAGGGCAAATCAAACCTGCGCTGACAGCAGTGCGATACAATCCGCGAAAGCTGACCGCGCTTGAGGTTTTTGCCCTTCGCGCTCAAAATCAGCTCAACCCTCATTCTGCCGTTCTCGCCCTCAAGGCAGGAACATTCCAAAGGACAAGCGCCGAGGGTTGTGAGCTCGGTGATAATCCTCTCGGCGGCTTCGCTGTCGCTGTTCTTCACCGCCGAAAATTCCTTTGACAAATCGCTTAAAATATCGCTCACGCCTGCAAACTGTCCTGCCACAACTCCGCGGAGCTCTCCCACACGGCGCTCGGCTTCCTGCATTGACAGGAGCTTTTTGTAGTTCTCTGTCATACTATGCGCGATTTCGCTTTTCTTGCAGCAGTTTTTTATAAACGCTGTCTCGACCTCGTCCGCGGTCAAGCTGCCCTTGGAGCCGAGCAGCTCCTCAAGGCGGAAAAAGTCGTCCTTTGTAACTCCGCCGCGGTGCTCGTAGCAGTACATCCGCAGTCCGCAGCCCGAGCAAACCTCGGCGGCGGTGTTCTCGCAAACCCACTCGAAGGTCGGTGAGTACATCTCCCCCATCTTTTTCGACACATTCTCAACGTCGTTTTTGACGTTGCGGATTGCGCTCGAGGTAAAGCCCAGCCGCGCGATTATATTTTTACGCAAGGCTTCACCGAGTGAAACGTCACGTTCCTTGTTGAATATAGGGGCTATAAACCGGTCTACGCTCTTGGGCAAAAGAAGAAACACCGCTGCTCCGACAGCGCCCTCAATCAGCGTTGCGGAGCTCATTTTTTCTCCGCCGAAGGCAAGGCTCATCAGAAAATCCGCCGTGATAAACGACAGCGCCGTCGCGATTTTTCCGAGCGGAGAGAACAGCCCGGCAATCAGTCCGCCGAACGAATAACCGCCGCAGATAAAGCCCTGCTCAAACTGCGCGAGGCTGAACACCGCTCCCGTTGAAGCGCCGCTGACCGCTCCGCCGTTAACTCCGCCGTTTTTCGCGCAGAGCATAACGGCAATGACGGCGATTATCCTGCCGAGCGATACGTTATCTATCGCGACCTGACCGAGCGACAAAATCAGCACGCAGCCGGTCATTACAACGCAGGCGGTCTCCTGAGCCGTGAACGCCGTCAGTCCGCGCCTGCCGTATGAGAGCCGGAAGGTGTACGAGATAAAGTACGCCGCAACCGCCGCCAATGCGGCTTCAATCAGGCTGCCCGTCAGTGTAGCCATAGTCCCTGCTCCGCCGAACGACAGGGCTATGCCCGTAGCCGCCGTCGGGATAAACGCGCAGAGCGGCGCGAAGAGCTTTGACGAGCTGATTTTTCCAATGTCGCTTAACAGCCACCTCGCGCAGCCGATTGCGATAATCACCGCGATGTAGCGAAAGCTGTCCGAGGGCTTTAGCAGAATGTACCCCAGCGCCGTGCCGAGCAGCGAGGGTATCAGCCTGCGCTTGGGCACCGAAGCGGCGTATGAGCTGCCGAACGGCGCCATATCACCGAGCACCGCGCCGCGGGTAATGAGCGTTCCGCAGGCAAAGAACAGCACATTAAGCCCTGCGGTCTTGATAAAATCTGTCTGAGCGGCACGCGCGCGCCGCATTGTTTTTACATCCGTCATTTTGATACTTCCTTATGGGCAGCTGTATGTGCCCTTGATTACTGTACCTCAATTATATTGCCTTTGCCGCGACGGATTTGTCGGTGTAAGGGTGAAAATTTTTAGATTGTTTTATTGTAATATTGCGGCTTTTGGATTATAATGTACATAAAAAACCGAAAGGAATTTTATTATGATAATAATGTCGGTTGACTTGGGAAAAGCGAGAACAGGCGTGGCAGTGTGCGACAAAAGCGAGTTTTTGGCTTCTCCGCACACCGTTATTTTTGAAAAATCACCGAATAAGCTGTTGGAAAAAACCGCCCAAACCGCAAAGGAAGTGAATGCGGAGCTGATTGTCGTCGGACTGCCGAAGAATATGGACGGCAGCGAGGGTGAAAGCGCCCAAAACGCGAGAGCGTTCGCGGAAAAGCTCAGCGAGCTGACGGGAACCACAACCGTAATGCAGGACGAGCGCGGCACGACCGTGACCGCCCACAATTACCTCAACGCCACAAATACGCGCGGCAAAAAGCGCAAAAACGTGGTAGACGCCGTCGCTGCGGTGATAATTTTGCAGGATTTTTTGGACGGAAGGAAAAATAAAGGGTAAAAGTTAAACTTCATAGGATAGGTTGGCAATACCGAAAAGTCTGCCCCCTCCGACCGCGGCGGCGGTGCGCAAGTCGGGAACGTAGGTTTTGTTTTGTCAATAAGTTTAATTCCCGAAGATTTACTTAGCGATAAATCCTGCGTCTGCCCCCTCCGACCGCGGCGGCGGTGCGCAAGTCGGGAACGTAGGTTTTGTTTTGTCAATAAGTTTAATTCCCGAAGATTTACTTAGCGATAAATCCTGCGTCTGCCCCCTCCG
>ODAI012272445.1_pt1 | contig 19116 bp, 16 predicted proteins | sample 1539321 | NCBI WGS metagenome assembly ODAI01 (sample SAMN02144231, study PRJEB22623) | gut metagenome | biome: sheep rumen | host: Ovis aries | place: New Zealand
TCCGCGCGTCCGGAATGGAAAAAAGACGGGGAACGTTCCGCGCGTCCGGAATGGAAAAAAGACGGGGAACGTTCCGCGCGTCCGGAATGGAAAAAAGACGGGGAACGTTCCGCGCGTCCGGAATGGAAGAAAGACGGTGAGCGTTCCGCGCGTCCGGAATGGAAGAAAGATGGTGAGCGTTCTGCTCGTCCGGAATGGAAGAAAGACGGAGAGCGTTCCGCGCGTCCGGAATGGAAGAAGGATGGCGAGCGTTCTGCGCGTCCGGAATGGAAGAAGGATGGCGAGCGTTCTGCGCGTCCGGAATGGAAGAAGGACGACAGGCGTCCGGACAGATCCGTGAATGCAGACCGGAGAAGCAGTGAGACCGGCGGCTCGGATGGACTGATGTCAAGACGCGTTGCACTTGAGACGCTTCTGGATGTCTCTCAGCGGGATGCCTATGCGCAGCTGGCACTGGAAAAGCGGCTGCGTCAGGCAAATCTTGATGCCCGTGATTCGGCATTTGTCACGCGGCTGGTGTACGGGACGATTGAGAACCGGATTACGCTGGATTACCGGATGGATCAGCTTCTTGAGAAACCGGAAGAGCTGGACCCGACGGCCAGGGAAATTCTCCGGCTGGGTGCCTATCAGCTGTTTTATATGGACAGAGTTCCGGACATGGCTGCCACGGATTCGTCGGTCAAGCTGACGCGCAGCATGGGAATGGAAGGACTGACCGGTGTGGTCAATGCGGTTCTCAGGGGACTGATCCGGAACCGTGAGGAGATCCGCTGGCCGGACCCGGCGGAGGATCCGATCCGCTATCTGTCCGTGATGAAGAGCTGTCCGGAAGGACTGTGCCGGATGCTGATTGAGCGTTTCGGCGAAGAGGGCGCGAAGGAGATTATCGAATACAGGCATGCCGTGCCGTATGAATCCATTCGTCCGAATCTGCTTCGCTGTGATCTGCCGCGGCTCAGGCGCGTTCTGGAAGAGGAAAAAATGACATTTGAGCCCGGCCTGGTGGAGGGCACGTTCAGGGTATTTGATGCCGGAGATCTGACACGGACCCGGGCCTATCAGAACGGACTGTTTACGATTCAGGGAGAGAGTTCCGTGCTGGCGGCACGGGCGGTCGGTGCAAAGCCCGGACAGACGGTTCTGGATGCCTGCGCGGCGCCCGGCGGCAAGACGGCTCTGATCAGTGAGATGATGCAGGATACCGGACGCGTCTATGCATGGGACACCCATCCGCACCGGGTAGATCTTATCCGGGGAACAGCGACCCGGCTGCATCTGGAAAATGTTCGTCCGATGATGCGGGATGCCCAGGTGGAGCGGCCTGAGATGGCTGGCTCCCTGGATGCGGCCCTGATCGATGCGCCGTGTTCGGGCAGCGGAGTGATGCATATCAAGCCGGACCTGAAATACCGGATTACACCGGAGGGAACACAGGCGCTTGTCAATATCCAGCGGGCGATTCTTGATTCAGTGGCGGATATGGTCAAGCCCGGCGGAACACTGGTCTATTCCACCTGTTCCATCTTCCCGGAGGAGAATGAACGGCAGATTGAGGCGTTCCTTGAGCGGGATAAGCGGTATACCGTTGAACCGCTTGGCGAGCTGCTGCCGGAGTCTTTGCGCGGGCTGGAGGGTGCACATGGCGTGCAGATGCTGGCCGGCCGGGATAATATGGACGGATTTTATATCTGCCGCATGAAGCGTACGAAGGGATAAAGAAAGGCCTTGTCGCGAGCGACAGTCAGCCGAATCTGTGTTAAAAGTTGCTCTGGCGAATGACCAGGTCTGAGAGTTGAAAATGGCCCTGTCGCGCAGCGACAGTCTGCAAGGCATGGCCAAATGCATCGCTGCTCTGGCGAATGACCAGGTCTGAGACATGAAAAGGAGATTTTATTTTGGACAAGGTGGATCTGCTTTCTCTGAATCCGGATGAACTGGAACAGGTATTGTCGGAGTTGGGAGAACCGAAGTTTCGGGCCAAACAGCTTTTCGGATGGCTGCATAAAGGGGTTGCCCCGGAGGAGATGCGCAACCTTCCGGCCGGTCTGCGGACACGGATTGCAGAAAACTTTCTGACAAATCCGGTGAGGATTCTGGAAGAAAAGGTATCAAAGCTGGACGGGACGAGAAAATTCCTTTATGCACTTGAGGACGGAAACCTCATTGAGGGGGTTCTCATGCGGTATCATTACGGAAATACACTTTGTCTGTCCACACAGGTTGGCTGCCGCATGGGCTGCCGGTTTTGTGCCTCCACCCTGGAGGGATGCGTGCGGAATCTGACGGCAGGGGAAATGCTGGGGCAGATTCTGTGCGCAAATCGGAAGCTGGCAGATGACGGGGAACGCGTAGGAAATGTTGTGCTGATGGGAAGCGGGGAACCGCTTGACAATTATGACAATGTTGTGCGTTTTCTGCGTCTTCTGCATCATCCGGACGGGGTCTGCATCGGGATGCGTTCCGTGTCCCTGTCCACCTGTGGTCTGGTTCCGCAGATGCTGGCCTTTGCGGAGGAAAATCTGCCTGTGACGCTGTCTCTTTCGCTGCATGCGCCGGATGATGAAATTCGCCGTTCCCTGATGCCGGTAGCGAACCGCTACAGCATGGATGAGGTGCTGGGGGCCTGCCGGAACTATGTGAAAAAGACCGGAAGACGGGTCATTTTTGAGTATGCCCTGATTCACGGGGTCAACAGTCTCCCCGAGCATGCGCGGGCGCTGGCCGGAAAGCTGCGGAATCTTCAGTGTCATGTGAATCTGATTCCGCTGAATGATGTGCCGGAACGCGGCCTTAAAGGGGTCAGTGAAAAGGAAATCGATCGTTTCCGACAGACGCTGGAGGAGGCAGGGATTTCTGTAACGAGAAGACGCGAAATGGGCGATGATATTGACGGTGCGTGCGGTCAGCTGAGACGGCATTATCTGAAACAGAGCGGAGAGAATCGGGTAACCGGGGAGGAACAGGCATGAGAGGAATCCTTCGAACGGACATTGGCCTTGTCCGGAAAGGCAATGAAGATGCTGCCTGGATGGATGAGAAGAAGGGCGTATTCGCGGTTGCGGACGGCATGGGCGGTCATCTGGCCGGGGAGGGCGCCAGCGGTCTGGCGATTGAAGCGGTCAGGAAAATGCCTGTCAGAGACGGCGTGCGGGAAGTCCTGGATCTTGAGAATATGGTCAGGGATGCCAATCAGATTATTGCCGGTCATGCCCAGATCCATCCGGAATGTGCCGGAATGGGAACCACCCTCTCCGCCCTTGAGGAGAACGGCCGCTATGTCTTTATTGCGCATGTGGGCGACAGTCGGATCTACCGGTTCCGCAATGGCCATCTGGAACAGATTACACGGGATCATTCCCTGGTTGCTGAACTGGTTCGCGGCGGAATCATCACGGAAGAGGAGGCAAGGGTCCATCCCCGGCGGAATATTATTACGCGGGCACTGGGAACAGATGGGTACAATGAACCGGATATCCTGATCATAAACCGGAAAGAATCCGATTTCTGGCTTCTGTGTACAGACGGTCTGCACGGAATGGTGCCGGATCGGAAGATGGAGGAGATAATGTCCGCCGGAACGCCTGAGGAGTGGGCAGACAAGCTCATGCAGGCAGCGCTCGATGCCGGCGGAACAGACAACATCACCTTCATTATCTGCGGTGGGGAGGATGACGCATGGAATCAAGGCTGATTGGAAAAATCGTCAGCCGCCGCTTCCGGATTGAACAGGTAATCGGTTCAGGTGGAATGTCCATCGTCTATCGCGCATTTGACTTGAAAACGCACCAGATCGTCGCCGTGAAGGTTCTTCGCGAGGAATACGAAAAAGAAAAAGAGTACAAAGAGCGAATTGAGCGGGAAGCGGAGGTCTACAAGAAGCTCAGCCATCCCAATATCGTCAATCTGGTTGCATCCGGAACGGCGGCAGGCATTTCCTATATCTCCATGGAATATGTGGATGGCAGGACGCTCAAGGAAATCATCCGGGAAAAGGGACAGCTTCCGGAAGAGGATGCGGTCCATTATGCGCTGCAGATTCTGGGCGCACTGGCTCATGCCCATAAAAACGGCATTGTGCACCGTGATATCAAACCGGAGAACATCCTGATCACCAAGGAAGGGGTTCTCAAGGTCATGGACTTTGGGATCGCCGGCGTGGTCACATCGGATACGCTGACAGATGACGGAACGGTCATCGGCTCGGTTCATTATTTCAGCCCGGAACAGGCGAAAGGAATGAAAGCATCGGCGGCCAGCGATATCTACTCCGTGGGGATCATTCTGTATGAGATGCTGGCCGGCAGGGTTCCGTTTAACGGTGAGTCAGCGGTTGCCGTGGCCATGATGCATCTGATGAAAGAGCCGGAACCGATTACGGACCTGGCGCCGGTTTCGCCGGCAACGGCAAAAATCCTGCATCGGGCGCTTGAAAAACAGCTCAAATACCGATACAGTTCCGCGGAGGACATGATTCGCGATCTGAAGCGCGGGCTGCGGCATCCGGACGGGGAATTCCTGCTGGATCCGCACAGGGAACTGGAGAAAAAGGAAGAGAGAAAACCAAAGAAAACCCTTTCGCCGATTCTGATTGCCATGATTGTTTTCCTCGTGGCGGCCATTGGCCTGACCGGTTTCCAGCTTTACCGGACGATGTTTCTGATTACCTATATTCCGGATGTGACAGGGGTCGATGTGACGGTGGCGGTGGAACAGCTGGGGCGTCTTGGCCTCATTGCGGCCCCGGAATATGTCGAATCTGACTTACAGAAAAATTATGTGGTCCGGCAGAGCCCGGCGGTCAATACAGGGGTGTCCAGAGGATCAACCGTCACCCTTGAGGTATCGCAGGGGCCGGCAGAGGAGTATATGCCCTCACTGACAAGGTTTACCCAGGCGGAGGCGCTTGATATCTGCAAGGCACAGGAACTGGGAGAGGTTACCCAGAAAATCGTGCCGAGTTCGTATATCAAGGGGCGTGTCATTGAACAGTGGCCGCTGGCCGGGGAGAAGATCAGCCGGGGCACCAGCGTGACGCTGGTCGTTTCAGGCGGTGAGGCCATTATTCCCGAGCTGCGGGGGATCACCCTGGCGGAGGCAGAGAAGCGGATTCTCCAGGCAGGCCTGACGATGGGCCAGACGGAGACGGTGCCGATAGAGGATTCCAAGCAGGACGGAATTGTGACCGACCAGTCGCTGGCGATGAATCAGCATGTGCTGCCGGGTACCATTGTTGATCTTGTTGTTGGACAGTACGAATGGCGGCAGTATACCTGTGTGGTGGATCTGGATCTTTCGGGGACAGAGGATGGCGCCATGATCCGGGTGACACTGATTGAGTCCGACGGTGAGGAATACGATATGTATGAAATGGAGAAGACGAACGACATCATCAGCGTCGATCTGCTCAGTGAAACCAGTGGTCTCAAGAGTTATCGTCTGTATATCAACGGAGAACTGAAAAGAGAGGCAAGCGCGGTACTGCGCTGAGCGTGGTCTGAAGATGGAAGGAACGGTTTTACAGGGAATCGGAAGTTTTTACCGGATCGGGACGGATGATGGTATGGTGTATACCTGCCGGGCACAGAAGAAGCTGCGTAAAGTGGCTGCACCGCTTCCGGGGGACCGGGTTCGCTTTACGCCCGGGGAGGACACGGACGGGTGGATTGAGGAAATCCGGACGCGAAAGAATGCACTGCCCCGTCCCGCAGTGGCCAATGTCGATATACTGGCGCTGGTCATTGCCCCTGTACCCGAACCGGACATGCAGCTGATTGAGCGGCTGCTGCTTTATGCCGCCGCTTCGCAGGTGCAGCCGATTCTGATCGTGAACAAACAGGACCTGGACGGGTCAATGGCCGGCCGGATCCGGGAGGAATATTCGGGAAGCCCGCTCAGGGTGTATGAAACCTCTGCCATGGAGGGGACCGGAATCGATCTGCTGCGTCAGGCCCTGGAAGGGCAGATCGCCTGTTTTGCGGGGCAGTCTGCCGTTGGAAAGAGCAGCCTTCTGAATGCGCTGTGTGATTTTTCTCTGGAAACCGGCGAACTCAGCCGGAAAACCGAACGCGGGCGGCATACGACCCGGCGGGCGGAACTGATGACGGCGGGAAAGCTTCGGATTATTGATACGCCAGGGTTTTCCCTGCTGGATGTTCTGGAACTTGATCCGACTGAAATGCCTGGTTTTTACCCGGAATACGAGACCCTGGCAGGTGAATGCCGGTTTCGGCCATGCATGCATGACCGTGAACCCGGATGTGCTGTCCGGGCTGCTGTGGACGAGGGAAGATTAAGCCGGATACGTTATGAGCGTTACCGGGTGCTTCTTGGGGAAGTACGGGAAACGTGGAAGGAGCGTTATCGATAATGGAAATTGCTGCATCACTGCTTGGCGCAAATCTGCTTAATCTGGAAGAAGATGTACGGCTGGCCGAAAAATGGGGACTGCGGATTATCCATTTTGATCAGATGGATGGCCACTTTGTTCCCAATATCGCCTTTGGCCCTGCTTTTGTTTCTGCGATACGTCCGATTACCCGCTGCATTCTGGATGTTCATCTGATGCTTTCCGATCCGCTTCGCTATCTGGATGCCTATGCCAGCGCCGGAGCGGACAACATCACTGTCCATGCAGAGATTGAAGGGGATCTCCCGGCCGTTCTCAATGCCATTCATGCCAGGGGGATCAGAACCTGTGTCAGTCTGAATCCGGAAACCGGTGCGGAGGTTCTGCGTCCGCTGCTTCCGTACTGCGACATGGTTCTGATCATGCTGGTGCAGCCGGGATTCGGCGGGCAGAAAATCCGTGAGGACTGCGTTGAAAAGGTTGCCGTGGTCAGAGAAATGATTGAAAAAACCGGGCGCCGCATTCCCATTGAGGTGGATGGCGGAATCAAGCGTGACAATGCGGAACGCATTCTCAGGGCCGGCGCGGATATTCTGGTCATGGGGACGGGACTTTACGGAGAGCCGGATCCTGAGACGGTGATCCGGGAGATGAAAGAGGCTTGTGATGCGCACTTTGATCGTACTCGGCGGTAATCTGCCTGCGGCCACGCTCCTGAGTCAGCTGTCGGCCGGCGCGGATCTGCGGATTGCGGCGGACAGAGGGCTTGAGGCCTTCCATGCCGCCGGGATTGTCCCGGACCTCCTTCTGGGCGATATGGATTCGGTTCAGCCGGAGATTCTGAGGGCCTTTGAAAAGATGGTTCCCGAGCGCCGCCTGCCCTGTATGAAGGATGATACGGATGGCCAGGATGCCCTGAAGACCGCCATTGGCCGGGGGACAACCGATGTCCTGATCCTGGGGGCAATGGGGGGACGGCTGGATCATGCGCTGGGAAATATTTCGCTGCTTCTGTACGCCGCCCACCGCGGGGTTCGTGCCCGGATCGCAGACGAGGGTGTAACGGTTGAGGCGGTCAGAAACTTGCTGCGGATTAAAGGGGAAAAGGGTGATACGGTGTCGCTCATTCCCATGGGAGACATTTCAGGCGTATCGCTTGAGGGATTTCTGTATCCGCTGCAGGAGGCGGAACTGAAGGCTGAGAATACACAGGGAATATCGAATGTGCTCACGGCAAAAACAGGAGAGATCCGGGTGCGCAGCGGAGATGCGGTGGTGTTTCATTACCATGCCGGCAGAACCTGTGAATGGGACCGGAGCGAATTGAGCGGAGACGGGAGGGATCTGGGGTGAGTGTTCGGGCGATGCTGGAAAAAAGGGAAAATGAAATGCTTTCCCCTCTGGCACAGAGAAGCGCGGGAACCCGCGGCAGGGCGCATGCACTTTCACCGGATGATCTCCGGACGGAATATCAGCGGGACCGGGACCGGATTCTGCACTGCAAGGCATTCCGCCGGCTGAAGGGCAAGACCCAGGTATTCCTGTCTCCTCAGGGCGACCATTACCGGACGAGGCTGACGCATACGCTTGAGGTCAACCAGGTCGCCAGAACCATCGCCCGGGCGCTGCGGCTCAATGAGGATCTGGCCGAGGCGATTGCCCTTGGGCATGATCTGGGGCATACGCCTTTCGGGCATGCGGGGGAGTTTGCACTGAGGAAACTGCTGGATACGGGATTTGAGCATCGGGAGCAGAGCCGGCGGGTGGTTGAGGTTCTTGAACGGGATGGTGCCGGGCTCAATCTGACGTATGAGGTGATTAACGGCATTGAGCATCACAGCGGCAAGGTGCAGCCCATCACGCTGGAGGGGTGCTGCGTTCACCTGGCTGACCGGATCGCCTATGTCAATCATGACATAGATGACGCCGTCCGGGCCGGGCTTCTGACCGAGGATAACCTGCCAAGAGCCGCCGTGAACCGGCTGGGACACAGTCACGGCGAGCGGATCAGCGAAATGATCGGCAGTATCGTGCGCTTTTCCCAGGACCGGCCTGAGGTACGCATGGAAGAGGATGCCTGGTCGGCGCTTCTGGAACTGCGGGAGTATCTGTTCCGCTATGTCTATTCAAGAGACTGGGCAGAGGGAGAAATCCGAAAGACGGAACACATTGTATCGGAACTGTTTACCTATTTCCGGGATCATCCGGCGGAAATGCCCAATGAATACCTGGTGATTGCATATAAGGAAGGAACGGAACGGGCAGCCACCGATTTTGTGGCGGGGATGACAGACCGCTATGCCATCCGCATGTATGAACATCTCTACATTCCTCCGTTTTTTAAGGAATGAGGGTCAACCCAACAGGATACGGATAAAACAGGGCCAGAACATCCCGGTTTTATCTCATGGAAGCCGCAGGTCAGCGTTTTCTGACCTGCTTTTTTCAGGCTGGAAATGCCTGAATTTTGGGAAAACATTTTTCGAATTTGACAGGAAACCACTTTCAGGCGGTAAATTAACACAAATACATGCTTTCTGGAAAGGGGTGGGAACGTGGCTTTTTCACGGGCCTGGCTGGATGATCTTGTCGACCGGACGGACATTGTCCAGGTTGTCTCCCGCCATGTTCAGCTGACCAAACGCGGAAATCGGTACTGGGGACTGTGTCCTTTCCACATGGAAAAGTCCGCTTCCTTTACCGTCAACCCGCAGATGCAGATGTATTACTGCTTTGGGTGTCACGCTTCCGGGGGCGCCATTAATTTCCTCATGGAAATGGAGCACATGGAGTTTAAGGAAGCGGTTGCCTTTCTGGCGGATGAGGCGCATATTCCGCTGCCGGAGAATTTCAACCGGGAGCGGGAAAAGCCTGAAATCAAGGGACAGCGGGAACGGATTTATGAACTGAACCGGGAATATGCCCGGTTTCTTCATCAGCAGCTCTGGGAACCGCAGAACGCGGAGGTGCTGAATTATTTCCATGGGCGCGCGCTGACGGACCGGACCATCCGCAAATTCGGTCTGGGGGCATCCCCCTCTGACTGGGATGCCGGAACCCGGGCCATGAGGGAAAAAGGGTTTACGGACCGGGAACTGCAGGATGCGGGCATATCCCTGGTAAGCCGTGAGGGCCGGCTCTATGACATGTTTCGCGGGCGGGCCATGTTTCCTATTATTAATGCCCGCGGCCAGGTGCTGGGATTCGGCGGCAGAACGCTGGGAAAAGATCCGAGAAAGTATATGAATACCGGGGATACCCTGGTTTACAACAAGCGGCATGAGATTTTTGCCGCGAATCTTCTGAAAAAAGTGCGCGGCCTGAAGCGGATTATCCTGACTGAGGGATACATGGATGTCATTACCATGATTCAGGCGGGGGTGCAGGGGGTTGTGGCCACCCTGGGAACGGCCCTGACCATCGAGCAGGCCCGGATGCTGAAACGGTATGCACCGGAAATATGGGTTTCCTATGACGGGGACGCGGCAGGACAGCATGCCATTCTTCGGGCACTGGATATTTTTGATGCCGAGCATGTTCCGGCCAGAGTGCTGGACTTTCCCAACGGGATGGATCCGGATGAATATATCCGGGCCTATGGTGCCGAGGGACTGGATACGCTGGCACCGGAAAGTGCGGTTTCCTACCGGATGCTGCGCGAGGCGGAAAAGCATGACATGAGCACCAAGGAAGGCAGAACGGAGTATGCCATTGCCTGTGCGCGGTTTCTGGCCGGCGTGAAAGAACCGGTGGAGCTGGAGAATTATGTTCAGCGGCTGATGATTGAGACTGGATTTACCCGGGAGGTCCTCCTGGCGCAGATCGGGCGCACGGAGACGATGAGCAATGAACAGCAGGCTGTTTTTCGCCGGGCAGCAAGACCTCTTGAAAGCCGGGCAAAGGGCGTGGATATGGGCGTCGATGCGGCAGAAAGGCAGCTCCTTTCCTGCCTGACCTCCAGCGCGGGTCTTTCGCATATCCGGGCGGAGGATTTCCTGTCGGAGGAAAACAGGCGCTTTGCCGAAATGCTGCTTTCAGGGAAAAGCGCGGCAAGAATCCTTGAGGAAATCGAGGATGAAAATGAACGGGGACGTCTTGCTGCCATTCTGAATTCCGCTCCGGAGGTTTCAGAGGATGAGCAGATGCAGATAATAAACGACTGCCTTGAGATACTCAGGGCCAAGAAACGGGATCAGCGTGTGGAGAGGATCAAGGAACAGCTTCCCTCCCTTGATGAGGAGACCCGAAAGGAAATGCTTCGCAGGACAAGCGAAATGTTGATCAATTTGGATACAGGAAAGGAAGGGTGACCGCATGGCACTCAATCGCGAGCAGGTTCAGTTAAAGGTAAAGGAAATTCTTGAAAAGGCAAAACGTGAAAACAACGTATTGACCTATCAGGATATGATGAATGCGCTTGCAGAACTGGATATTGATGCAGAGGCCATAGATGCTGTTTTTGACATTCTCGAATCAGAGGGACTGAGTCTGGTCAACCAGAACAATACACAGGAACCCGAGCAGGCCGCGGAGGCGGCGCAGCAGGAGGACCTGACGGTTCCGGAGAATGTCGGCGTGGATGATCCTGTCCGGATGTATCTGAAGGAGATCGGAAAGGTGCCTCTTCTGACAGCGGAGGAAGAGGTGGCCATTGCCAAACAGATTGAGGGAGGCGGTCCCGGAGCGGAGGCGGCGAAAAAGAAGCTGGCGGAGGCCAATCTCCGTCTGGTTGTCTCCATCGCTAAACGCTATGTGGGACGGGGAATGCTTTTCCTGGATCTCATCCAGGAAGGAAACCTCGGCCTGATCAAGGCTGTGGAGAAATTTGATTATACAAAAGGGTATAAGTTTTCCACCTATGCCACCTGGTGGATCCGTCAGGCCATCACCAGAGCCATTGCGGATCAGGCACGGACCATCCGAATTCCGGTGCATATGGTGGAAACCATCAACAAACTGGTCAGGGTCAGCCGTCAGCTTCTGCAGGAAAACGGCCGTGAACCGACGCCTGAGGAAATTGCGGAGGAGATGGGACTCAGTCCTGAAAAGGTAGAGGAGATCATCAAGATTGCCCAGGAACCGGTATCTCTTGAGACGCCTATCGGTGAGGAGGAGGATTCCCATCTGGGTGATTTTATCCAGGATGAGGATGCACTGCCCCCGGCAGAGGCCGCATCGTTCCTCCTGATGCGTGAACAGCTGATGGAGGTGCTGGATACGCTGACCCCCAGGGAGAAAAAGGTGCTGACGCTTCGTTTCGGGCTTGAGGACGGGCGGCAGAGAACGCTTGAGGAAGTGGGTCAGGAGTTCAACGTGACGCGTGAGCGCATTCGGCAGATTGAAGCGAAAGCACTCAGAAAACTGCGTCATCCGACAAGGAGCAGAAAGCTGAAGGATTATCTTGAATAAGATCTGAAAACTGGACCGGAATGACTTCATAAAGAAACAAGTAACTCAATCAGCAGGTTGACACGGAAAGGGAGGCACAGAAGATGGCACTCAATCGTGAACAGGTACGGCTGAAAGTCAGAGGGATTCTTGATTCGGGGAAAAATGAGCAGAAAGAACTGACTTACCAGGAAGTCATGAACCAGCTGGTCGATTATGATATTGATGCCGAGGCGATTGATGCTGTATTTGAAACACTGGAATCGGAGGGACTCAGCTTTGTCAGCAGTTCTCAGGATGAGTCGACGGGTGCTTTTACCGAGCAGCCGGCGGCAGAGGCGGAGCTGGCGGTTGCCGACAGTGTGAATGTGGATGATTCCGTCAGGATGTATCTGAAAGAAATTGGAAAAGTTCCGCTTCTTACCGCACAGGAAGAAGTGGAAATTGCCAAACAGATGGAACTTGGCGGAGAAATCGCGGAACGTGCCAAGAAAAAACTGACGGAGGCGAACCTTCGTCTGGTTGTCTCCAACGCGAAGCGGTATCTGGGACGGGGAATGCTTTTCCTTGATCTGATTCAGGAGGGAAACCTGGGACTGATCAAGGCGGTTGAAAAATTCGATTATACCAAAGGATATAAATTCTCAACGTATGCGACCTGGTGGATTCGTCAGGCCATTACCAGAGCGATTGCGGATCAGGCGAGAACCATCCGGATTCCGGTGCATATGGTGGAAACCATCAACAAGCTGGTTCGCGTGAGCCGCCAGCTGTTTCAGGAAAACGGCCGTGAACCCACGCCGGAGGAAATCGCTGAGGTGATGGGAATTACACCGGATAAAGTCCGGGAAATCATCAAAGTCGCCCAGGATCCGGTGTCCCTAGAGACGCCGATCGGTGAGGAGGAGGATTCTCATCTCGGGGACTTTATCCAGGATGACCGTACGCTTTCGCCGGCGGAGGCGGCAGCTGCCCTGCTGATGAGAGAGCGGCTGATGGATGTCCTTGACACATTGGCGCCAAGGGAGAAAAAAGTCCTGATCCTGCGCTTTGGACTTGAGGACGGCCGGCCGAGAACGCTGGAGGAGGTCGGACAGATTTTCCATGTGACACGGGAACGGATTCGCCAGATTGAGGCCAAAGCGCTTCGTAAACTGCGTCAGCCCAACCGGAGCAGTCAGTTCCAGGACTATCAGTACAATGAGTAAAGGATAAAGGACAGGTCAGGAATGGGACATTCAAAGAAACCGCTTGATGCCCGACTGAGAGCGGCGGCAGACATGGCGCTTGAGACGCTGAGAGGGATTGAACACCCGCATGCCGCGGATATCGGCTGTGACCATGGTTTTGTGACCGCCTATCTTCTCCGGCAGCGGCCGGAGCTTTCCATGATTGCCGGCGATGTCAGTGAGGCCTCTCTGGCCAAGGCACGGATTCTTTTGTCGCAGGCGGGGCTTGAACGTCAGGTACAGACCATCTGCGGCGATGGCCTTTCCGTACTGGACGGACAGCCGCAGATGGATGTGATCCTGATTGCCGGAATGGGCGGACGGACGATTCTGGACATTCTCAGACAGGGGGAACAGTATATCGGCTCGGCGGGGCTTATCCTGCAGGCGAATACGGAGGTTCCCGCTTTGCGCGAGGGCCTGAGCAGTCTGGGAATCGGCCTGAAGCGGGAGGCGTTTCCGGAGGCCGGAGGACGGCGGTATGTCGTGATGCTGGCGGATCGGAACGCACCTGTCTGTTCGGGTCCGGAAGGGTTTTTGCTGGGCACGGCGGTCAATGGCATTGAGAGTATGGGACAGCGGCTGTACCTTCAGTCGCTGCGGGAACAGACAGCCAAAAAAGCAGAGAAACTTGCGGCGTCGGCGACCGCAAGGTCCCAGAAGAACCTCGAGGAAACGAACCGGATACTTGACTTGATTGACCGTGTACTTGGCGGTTCAGAGCCGAAGTGAAACGGAGGAAAGGTATGAAAGTGTGCACCGTCCGGGAGGTAGTTTCTGTCATCAATGAAATTGCCCCTTTTGAACTGGCAGAGGAATGGGACAATGTCGGTCTTCTGCAGGGAAGTCAGTGCGCTGAGGTCCGGAACATTCTGGTGGCGCTGGATATCACGGATGCCGTGGCAGAGGAAGCGAAAGAAAAGGACTGCCAGCTGATTGTGACCCATCATCCGTTCATGTTCAGGCCGATTCACCGGCTGACGGATGAGACCCGTGAAGGGCGTCTGATGCTGAAACTGGCGGCCTTTGGCATTGCCCATATAGCCGCACATACGAATCTGGACGCGGCGTCGGGCGGGGTCAATGATACGCTGATCCGTGCGGCCGGTGCGGTGAATATCCGCGGGGAGGGATGCCTCCGCGTGGGCGATCTTGAACCGGTGTCCTTTGGTGAGCTGTGTGCATTTGTCCGGCAGCAGCTGGATGCACAGATCAGGACATACGGGGATCCGGACCGGATGGTTCACACCCTCGGGTGCTGCTCCGGTTCAGGAAGTGAATGGTACCATGAGGCCATGCAGCTGGGGGCAGACTGCTTCCTGACGGGCGAGGTCAGGCACAACGTTGCCTTGGATGCACTCAGTGACGGATGCCTGATGATTGAAGCCGGTCACTATGAGACCGAACGGATTATTTGCCCGGTCCTTTCGGAGACTTTACAAAAACGGCTGAATGAATTACAATTCGGCGTATCTGTCTTCTGCTCAGACAGAAATCTGGCAGAGCGGCGATAAAGAATGCCGCTGAGGCAGAACAAGCGAAACAGAGAGTTGGTCCGATGCTTCGGCGTCGGTTTGATAAGTATGAGCACTGGAACAAGCAGCGGAGCCGAAAGACCAACTGCGGCTCAATAAGGAGTTGGCCCGACGCTTCGGCGTCGGTTTGATAAGTATGAGCACTGGAACAAGCAGCAGAGCCGAAAGACCAACTACGGCTCATTAAGGAGGATAACACGTTGGAACAGTATGAGATGATCTGGGAATATCAGCAGACAGACATGGAACTGGAACAGTACGAACGGGAGATGCGCAATAACAGCAACCGGAAAGAACTGATCAAATACCGTGATTTTCTGCTTGAACAGCAGGCAGCGCTGAAAAAGATTGAAGGGGAAGTCGATGTCATGAGCGACCGTGTGGAGGCGCTTGTGGATGAGGTCAGCCGGCTGAATAAATCGGTGGAAGAGTACAGAAAGCAGCTGACTGAGAATCCCCCGGAGGATCAGAGCAAAGCGCACGAGCTGGTCACGGCAGTGGAAAAGCTGGTTTCCAGGATTTCCCATTATGAAGCGGAAATCGCCAAACTGCGGAAAGATTCGGAAGGCAGAGACCGTCAGCAGCGGGAGGTTCGGGTTCGCGCGGCAAAGGCCAGGGCGGAGTTTGACCGGATCAAGGCGATTTACGACGAGGAGTATAAGGAAGCATCCAAGCAGCTGGAAGTTCTCCGCGGAAAGGTGGCGGAAAAAGCGGTTGGAATTGACAAGCAGCTCCTTGAAAAATATCAGATCATCAAGCGGCATTCGACGCCGCCCATTACCCGAATCCGGGATGGCCGGTGCGGCGGATGCAACATGCAGCTGCCGGCAGCGGATATGAACAAGATCCGTACGGGTGAGCCGTTTGTGGAATGCGAGAACTGCGGACGGATCATTCTGGTCAGGTAAGCTGCGCAGAGGGTCAGAGACAGTCCCAAAAAAGGGGATTGATCTTATGAAGGATTTCGGGTAGAATAACGGCAGTGAGGATACCGGACGGTTGCGCACGTCAGTGTGAGGAAAGTCCGAGCTCCACAGGGCAGGATGCCGGGTAACACCCGGCGGAGGCGACTCCAGGGAAAGTGCAACAGAGATATACCGCATGCCTGGCATGTAAGGGTGGAAAGGCGAGGTAAGAGCTCACCCCGGCGTCAGGTAACTGATGCCGGCTGTAAACCCCATCCGGAGCAAGAAACGAAAGAACGCTTGAGGCGGCCCGCCAAGTTCTCAGGATTTCGCTAGAGCCCGCTGGCAACAGCGGGACCAGATAGATAACCGTCGATTACAGAACTCGGCTTACAGGTTTCACTCACTATTTTGGCGGCATTGCCGCCATTTTTCTTTTATGGAGGAATCAAATGGCGGCGATGGAAGCGTATAAAACCCTGCTGAAAGAGGGAAACGCGGAGTTTGTGATCAACAAATCGCGTTTTATCGGATACGGCTGTCCCTGCGAAACAGAAGAGGAAGCGCTTGAATTTATCCGGCGGATCCAGAAAATGCACCGGGATGCCACACACAACTGTTATGCCTATGTGATCGGGAAAAACAGCGGCATCATGCGTTACAGTGATGACGGTGAGCCGGGCGGAACGGCAGGGATGCCGATCCTGGATGTCATCCGGCGGCGCGGCGTGGTCAACTGTGCGGTGGTGGTCACCCGGTATTTCGGAGGGGTTCTGCTGGGAGCGGGCGGGCTGGTTCGTGCCTATGCACAGGGCTCAAAGACGGCGCTGGATGCATCCGGGGTCATTACCATGACCTTTTCGGACCGGTATCTGGTGGAAGTGGATTATTCCACCTGGCAGCGTCTGGATCATTTCCTGAAAGGGGCACCGGTGCTGGTTGAACAGACCTCCTTTGAGACGAGTGTGGTCACCACGCTTCTCCTTCGGTCATCGGACAGGGATGCCGTTCTTGAAGGAATTTCAAGACTGTCAGACGGGAAGGCGGAATGTCTTTATGAGGAATCCGTATACTATCCCTGGCCGGATGTGCCGGAGGATTCAGAGGAATAAAAAAAGAGGCCGCAAGGCCTTTTTTGCATGTCAGTGATTTCTTCGATCCCGCAGCGTGTTGTTCGCGTGCCGGACGCTCTTGTTGATGTACATGTTTTTATCAATTTCCTCGAGGAAGGAGTCCTGGGTGGACTGACCCGGGCGGAAAATGCCGCTGCCCATGGACAGGGAGAGAGTAAAGGGACGGACGGCGGTGGCATTGAAGGCTGTGACGGCATTCTGGATACAGTTCATGACCTCTTCCATCTGGGACTGTACCGTTGTCCGGAGAAGAAGGATAAACTCATCGCCGGCAAACCGGATACAGACGGCATCGGAGGGAATATTGTCGGACAGAATGGACGCGACGTCACAAAGGGCGAGATCGCCTTTGGAGTGTCCGAACGTGTCGTTGATGTATTTGAAGTCATCGACGTCGATCATGATGCCGCTGAACGGATTGCGGCGATTCCACTGTCCCGTGCGCAGAACCGTGTTCAGGTAGAGCCGGTTGAAGATGTGCGTCAGCGGATCCTTGAAGACCAGCTCATTCTGGGTACACATATGAAGTGCGGTCAGGCCGATGGCTGTCGAGCACCAGGCAAGAGAAACGCCATAGATCATGGCCTGGAAAAAGCAGCCGAACAGAAAAGGCGTCAGAAACGCCCAGATGGGGAAAAAGTCAACGGTATGTTTCCGCCGGCACAGGAAGACATTGACGGTGCTCGAGAGAATATAGGCAACGGGCAGAACAAAGAACAGGTAAGCCGAAGGCTTGCGGTGATAGACGTTATCTTTGTCAAAATAGAACAAATAATGACCGAAAAGATTTCCAAGGATGATGACCAGCAGAATGACGGTGAGAATAAGCAGTGGACGGAAGGTGGTGTAAAGCCGCTTTTTGCTGTGATACAGCCGATAGTCCACATACAGACACCAGAGGAAGGAAAAGGAGATGTTGAAAAAATAGCACCAGGTATTTGAAAACTCCCCCAGAATTTTTGCCGGGACAGTGTTAATGCCGTCAACCAGAAACGAAATGGATTCGTTGAGGCAGCAGCTGGCCACAATGAAAAGCATGCCGGTAAATAGCTGGTCGCTGATGGACCGTTTCTGTCTTGAAAGATGACTGCAGATCTGCAGAACGATTATAAGTGCAATGCCGATGGCATTGGTAATGACAATAGACTGGATATTCATGAATAATCCCCTGTAAGAAATAATGTGTGTATTTTACCCCAATATTGTTCGATTGTAAAATGTCTTTTTTATTCGTAACAGAATGAAGACGGCAGATTGTCCGAAAAGAAACGAAAAATTTTTTCCTTGTCAAACCGATGAGGTTGTGATAATATATCGCGGAAAACGCACCCGGGTCTGTTTGGCAGTTCCTGCCCGAAAGGGTCTCTGCCTAAGAAGATGCGGGGAGGGTTTATAGATTAAGGAGGAAAAAACCTATGGCAGTTATCTCTATGAAGCAGTTGCTTGAGGCTGGTGTTCACTTTGGTCACCAGACGCGTCGCTGGAACCCGAAAATGGCTCCGTACATCTTTACCGAGCGCAACGGAATCTATATTATCGATCTGCAGAAGACCGTCCGCAAGATTGATGATGCGTATGCATTCATCCGTTCCGTCGCCATGGAAGGCAAGAGCGTTCTCTTTGTCGGCACCAAGAAGCAGGCGCAGGAGTCCATTGAGGCAGAGGCAAAGCGCTGCAACATGTTCTATGTCAACAACCGCTGGCTGGGCGGCATGCTGACCAACTTCAGGACCATCAAGGGCCGTATCGGCCGTCTCAACGCCATCGATCAGATGGAAGAGCGCGGAGATTTTGAGGTTCTGCCGAAGAAAGAGGTTATCAAGCTCCAGCATGAGCGCACGAAGCTGCAGGAGAACCTGGGCGGCATCCGCGAGATGAAGAATCTCCCTGGCTGTCTGTTCGTGGTCGATCCCCGCAAGGAGCATATTGCTGTGTCAGAGGCTCGTGCACTGGGCATTCCGATTGTCGCAATCGTTGATACCAACTGCGATCCGGATGAAATCGATTATGTCATCCCGGGCAATGATGATGCCATTCGTGCGGTCAAGCTGATTGCCGGCAAGATGGCAGATGCTGTTCTTGAGGGCAAGCAGGGCGAGCAGTCCGAGCCGGAAGCAGACGCAGCGATCTGATGAGCACAGGCATGCAGGTCTGACCTGCATGCCGCTCAACACTGACAGACAATCAGGAGGATGAGAATATGGCAACGATTACCAGTGGTTTGGTTAAGGAACTCCGTGAGCGCACCGGTGCAGGCATGATGGACTGCAAGAAAGCGCTGGTTGAATGTGATGGCGATATGGACAAGGCGATTGACTTCCTTCGTGAGAAGGGACTCGCTGCGGCTGCCAAGAAAGCCGGCCGTATTGCTGCTGAGGGCATGGTCTATGCCAATGTCAATCACAGCGGCGTGGGTGTCGTGATCGAGGTTAACTGCGAGACCGACTTTGTGGCCAATACGGACCGTTTCAAGGAGCTTTGCCGCAACTTTGCCGAGCACGTGGCTGTCTGCGCACCGGCCAATGTTGATGAAATGCTCAATCAGCCGTACTATGACGATGCAACCAAGACGGTTCA
>ODAI013364788.1_pt1 | contig 19112 bp, 10 predicted proteins | sample 1539321 | NCBI WGS metagenome assembly ODAI01 (sample SAMN02144231, study PRJEB22623) | gut metagenome | biome: sheep rumen | host: Ovis aries | place: New Zealand
ACCTCGTTGTGGCGGGTCTTCAAGGGGATGCCGTGCCGATAGCCTGCTATCTCCACGTCCTTCATGAACTCCATCACTCTGGAGGGAATGGCACCAAAATAATGGTCGTCCAACTGCTGGTTCTTCGACGATTCGTGACCCATCAAGGTTCTGCCCGTCAGCATCAAGTCGGGGCGTGCAGCGTAGAGATCCTCATCTACAAGAAAATACTCCTGTTCCCAACCCAGATAGGAGAAAACCTTCTTCACCTTGGGGTCGAACATCTGGCAAATGGGCACAGCAGCGTCACTTACAGCCTTCAGCGATTTCTTCAACGGGGTCTTGTAGTCGAGTGCTTCGCCTGTGTAGGAAACGAAAATAGTGGGGATGCAGAGTGTGTCGTCCTGTATGAAGACAGGGGAAGTGGGGTCCCAAGCCGTGTAGCCACGAGCTTCGAACGTTGCGCGAATGCCACCGCTGGGGAAGGAACTTGCGTCGGGTTCCTGCTGAATGAGCGATTTTCCGTCAAACTCCTCCAGCATGCCGCCCTTGCCATCGTACTCCATCAGCGAGTCATGCTTCTCGGCGGTGCCCTCTGTCAGCGGCTGGAACCAGTGGGTGGTGTGAGTCACTCCGTGCTCCATGGCCCATGTCTTCATGCCGTCGGCCACTTGGTCGGCAATAGCCCTGTCCAGCTGATGTCCGTTGTCGATGCAATCTATCAGTGCCTCGTAAGTGTCGCTGCTCAGATATTTGCGCATTTTCTCACGGTTGAACACAAGCTCTCCAAAGTATTTAGAGGTTTGTTCACTCATTTTTTCTGCAGGTACAGCCTTCTTTTTGAATGCATCCTGCACCACGTCAAATCTTAATTTGCTCATAGTTTTGTTTTGTGTTAATGTGTTGGAATCTTTTTTATGCTTCAATACGCTTGCTCGTGCACCCCCCTTACAGCCCTGCCGCTGGGGTCGTTCATGTTTTTGAAGGCAGCATCCCATTCCAGCGCAATGGCTGTGGAACATGCCACAGAAGCCTCTTGGTTCACGCTTCGTGCAGCCGATTCGCTGGGGAAGTGCTCTTCGAAAATGCTGCGGTAGTAGTATTCTTCTTTGTTGAGAGGGGGATTGATGGGGAAACGTTCCGAAGCCTGAGCCATCATCTCGTCGGTCACCGCCTCGGCGGTGATTTTCTTCAGCGTGTCAATCCAGCCGTAACCCACGCCGTCGCTGAACTGCTCCTTCTGTCTCCATGCCACACGCTCGGGCAGCATGTCGGCAAACCCTTCCCTCAGCACTTCTTTCTCTATGGTCTTCCCTGGACACATTTTCAGTGCAGGGTCAATGCGCATGGCTATGTCCAAAAACTCCTTGTCGAGGAAAGGCACTCGCCCTTCAATGCCCCATGCCATCAACGACTTGTTCGCCCTCAAGCAGTCGTAGAAGTGGAGCTTGTTCAGTTTCCTGACGGTTTCTTCATGAAAAGCCTTCGCGTTAGGTGCCTTGTGGAAGTAGAGGTAGCCGCCAAAAATCTCGTCAGCCCCTTCGCCGCTCAACACCATCTTGATGCCCATGCTGCGAATCACCCTCGCCAGCAGATACATGGGAGTAGAGGCTCGCACGGTGGTCACGTCGTATGTCTCTGTGTAATATATCACGTCGCGTAGGGCATCAAGCCCCTCCTGGATGGTATAGTTCACTTCATGGTGCACCGTGCCAATATGTTCAGCCACCTCGCGAGCCTTCAAGAGGTCTGGTGCCCCCTTCAGCCCCACGGCAAAGGAGTGCAGGCGTGGCCACCAGGCATCGTGCTCATCATTGGTCTCGATGCGTTTGGCTGAGTAGCGTTTGGCGATGGCAGACACAACAGAGCTGTCCAAGCCTCCCGACAGGAGCACCCCGTAGGGCACATCACTCATCAGTTGCCGCTTGACAGAAGCCATCAGCGCGGTCTTCACCCATTGCACAGCCTCTGCGCGGTCGGATGTAATCCACCGCATTCCGTCATACTGAAACCAATCGCGCCGATACCATTTCCCCAACAGAACCTGACCGCCGAACAGTTCCTTCGTCTTTTCGTCTTCCGATTCTTTCATCCTGCTCCATGCATAGTGTCCAGGAGGGAAGGGCTGATACTCCTTGCATTCACCCTCCAGCGCCTTCAACTCGCTGGCAGCATAAATAGTTCCCTCTTCGTCATGACCAATATATAAAGGAATCACGCCCATGGCGTCACGGGCAATGATGTAGTCATCGGTTGTGGAATCGTAAAGTACAAAAGAGAAAATGCCATTCAGTTTTTCAATGAAATGAATACCATATCGTTCGTACAGAGCCAGAATCACCTCGCAATCTGATCCCGTTTTGTACTCATAGGTGTCTTTTGTCTCTGCGCGCAAGAGTTGGTGGTTGTATATCTCACCATTGACTGCCAGCACCTTCTTCCCGTCGGGAGAATAAAGAGGTTGACCGCCTGAAAGGGGATCGACAATGGCCAAACGCTCATGAGCCAGCACCGTTTTCTCGCTGCTGTATATGCCGCTCCAGTCAGGACCTCTATGCCGAATCTTTGCCGACATCTTCAGGGCCTGCTCACGTTTCTTGTGGGCATCGCCCTTCATCTTTAGTATTGCTACAAATCCGCACATGTTTCTTTTCTATTTGTGTTACCGTGTAATCAATTTGATTGATTTAATATTGAATTTGGTTGCAAAATTACATCATTTCAATTTAATATGCAAACATTTTGTTAAGAAAATTGTAAATACACTATGATTTTGTTATTATTTCTTCTCTTTTTACGAACTACCCCCTCTCCCCTAAGGATTACGAGAGAGGGGGCGCGGGTTTGGATTGATTATGGACGCAAGATGAATCCAAACACTAAGTATGCCTTCTGGCTGCATGGGTTAGCAATGACTTGTCCGAAGATTGGCAGGCTGAATGAGTCCGTGATGCGTATCTCTTTTGAGGCTGCCAATGAGAGATAAGTTACTTCAAAACCGTTGTTCCCATAAAAGTCGGTAGTGTAGGGAATGGCACCAGCTGTTGCAGTCCAATCGACTTGTGCGAATTTGAAAGGGGCGGAAATCTCAAAGTAGGAGCTATAAGCTCGTTTACCATCTTTGTTCACTCCGTCGTTACCTGCAAAGTTGGTGTACCATTGCAAGCTTGCCACTCCAAAGTCGTAGCCAATGTTGCCCTCGAAAACGTGGTTGGTTCCATGAGCATCGTACTTGAAGTAACGTCCTTCAGGGTCGGGGCCGTCGCTGAACCAATAGTCGGTCACTCCGATGTTGAAGCCGCCTAAGCTATAGCTGAGCGTGAGGTCAAACTCTTTCGCATCATCAGGATCGGTCAATCCCACGCTTCCCCAGGCTGAGAGGGAAAGTCCCTTGAAGTCGATGCCTAATGTGGGTTGCAATGCCACGTTGCCCAGATCTTGTCCGCGCCAGATGTATTGGTTCACAATACTGGCTTCAACAGTAGTTTCCACTTTGCTCCCTTGTGCTTCGGCTGTAGTCGCAAAGAGCGACAGGGTTGAGAGTGTTAACAATCTCGTAATCTTTTTCATGCTTAATTCCATCATTGATTGTCGTGTTTTAATTGTGTTTGTGTTATGGTTATATCACTATGTGATGAACTGATATTAGTTGTAGCAGCTTTCACCATGTTCGTAAATGTCAAGCCCTTCTTCCTCGATGCGGGCATCTACACGCAGGCCGTGAATCTTCTTAATACCGTAGAAGAGGAGGAATCCGCACGCTGTAGTCCAAAGGTCGATGACCAGGATGCCGAAACACTCTGCTGCGAAGAATCCCCAACCGTGTCCATAGAAGGCTCCGTTGCTCGTTGAGAACAAGCCTGTCATCAATGTGCCGAGGATGCCGCATACACCATGTACGCTCGATGCACCAACCGGATCGTCAATGTGAAGCTTGTGGTCGATAAATTCGATGGCGAAGACCAGCACGGTTCCGCAAACGAGTCCGATGATGATAGCTCCTATTGGAGATACAAGGTCGCACCCAGCCGTGATTCCAACAAGACCAGCCAAGATGCCGTTGAGGGTGAGCGAGAGTGAGGGTTTTCCATACTTTATCCAGGTGACAAACATGGTTGCCACTCCACCTGCCACAGCTGCCAAGTTTGTGGTGAGGAACACGTGTGAGATAGCCGTGCGGTTCACTTCACCGCTGGCCGCCAGCTGGCTACCGGGGTTGAATCCGAACCATCCAAGCCAGAGGATGAACACGCCCAATGATGCTAAAGTAAGGTTGTGGCCGGGAATGGCACGGCTCTTGCCGTCTTTTCCATATTTGCCAATTCGGGGACCCAGTGCAAGTGCGCCTACGATGGCCAGGACACCTCCCACGCTATGCACAATGGCAGAGCCGGCAAAGTCGTGAAAAACATCGCCAAAAGTGCTCATCATGAACGAGTCGGCTGCATCGTTGCAGAGCCAACCGCCGCCCCAAGTCCAGTGTCCTTCTATAGGGTAGATGATAAGGGAAATGAAGGCACTATAAACCAAGTACATAGAGAATTTTGTGCGCTCGGCCATTGCACCGCTTACAATGGTTGCACTTGTGGCGCAGAATACGGTCTCGAAAATCAAGAATCCCTCTGCAGGAAGGTCGCCTTTGTAGAAGGAGAGATCACCCCAGTTGGGCATTCCCATGAATCCTCCGAAGATGTCACTCCCGAACATCAGTCCAAATCCGACAAAGAAGAACAGCAGGGAGCCGAACATGAAATCGACAAAATTTTTCATCAAGATGTTGGCGGCATTTTTGCCCCGAGTGAAACCTGCTTCGCAAAGTGCAAATCCTGGTTGCATCCAGAAAACTAACATGGCTGCTAAGAGCATCCATACAGTATCGAGTGAAAATCCAATTTCTTCCATAATTGTCAATGTGTTTGCATTGTGGTTTGTTTATTTATAAAATGTTAAGGCTTATTGAGCCAGTAGAACAGATGGGGGTGTGAGTTACTTTTACTTCTTGTCCCTTAGCACGGTGTCGCCATTCTCGCCTGTGCGGATGGACCACGTGTCGATCATGTCGCTCACGAAAATGCGCCCATCGCCAATCTCGCCCGTGTGCGCTACTTTGAGGATGACTTTTACAGTGGGCTCCACGAATTGGTCGCGGCACACAATAGAAATGGCTACGCGCTCAATCACGTCGGTGCTGTATTGCACGCCACGATAGATGCGCTCTTCTCGACTTTGACCAATACCATGAACGTTGTGGTACTCAAACCAGTCGATGTCCGACTGCAGCAAGGCTTCCTTCACTTCCTCGAACTTAGTCTTGCGAATGATTGCTTCAATCTTTTTCATTGTCTAAGTGTTTTTTGTTGTTAATTAATGAAAATTTAGTTTGTGTTATCAAAAGGTGGAGGCTGATTCGCTCTTTTTCGAACCAGCCTCCCTTCGCGTTTTATTTTGTGCTTGTGCACGTTGCTTTTGTGTTGCTTTTGTGTTATGCTTGATTTCTTTTATGTGTTCATCCGACTGGAAGATTCCCACAACAAGCCATTCAGACCTTGATTCTGATTCAGATTGTAATTCTGATTCTGATTCAAGTTCTGCTGCTGATTCTGCACGCTTGTTGTAATATGTCTCCAGAAAATTGTCATATTGTTCTTGTTTCTTTTAATTTTCGATGCAAAGTTATAGTGTTTTCGCGATTTGACAAAGCAAAATGTTATTTAATTCATAAAATTTGCTTATCTTTTGATTTATGTCAACATTTGTGGATAAATGACTTCCTTTTTGATGCGTGTTTATACAAAAATGCTTACCTTTGTACACGAAATTGTAATAAACACTTACACAAGATGAAACAGACTATTCATTTTACTAAAATGCACGGAGCGGGTAATGACTATATTTACGTCAACACATTATTATATAATATCCCCGACCCTTCTGCCGCCTCCATCGCTTGGAGCAAGCCTCATTTTGGCATTGGGAGTGATGGACTTATTCTCATTGGCAAAGCTACGACACCCGAAGCCGATTTCTCCATGCGCATCTTCAATAACGATGGTTCCGAGGCTATGATGTGTGGCAACGGCACTCGTTGCGTAGCCAAGTTTTTGCATGATAAAGGTATGACTGACAAGAATCCCATTCGTCTTCAGACGCTGTCGGGCATCAAGGTGCTCCAACTGCATCTGGATTCAGACAATGTAGTGGAAGCGGTGACGGTAGATATGGGTGAGCCTATCCTTCAGCAGCCTGAGCAGTTTGCCGCCAACAATGGCGCTGCGCTCAACCATCCTGTCACGGTGGATGGGCGCACATTTCATGGCACCTTTGTATCAATGGGTAATCCCCACTTTGTTATTTTCCTTGAAGAGGATGATGTGGATGCCTTTCCCATTGACCACTATGGTTCTTTGCTTGAAAAGCACCCTCTCTTTCCTCAGCGTTGCAACATCGAGTTTGTTTCGTTTCCATCTGTAGTCGGCCAGTCGCCAGACGCACATAACGTAGCGGAAAAAAACACCACAGTTTTCCAAACGGAAATGCGCATGCGAGTTTGGGAAAGGGGTTCGGGCATTACGCTGGCTTGCGGCACTGGTGCTTGTGCAACAGCTGTTGCTGCCTGTCTGACAGGACGTGCTGAAAGATGGAGCAAGATTCAGATGGATGGAGGGACGCTCCAAATCCGATGGAATGATTCAGATAATCACATTCTCATGACGGGTCCTGCAGCCATCTCTTTCGAGGGAACTCTCACATTATGATTCATGTCAGGAAATGCGTCCGATTCACCTCTATAGTACCTCTATAGTACCTCGCAAGTACCTCGCATGTACCTCGCATTTGTACGATAGAGGTTTTATAGCTGTACATAGGAGTTATTTACATGCATCATCTTCCCCCCTTGATGGCCTTGGTGTGCACTACTGAGGGAGCTATTTTTTTAGCTCTTTCATGAAGTCCAGAAACAGCGGGTGGGGATGGAGCACTGTGGAGGTGTATTCGGGATGGAACTGTGTGCCAATGAACCAGGGATGATCAGTCAGTTCCACCACCTCTATCAGTTTGCCGGCTGGGTTGGCACCCACGCAGTGCATGCCGTGGGTTTCAAATTCGGTGAGGTAGTGGTTGTTGAATTCGTAGCGGTGGCGATGGCGTTCGCGGATGTTCGACTTTCCATAGATGGAACGCGTTTTGCTGCCCTGCTGTAGTTGGCATTCGTAGGCTCCGAGGCGCATGGTGCCTCCCATCCCGGTGATGCTCTTCTGCTCTTCCATCAGGTCGATGACGGGATGCGTGGTGTTGGCATCCATTTCTGTGCTGTTTGCATCAGTGTAGCCGAGTACGTGGCGGGCAAATTCGATGACCATCATTTGCATGCCCAGGCAAATGCCGAAGGTGGGGATGTTTTGAGTGCGGGTGTGCTGAATGGCTGCTATTTTCCCTTCAATGCCTCTTTGTCCGAATCCAGGGCAGATAATCACTCCTGCAAGGTCTTGTAGCTGCTCTTCCACATTGCCTGGGGTGATGTTTTCGCTGTTGACGAAATGGATGTAGGCTTTCACACCATTGTATATGCCTGCCAGCAGGAGGCTCTCACGGATAGACTTGTAGGCATCCTGCAAGTCGTATTTCCCCACGAGTCCGACGTGAATTTCTGTGTTCGCTTCTTGCTGTAGATGGAGAAAATCGTGCCAAGGTCGCATGGCAGGAGTCTCTCCAACAGGTATGCCTATTTTGCGCATGATGGCTGCGTCAAGCCCTTGCCGCTGCATGCTCACGGGCACTTCGTAAATGCTTGGCATGTCTTCGCTCTGCACCACACATTCCAAATCCACGTTGCAGAAGGAAGCCACTTTCATGCGCAGCGCATCATCAAGATGACGCTCTGTACGTAGCACCAGAATATCTGGCTGAATACCCATGCTTTGTAGCTCTTTGACAGAGTGTTGTGTGGGTTTTGTTTTCAGTTCGTCGGCAGCTTTCAGGTAGGGGACGTAGGTGAGGTGTACGCACACGGCGTCCTTGCCCAGTTGCCAACGCAGTTGCCGTATGGCTTCCATGAAAGGGGCACTTTCGATGTCGCCAATGGTGCCTCCCACTTCGGTGATGACGAAGTCATAGTCCTCGTCAGTGCCTTCCCTAAGCATTCTCCGTTTGATTTCGTCGGTAATGTGCGGCACCACTTGTATGGTTTTGCCAAGATAGTCGCCTCGGCGTTCGCGGTCGATGACTGTCTTATAGATTCGTCCCGTGGTGATGGAGTTGTTGCGGGTGGTTTGTATGTCGGTGAAGCGCTCGTAGTGCCCCAGGTCGAGGTCGGTTTCCATTCCGTCGGTGGTGACGTAACACTCTCCGTGCTCGTATGGGTTGAGAGTGCCTGGGTCGATGTTGATGTAGGGGTCAAACTTTTGGATGGTAACTTTGTAGCCCCGCGCTAGCAGGAGTTTGCCGATACTGGCTGCGATGATGCCTTTGCCGAGAGAGGAAACTACGCCTCCTGTAACAAAAATGTATTTAGAATTCATAAGATAATCTGTTTTCATGTTGTTTCAAATCTGTTTTCGTACCATTCAATGAAGGCTTGATTCACTAATTTTATGCCACCAGGAGTGGGGTAGTTACCGCTGAAATACCAGTCGCCTGGATGGTTGGGACAAGCGCGGTGAAGTCCTTCGAGCGACTGAAACACTAGCTGGATGGGGGTGTCCACACCTTCTGAGCGGAGCAGGTCGAGCATTTTCTTGGAGATTTCGTCGGTGGAGAAGGGGGCGTAGATGGCTTTCACGTGGTTCTGCATGCGTGTGGGAGGCAGATGTCGCTGTGCCACGCAGCGGGTATAGACGTCATGGATGGCTTGCCAGGTGCCGCGCTCGATGTGCAGATTGATGGCGGCACGGAAGGCGATGAACTCGTCCATGTGGCTCATGTCGATGCCGTAGTAGTCAGGATAGCGCACCTGTGGGCATGAACTGACGAGCACAATCTTTTTGGGGTGCAGACGGTTGAGGATGCGGAGAATGCTCTCGCGCAAAGTGGTTCCGCGCACAATGGAATCGTCGATGATGACGAGGTTGTCTTCGTGTGGTTTCAGCGACCCGTAGGTGATGTCATAAACGTGGGCTGCCAAATCGTTGCGTTGATCACTCTCGGTGATGAAGGTGCGAAGTTTGATGTCTTTGATGGCCACCTTTTCGCTGCGTATGTAGTTGTGGAGAATGCTGCTGATTTCCTCCCTGCTGGGTTGGTGCGATTGCATGAGTTGGAAGAGTTGCTCTGCTTTCTGCTCGTTCAGTTGCTTCTTGAATCCGTCGAGGAGTCCGTAAAAGGCCACTTCGGCTGTGTTGGGGATGTAGCTGAAGACGGTGTGTTCTAAATCGCCTTCGATGGCTTCGTTGACGCTGGGGGTGAGTTGTTCGCCAAGGGCTTTCCGTTCGCGGTAGATGTCGCGGTCGGAACCTCGGCTGAAGTATATTCGCTCGAACGAGCAAGCACAGCTGCCTTGGGGCGAAACGTCGGGGAGCTTCTCGGTGGAAAAGTTTCCTCTTGTAGGAAGAATTGTTGAAAGAGCCACTGTTCCGTTCTTTCTGACGGTGAGTGCTTGGCCTGGTTGGAGTTCGTGAATCTGCTCGGTGTCGAGTGTGAAGGTGGTTTGAATGACAGGCCGTTCGGATGCCACCACAAGCACCTCGTCGTCTTGGTACCAGAAGGCTGGGCGTATGCCCCAAGGGTCGCGCATGGCGAACATTTCGCCGCTGCCTGTGAATGCGCACAGTACGTAGCCTCCATCGAAGAGTGGGGTGGAGGTGCGGAGAATGTTGGCGAGGTTGATGTTGTCCTCGATGTAGTGGGTGATGGAGGTGCCCGTAAGCCCCTGCTGACGTGCTTGCTCGTAGAGCCGCTCACTTTCGCGGTCGAGCCTGTGTCCCATGAGTTCGAGCATGATGTAGGTGTCATTGTAGATGCGTGGATGCTGCCCTTGGGATGTGATTTCGCGGAACACTTCATCTACATTGGTGAGGTTGAAGTTGCCGCACAGGCAAAGGTTTTTGGCTCTCCAGTTGTTGCGCCGCATGAAAGGGTGCACATGAGCAAGTCCGCTTTTGCCTGTGGTGGAGTAGCGTAGATGGCCCATGAGGATTTGTGCTTCTTGCCAGTTGGAGGTGATGTGCTGAAATATCTCAGTGATGGCTCCACTGCCGAGTGCACGCTCTCGTAGCATGTACTCTTCGCCAGGTTGGGCATTGAGTTTTGTGCAAGCTATGCCTGCCCCTTCCTGCCCCCGGTTGTGCTGTTTCTCCATGAGCAGGTAGAGTTTGTCGAGAGCGTAGGTGGAGGTGCCATACTTCTCTTTGTAATAACTGATGGGCTTGAGCAGGCGAATCATCGCCACGCCGCATTCGTGTTTGAGTGGTTCCATTGCTCATTTGTTTTGAGTGAAAAGTGAATAGTGAAAAGTGAAAATTCACTTTTAGTTTTTCACTTTTCATTTATATAAATTCTTGATTCTTTCCATCGCTTCAAGACTGTCTTCCCAAGTGCCAAAGGAGGTGATGCGGATGTAGCCTTCGCCGTGTGGTCCGAAACCTTCGCCTGGGGTGACTACCACATGGGCATCGGTCAACAGACGGCGAAAGAAGCTCCATGAGTCCTCGCCATCGGGGGTGGAGACCCAAAGGTAGGGGGAGTGCTGTCCGCCATAGACAGTGAGTCCCACCTGTTCGAGGCAGTCGTGGATGTAGTGGGCATTGCGCATGTAGTGCTGGATGGTGTGGCGCACTTGTTGTTGCCCCTCAGGCGTGTAGATGGCTTCGGCTCCCCGTTGGGAAATGTAGGAGGCTCCGTTGAATTTGCTGCATTGGCGGCGGTTCCACAGCTGATTGAGGCTCACGCCGTCGGTGCTCTTCAATGCATGGGGGATGATGGTGTAGCCACATCGTATGCCCGTGAATCCTGCGGTTTTGGAGAAGCTGCGGAACTCGATGGCGCATTGCTTGGCTCCTTCTATTTCGTAGATGGAGTGGGGGAGCTTTTCGTCTTGTATGAAGGCTTCGTAGGCTGCGTCGTAGAGGATGATGGCTTTGTGCTGGATGGCGTAGTTCACCCACCGTGTGAGTTTCTCTTTTGTCATGACGGCTCCTGTGGGGTTGTTGGGATAGCAGAGGAAGATGATGTCGAGATGTTCGGATGGTATGTCGCCCGTAAATGCATTGTCGGCATGACAGGGAATGGATTGCAGGGTGCGTCCGGCCATGATGTTGGTATCGACATAGACGGGATAGACGGGGTCGGTGATTCCCACGATGTTTTGGGTGGAAAGGATGTCGCCGATGTTGCCCGTGTCGCTTTTGGCTCCGTCGCTGATGAACACTTCTGAGGGGCTGAGGTGGATGCCCCGGGGCTGAAAGTCGTGCTGGATGATGGCATCGATGAGGAAGTCGTAGCCTTGTTCGGGTCCATAGCCTCGGAAGGTGCTCGCGCAGGCGCATTCGTCCACGGCACGGTGCATGGCCTGAATGGCTGCGTGGGGCAAGGGTTGGGTGACGTCGCCGATGCCGAGACGAATGAGGTGGGCATCGGGGTGGGCTGCTTGATAGGCGTTTACTTGCCGGGCAATCTCTGCAAAGAGATAACGTGGAGAGAGTTTTTGATAGTTGGTGTTGATGTATGCCATGTTTGCTTGTGTGGATGATGAAAGTGGGAAGAGGAAGGAATGGAATGGTGCGTTATGGATGCAGGAATGCATCCACTGCCTCCGCTACGCTTCGGCCAGAGGCGATGGCTCGCACCACGAGCGATGCTCCGTTGGCTGCGTCGCCTGCCACAAACACGTTGCTTGGGAAAGGGGGGTGTTGTGGGTGGAGAAATCCCATGGCCAGCAGCACCAGGTCGGCTTCGACGGTTTCGGGCTCGCCCGCTTCCACCATGATGGGGCGGCCACCTTCGGGATTGGGGTTCCAGTCGATGGGTTGGACGCGCACACCTGTCACCTGGCCCTCTTTGCCTAAAAATTCGAGTGTGTTGATGTTCCACCGACGTTCACATCCCTCCTGGTGCGATGAGGTGGTTTTGAGAATGACGGGCCAGTTGGGCCAAGGAGTGGCAGGGTTGTGCCCCACAGGAGGCTTGGGCATGATTTCGATTTGGGTGACCGATTGGGCTCCTTGGCGGTGTGCGGTGCCGATGCAGTCGCTGCCTGTGTCGCCTCCTCCAATGACGAGCACTTTTTTTCCTTTGGCCGTGATGCGCTCTTCCTTCGAATATTCAGCACCTGCCAGCACGCGGTTTTGCTGACTGAGCAGTTCGAGTGCGAGGTGTATGCCCTTCAGTTCGCGCCCCGGAATGTTGAGGTCGCGAGCGGTGGGGGTGCCTGTGGCGATGACGATGGCATCGGGGGTTCCCAGTGCTGCTTTCATCTGCTCTGCTTCTGCTGCATGGGTGGTGTTGGCTGCCAGTGCCTCTACATGCAGGTGTTTGCCATACACAAATGTCACACCCTCTTGTTCCATCACGCTGATGCGGCGGTCGATGATTTGCTTGTTCAGCTTGAAGTTGGGAATGCCGTAGCGAAGCAATCCGCCAGCCGCTTCGTTACGGTCGAACACGGTCACTTCGTAGCCTTTGTGGTTGAGCTGATTGGCAGCTGCCAATCCTGCAGGACCAGCTCCTATGATGGCCACCTTCTTTCCGTTCCTCACGGGGTGCTCGATGGTCACGTAACCTTCCAGAAAGGCACGCTCGGCAATGGCGCATTCGTTTTCACGGTTTGTCACAGCCTCGCCAGTGGTGAGGTAGAGTACGCATGATTTCTCGCACAGGGCAGGACAGATGCGTCCCGTAAACTCAGGAAAGTCGTTGGTCTTCTTCAATATTTTATAGGCGGTTTCCCATTCTCCGCGGTAAAGTGCGTCGTTCCACTCAGGGTCTTTATTGCCCAGCGGGCAAGCCCAGTGACAGAAAGGTACGCCGCAATCCATGCAGCGCGAGGCTTGCTCTTGCCGATCTCTTGTATTGAGTGTCTGTTCCACTTCTCCAAAATCGTGGATGCGGTCGTGAACTGGACGATAACCGGCCTCCTTGCGAGGTACAGTCAGAAATGCTTTAGGATTTCCCATATTTTTATTCTATTGTTTTAACGTATGTTCCGATGTTTTTTATCTAAAGGTATGTTCTCATAATTATTCAACTTCCTCTTCAGCCCGCAGAGTCCTCCTTTTCTTTTTCGACCACGAACCTTTAGCTCGGCGTAGCCAATCTAACGAATCTAACGAATCTAACGAATTTTTTCAGCCTCTCTCAGTCCTCCTCTCTTGTAGAATTGGCTACGCCGAGCTAAAGGTTGAATACGTCGAGCTAAAGGTTGGCTACGTCGAGCTAAAGTTTCACTTTTCATTTTCACTAATAGTCCCTTTGGATGTCAGATATTTTTTGCTGCAATTTTGCCATTTGCTCTTCTTGCAGCACGCGCTTGTATTCGATGGGCACTACTTGGATGAATTCCTCTACGTAGTGGTTCCAGTCGTCCAGCATTTTGCCAGCAAGTGCACTGCCAGTGTAGAGATAATGCTTGCGGATGAGTTCCTTCAGTTCCTTGCGGAATACGGCATCTTCCACCAGATTGATTTCCACCATGTCCATGTTGCAGAAGTAGTCGAAGTGGTGATGTTTATCCCATACATAGGCTACACCTCCCGACATGCCTGCTGCGAAATTTCTGCCAGTTTCGCCCAATACCACCACACGTCCTCCAGTCATGTATTCGCAGCAATGGTCGCCTGCTCCTTCTATTACCGCAATGGCTCCAGAGTTTCTCACGCCAAAGCGTTCGCCCACGCATCCGTTTACGTAGAGTTCGCCTGTTGTGGCTCCATACAGCCCCGTGTTGCCAGCTATGATATTGTCCTCGGCCACAAAGTCTTCGTTACTTCTCGAAGGGGGCAGGATGCTGATGCGGCCTCCAGAGAGACCCTTGCCGAAATAGTCGTTGCATTCGCCCTCCAACCTCAGGTTCACGCCCTTCATGGCAAAAGCTCCAAACGACTGCCCAGCCGAACCTTTGAATTTGATGTTGATGGTGCTGTCGGGCAAGCCGGCTTCTCCATATTTCTTGGCTATCACACCCGAGAGCATCGTGCCCACGGCACGGTCGGTGTTGCGGATGGCATAGTCGAGATTTATTTCTTCCTTTTCGTCAATGGCACGGCGAGCTGCCTTGATGATTTCCTCGTCTTTTGCTGCTGTCACCTGCGTAAATTCGCCCCGATCCCAACAGAGAGGCTTGTCGGTGGCTGGCTGGTGGAGCAGACGTGAGAAGTCGAGCGTGGCCCATTTGTTCAGCGTGTCGTCCTGGCTGTTGGCTTGTGGATGTTTCACTTCAATCAGTTCGGTGTGTCCAATAATTTCTTTTAGGCTGTGTACACCCATTTCGCTCAGGTACTCTCGCACTTGCTCGGCCAGGAACGTGAAGTAGTTCACTACGTAGTCGGGTTTTCCCATGAATCGGCTTCTGAGGCGTTCGTCTTGTGTGGCCACACCCACAGGGCATGTGTTGGTGTTGCATTTACGCATCATCACACAACCCAGAACAATAAGAGGAAGCGTGCCAAATGAAAACTCGTCGGCTCCCAGCATCGCCATGATGATGACGTCGCGTGCGGTCTTCAGCTGTCCGTCTGTCTGCAGACGCACTTGGTTTCGCAGTCCGTTCATCACCAAGGTCTGCTGTGTCTCGGCTAAACCAATTTCGGGGCTGATGCCTGCAAAACGCATGCTGGAGGCTGGTGATGCTCCTGTGCCGCCTTCGGCACCACTGATGACGATGAGGTCGGCTTTGGCCTTTGCTACACCTGCCGCGATGGTGCCTACGCCACTTTCAGCTACTAATTTCACTGATACAGCAGCAGTTGGGTTTATATTCTTCAAGTCGAAAATCAACTGCGCTAAGTCCTCTATTGAATAGATGTCGTGATGAGGCGGAGGCGAAATGAGTGAAATGCCTGGAATGGCATTTCTTGTTTTGGCAATAATTTTGTTCACTTTGAACCCAGGCAACTGACCGCCCTCGCCAGGCTTGGCTCCTTGCGCCACTTTGATTTGAATTTCCTCAGCGTTCACCAGGTATTCGGCCGTCACGCCAAATCTGCCCGACGCAATTTGTTTCGTCTTGGAAGAAAGGCTCACTCCGTCCACCTCGGTGTAGTAGCGTGCGTTGTCTTCCCCTCCCTCGCCAGTGTTGCTACGAGTGCCCAGCTTGTTCATGGCCAAAGCCAAAGCTTCGTGCGCCTCGATGCTCAGGGCACCGAACGACATGGCTCCGGTGACGAAATGTTTCACGATGCTCTCTACGGGTTCTACTTCCTCCAGTGGAGTGGGCTTGCCAGCTTTTTTGAAACTCATGAAATCGCGGATGAAGATGGGCTTTTCTTTCTCGTCAACCAGTTTTGCCCACTCTTTGAATTTTTTGTACGAGCCCATTCGGGTGGCTATCTGTAGGTTGGCAATGGTGTCTGGATTCCATGCGTGTTGAATGCCGTCTTTGCGATAGCTGAACTGTCCGTTGTTGGGCAGAAACTCGTTGATTTCGGCTGGCCTGAATGCCTTCTGGTGCAGGCGGATGGCATCGCGCGCTATGTCTCGAATCCCTATGCCGCCGATGGTGGAGATGTCTGTGCCGAAGTATCGTCTGAGCAAATCCTCCGAAAGTCCTACGCTTTCGAAAATCTTGGCGCCCCGATAGGAACGTATGGTCGAGATGCCCATCTTGCTCATGATTTTCTTCAAACCCTTATCGACGGCTTTGATGTAGTTCTTCTCTGCCGTTTCGTATTCTTCCTGAATTTTATGTTTCTTCACCAGGTCGTCCAGCACGGCAAACGTCATGTAGGGGCAAATGGCACTGGCTCCATATCCCAGCAAGAGGGCTGCGTGCATCACCTCACGTATTTCGCCGCTCTCGACGATAAGGGCTGTCTGCACACGTTTCTGCACACTGATAAGATAATGATGTACGGCACTTACGGCAAGGAGCGAAGGAATGGCTACATGCTTTTCGTCAATGTCTCGGTCGGAGAGGATGATGTAGTTCACACCCTCATCGACGCTCGCTTCGGCTTCCTTGCAAAGGTCTTCAATCGATTGCCGAAGTCCGCTGGCTCCTTTCTCCAAATCGAACAGCATGGGGAGTTTCTTTGTCTTGAAACCTTTATAACGGATGTTGCAAAGAATGTCCAATTGCGTGTTGGTCAATACCGGCTGTGGCAGACGCACCATCTTGCAGTTTGACTCGTCGGGCGTGAGTATGTTTGTACCTACTGCGCCAATGTATTCTGTAAGGGACATGACAAGTTCTTCGCGAATAGGGTCGATGGCAGGATTGGTGACTTGCGCAAATTGCTGACGGAAATAGTTGAAGAAGATTTGGGGGCGATCGCTAATGACAGCCAGTGGAGTGTCGTTACCCATCGCTGCCACAGGTTCTTGTCCATTGGTGGCCATCGGCACAACGGTCTTGTCGATGTCTTCCTGCCCAAAACCAAAGTTGATGAGCTTGCGTTCGTAGTTCTCTACCGAATTTTCCACATGGCGTCCGCTTTTTAGCTTTTCCAATTGGATGCGGTTGGTGGAGAGCCACTGGCGGTAGGGGTGTTCTGAGGCAAGTTTCTCCTTGATTTCCCCATCGTAATAAATCTTCCCCTCCTGCGTGTCGATGAGCAGAATCTTGCCTGGCTGTAAGCGGCCTTTGTTCACTACGTCGCCTGGGTCGAAATCCATCACGCCCACTTCCGATGCCACCACCATCATGCCGTTTTTAGTGATAGTGTAGCGTGAGGGGCGAAGGCCGTTCCTGTCGAGCATGCCGCCAGCATAGCGTCCATCGGAAAACATGAGTGCTGCAGGTCCGTCCCAGGGTTCCATGAGGATGGAGTGGTATTCATAAAAAGCTTTTAAGTCTTCGCTGATGGGGTTTTTGTCGTTGAACGACTCTGGCACCAGGATGGCCATCGCCTGTGGAAGGCTCAAACCACTCATCACCAAAAACTCGAACACGTTGTCCAAACTGGCCGAGTCGCTCATGTCTTCTTGCAGAATGGGGTGAATGTCCTTGATGTCGCCCAGTGCAGGGGAGGAGAGCACGCTTTCGCGAGCTTTCATCCAGCCACGGTTGCCACGCACTGTGTTGATTTCGCCGTTGTGGCACAGGTAGCGGAAGGGCTGAGCCAACTTCCACTTTGGGAACGTGTTGGTTGAGAACCTTGAGTGCACCAATGCCAATCCGCTGGTGAAGTAGTCGTTACTCAGGTCGAGGAAATAGCGTCTGAGTTGGCCTGATGTCAGCATGCCCTTGTAGATGATGTTTTTGCTGGAGAGTGAGCAGATGTAAAAGTCTTCATCGGCAATGCGGTTCTCGATTTTCTTGCGCACCTTATATAATATACGTTCAAACACAGGCAAGTCCTCATCGCTCACACCTGTCACGAACATCTGCTTCATGTCGGGCTCTACCTGCCGTGCACCTGCGCCCAGTGCCTCGCTGTTGGTGGGCACATTGCGCAAGTGCATCAGTTGTAGGCCTGCACGCTCAATTTCCTCAATCATGATAGAGAGAATCTCGCTCTGCCGCTTTTCTTCCTTGGGCAAGAACACCAACCCCGTTCCGTACTTTCCCTTTTCGGGCACGGGAATGCCTTGCAGCAGGATGAACTCATGCGGAATCTGCACCATGATGCCTGCACCGTCGCCTGTCTTGTCGCGGGTTTCTGCACCTCGATGTTCCATGTTTTCCAGCACCCTGAGCGCATTGTCAACCAGTTCGTGGCTCTTGCCTCCATGAATGTTCACGACCATTCCCACACCACAAGCGTCGTGCTCATAGTCGGCACTGTACAATCCTTGATAGTCTTTCACCAAAGAGTCATGTCTTACCATAGTTTTTCGTGTTTTATGTTTGTATTTATAGTTGCTTTGTGTTATTTTGTCTGCAAAGTTATGAATTTAATTTCATTTTATTGCAAACTTTTAAGAAATAATTTCGTTTTAATATGAAATTTATCGAAAATGCTGTCATTTTGTATATTGCTTCGTGCTTAAACGCAATCTTTTTGCAAAAGCCAATCACTTTAGCGATGTTTTAAGAAATGATTCAAGTCTCTGAGGTACTTTTCTCCAAAATTATGATGATGCAAATACCTTACCTAAATGTCTTTTTGGGAATGAATGTTCTTATGTTGTCGATTATTTTGTGTAACTTTGTGTTCAAATTATAATTTCCGTGCAGTCTTTTTGGAAAAGTAGTATCTATGTCAGTAGAGGCAGCGTGTTTTCGATGGAAATAGAACAACTCATAGAAAGAGGGCGACAAGGCGATGAGACTGCTTTTGAAAGCCTATATAGGGCATATCACCGACAAATGGCGGGGATATGCCAACGCATCGTAGGCAATCGTCAAGTGGCAGAGGAATTAGCACATGATGCATTTCTGCTGGCCTTTGCCAAGATGGATCAACTGCATAACCCTGGTCGTTTTGAGGCATGGCTGACAAGTATTACAACCAATGTTGCCCGACGCTATATGCAGCGGCATCATGATCCCGCAATGCTTTCGCTTTCCACTCTCTCAGAAGAAGAACTTCCTGGGGAACCTATTCCAACAGAAGACAAGCCGTTACCAACTATGGAAGAACTGATGACGGCTGTAGATGCGCTGCCCAAAGGCTATGGACAGGTGTTCAAGTTGGCGGTCATCCAAGAAATGTCGCATAGGGAAATTGCCGAAATCCTTGGAATTGCAGCCCATTCTTCATCGTCACAGCTATCACGGGCAAAGAAAATGTTGCAGAAGTTACTTGCACAGTATTGGCTGTTGTGGCTCATGCCACTTCTGTTGCCTTTGGCCATATATCTTTACAAAACGGGAAAGACCACTGACGTGCCGCAACCTGTAGTGACAAAACAAGAACAGACTACGCCTGATACAAAGCATGATGATGAAGGAACTCCGACGATAGGGCAAGGAACTCCTGCCATTCCAATAATTGCTACACAGCAAATAGCCATTGTTCCTGTCAAAGATGTTCCAGTAGATAGTCTTACTCCTGCTGACACGCTCCAACATACCGGCGAAGAAACTGAGAGTACCGACACTA
>ODAI014147230.1_pt1 | contig 19111 bp, 32 predicted proteins | sample 1539321 | NCBI WGS metagenome assembly ODAI01 (sample SAMN02144231, study PRJEB22623) | gut metagenome | biome: sheep rumen | host: Ovis aries | place: New Zealand
TAATCTAACTCAGATGGTGCAATGTTTTCTTTTATATCATTTTCATCTTGAAGATATGCATATTCATAGAATGCATCAACTTCACGCTCTCCACCCTTTGAGTTAAGATACGCCTTATGTACATATCTATCTTCTTTTTTAAGATAATGAGCATCTGATCCAAGAACCATTTTACAACCAAATGCGGCAGCTACAGATTTAAGGCGTTTATTAACCGTGATCTGTTCTGTTGATTGACCTGGCGCACATTCAATATAAAAGTCTTCACCAAAAAGCTTTTTACACCATAAAATAAAATTTACAATATCATTATGGGCTTCTGTAACCCCAGCCGCATCTTCATGTTTTTCGGCTTTAATAAGATTTAAAACTTGAGAAGATACTTCTCCGCCAATACATGCGGTTGTTGCAATTAACGTTCCTGGATATTTATTAACAATTTCTTCAAGGTCTGCATAAGTTGTTGGAACTCTTTCAAGACCTCTATCCCAATAACTATTCATCCATGCTCTTGAGGATAATTCTCTTAATGCTCTAAAACCAGTTTTATTTTTAGCAATTAAAATAAAATGGTAGTATTTTTGACCCATTTCTCTGTTGGGTGTTAAATATATTTCATTACCTAATGCTACTTTAAAATCCGGATGATCTTTTAAAATATCCTGCGCATAAAAGTTTGCTTGCGGCGCCCCCGATAGGCATTCATGATCTGTAAGTGCCAATCCGCACAAACCTATTTCTATTGCTCTATCTATAAGAGCTGGAATTTTATTTATACTATCAAGTAAACGAAGATTTGAGTATTCACTGTGTGTGTGCGGCTCAAAGCGTTTTACCATTTTTTTACCTCTTTTAAATTATCTTTTATAACTATATTATAATATAATAAAATAAAAAAGTCAAGTAAGGAACTTCCCCACTTGACTTTATAAAAATAAATATTTAAGTTTCATTGTCCATTGGAGTACCCTCCATATTCTATTATTAAAAATAACCATGAGAGCCACAACTATTTAGTACATTGGACTATACCTCACTTTCATAATATTTATTTTTTACAATTATATTATATAAAAAATTTTTTGGATTGTCAAATTTTATTTAAATTGGATAATTTAATTCTTTACAATTTATACCATGTGAACAAAAATATTCTTGTAAAGATATTCTTTCACTACATGGATTATTTGGAGCTTCATATACTATTAAGACAATTATATCTTTATTAAATTTATTTAAACAAAATTCAAATGCTTTTATCATCTTATTGAAATCAACAGTTTCAAGTAGTTGTCTATATTCTTGCATGGTGGAACAATTACCTTTTAATATTTCCTTTTCTTCGCAGGGGCAACAATGTGTTCCTTGGGATTGGATTATGAGAGGTTCATAGCGGAGACCGCATATTATACCTCTTTTATCTATATAATATTCTTTTCCTGTTGGCGGTTTAAACCATTCGGGATCAGACAATGCAGTTGATATAGGAATCATATTTTGTTTAAAATTGCGAATTTGGTAAAAATATGAGGTATATATTTTCATTAATAATACCTTGGGTATATAAAATAATAAGGTAATGACAGTAACTTTTGATTAAGTAATAATTGTTGTTGACAACTATTTAATTTTTCTTGAAACATTTTAAATTCCATATCATGCAATCTTAAATCTGCTAATACTTTTGCCTGAACATCAGAAGAAGGCTCTTCATTTAATTTATAATATTTTTTCATTATCTCATTTTCTTGAGAAAGCTTGTTTATTTCAAGAACTCGATTATTTAATGTGGTGTTGCTATGTTTTAAATCATTATTTTCTTCTTTTAAATCATTAATTGTTTTTTGAAGTTCATCGCAACTTTTTTGCCAAAAAGCCAAGTCTTTTTCTAAAGATTCAATTTTTTTTCTATATTTATTAAAAAACATTTTTAATTTGGAACCTCATTTAATTTATTTATAATATTTTTATAATATTCATATTTTAAATTAATCCATTCAATAAATTTTTCAGTTGATTCATTATATAAATCATTATAAATATCAATTTCCTCATCAGATAATAAATCAAAAACAATTTTCATTTTGTCAATAAAAATAATTATATTTTGCATTTTTATTTCCTTTTATTATAATATTCCTATTCGTTTTCTGGTGTTAATAAAAAACGTGTAGTTTCTAATTTTAAATCTTCAAAAGTGTAGTCTGTATCATATGGAATGCGGATTAATGGAATGTTGTGTTCAAAACAATATTTATTTTTTATTAAATCATGTTTTCTTGTAACATCAAAATTATTTTTATTATTCCAACTTTTACTATCTTCTGAATAAAAATAAGTAAAATGTTGAGAACCATCAAATTCAATTAAATATAATAAAGAATTATTATTTTTATTAAAAATTGCAAAATCAAACATTAGTTTATCACATTTCCGATTAGAATATAAATCTGAAAAAGTATATTGAGTTTGATATTTTATATTTCCATTATCTAGCATTTGTGCAATTTTACTTTCATTCATACTATTAATACAACCACAACTTTTAGTATCCCCATTACGAAGATAATCTCCAAAAACAATTACATTTTTACGTCCACAATTCAAACAAGTACAATTCCAATATAATCCCGTACGATTTTTTCTTGGACGCTCTTCCTAAGTTGCCTCTCTAATTACTTTTAAAAAACCATAAATTTTACCAGTTTCATCTTTTTTACAACTATCTCTCATTTTTTTCATGCGGACACATCCACAATTTGTAGATCTTCCCGCTCGTAAATGAGTTCCTTCAACATCCTTTTCTTTTCCACAAGCTGTACATTTACAATGCCATCTTGCGCGTCCATTTTTATTATTTTCTGCTCTATATAAGACATGCCAGTAACCAAAATCTTGACCTGTTAAATCTATTAATTTACTCATAATTTTTTATTCCTTTCTATTATTCTATAATATATTAAAATTATGAGCAGTAAATTATATATTTTTGACCAGTATTATTAAAAAATTTTTTATTATCTTACCCATACTAATTTTTGAGAAGCACGCGTCGCAGCTGTATACATAGCACGAGCATGCGTTTCTTTATCATAAGGAAAATTTTCTTCCAGAACTACTACTTTATCCCATTCACTTCCCTGAGCCTTCCAAATTGTAATAGCATAGGCATATGTAAATTCCTTAGGAACGATTTCTCCATATCTTTGACGTAATTTACCTAGTCGATAGGATAATCGCCAATCGCAACATTTCTCTCCAGTAATAATCATTTGACGATCCATTTCGGTCATTGGATAAATATCATTGGTTTCTGGTACAACAAGATCTCCAACTAAAACATCAAATTTTTTTATATCGCTCTGTACAAATCTGGGAATTTCTCTCCAAGTTTGAAAACTATTTTGAAGAATACCAATAGTTCCATTGATTAAAGCATCACCATTTAAACTTGAATCGTCCCAGTAATTGCGGAGACATATAATTTTATCTCCATCAACTGGTTCTTCAGTTCGACCTTGCAACGCCCGCATTTGATTATTAATAGCCTGACGCTTTGCATTTGTGGCAGTTAAAATTTGATCTCCCCATTGTAACACTCCAGTATTTAAATCTGAATAAGGAATAATCTTTACTTCATTACCATTAAAATAATCAATCGGCTCTTGATTTCTGATTTTCATAGTGAGCTGAATAATTTCAGAATCTTCTTCCTGTCTTACGATTTCATCAAGAAACACGTGCGGATTATCTAACAAGTGATTATCTTCTTCTTTATCAATAGGCGGTAACTGGAATGGGTCTCCTAAACAAATTACATACACTTGATGTTTAAATAATAATTCCATTAGAGACTTGGGGGCCATAGAAACTTCATCAACTATAATTATATCATAATCAATAAATGGTTTTGGTTTTCTAAAAAAGCCCCCCGCCGGCCGCGGAATATGTTCATACAATAATTTATGAAGAGTACAAACATTTTTATTTCCTTTTCTGCGAAGAACCTCTGCGGCCTTGCCTGTAAAGGCGCAATAACAGACTCGACTTTCTTCAACATTAAGAGCATTAATGATATATCTTACAAGCGTACTTTTACCAGTTCCTGCATAGCCAGCAATCACGGTATATTTTTCATTTGCGCGGTGTCTAGCCACAGCAATTTTTAGTCCTTCTTCTTGCTTTTTTGTTAATATCATTACGTATGTTCTCCAATCACTTCATCTAAAATTTGAACAAAACGCATTATATCTCTATTTGCTCTTTGCCGATATACAGTCCATTCAGTATGATTAGAAACTTCGCTTTGTACATCTCTTAAATATTCATATTCTGCCATTTGTTCTCTGGCTCTAATATATCTATATACTAATGAATCATATTGATAACCTTTTAAATTTTTTTTATCTTTTTCTGTCTTTATTTCAAAAACAGTGTCTCCTACTTTTACAGCCTTCTCTTCTGAATGAATAAAATCTATCATATGTAATTTTCTCCTATCTTTCTTCTATAAAATATTATAATAAATTTTTATAAAAAAGTCAAAAAAAGAAAAGTGCATTTGAAAAATTCCAAAAGCACTTTTGATTTAGATGAACGACTGCCTGCGCTCCAAGCTGTTAAAAGAAATATTTAGATGAATCTATAATTTCATAATCCTACATAATAAGTTGCGGATAAATATTATTATTCCATTGGTTTGCATTACATTTACAAATTGCATTTAGTTCTAAATATCCTGTTGTTGTAAATTTATTAATTTCCTATTCAGTTCCACCAAATTTAATAATAGATAATCTGTTAGGAAGATTAAATTTTAAAGTATTTCCTTTCATAATTTGAAAATTAGAGTTTGTAATTTTAAAATTAATATTTACATAAGCTCTATCAATATCTTGTCCCCAATAATCATTCATTTCTGCAATTTCTAAAATGCGTTGATTATTATTTTCATTTTCTTTAAAATCATAATCTACTCTATAAATAGGTTCAACAGAAACATCTTTTAATAACTAATCTATTCGATTAAGAAAATTATCTATCTAATCTCCTTTTATCCCAATACCGTGTGCATTATCATGCCCCTGAACATAAATAACCTATGGGCATTGTTCAAGAATCTTTTTAAAACTATTAATTCCAGTTTTTGTATATCCTCGGCCTGAACCTTCATAAGTAATTGTTTCTTCTATACCAGATCCCCAAACGTATCCATTAACTTTATAACCAGGCCCAGAATAAGCAATTATTTCATCTGTTTTATGAGGATATATCTAGTTATTATTCTTAGTTATAGCACTTTGAATAAGAACATCTTTCTTTGTTACAACTTTTGTTAACAAACAGCAAGGTCTTTGATATTTTGCAGCAAATTTATTTGCAATTAAACCACGGATTTCCGCATCAATTTGCCCAGGTTCTAATAAAAATAAAAGAATTTTATGATCGAGCATATGATTAGTTTCAATCATTTTTTCTAACATTTCCAAACCTGCTTCTTCCGCCCTTGTTTGTCTATTTTTAACATTTGTAACTGTTCTAATTGCTTGTAGAATTAATTTTTCTTTTTCCCCTAATTTATGTCCACGTTTGTTTGAAATAACTTCCTAAAATGCTTTATGATTTAGCATAGAATTAAATAATAAGTTTTTCTATTCTATTGTTCCGCTACGAGTAACAGCATTAACAAAAGGAACAATGAAAAATGCGGCGCCTATTGAAGTACATGCTGTCTAAGAATCTGACGATACATAATCGGCTTTTGATAACGGGAAAGAGTTTTTATCAAGCATATAGTCAATAAATGGATTTTTTATATTCTATTTTTTAAATCCTTTTGTAATAAGATAACGAGTTTCCATTGATCGTAAACTCATCATATCTGCCGTTAGGCCAAGAGCAACAAGATCTAAAAAATCATTTGCATAATTAACTTCTAATATTGAATCTAGATATCGACAAAATTGCCAAGCTATTCCCACTCCAGATAATTCTTTATTTGGATAATCAGATAATTGATTATTAATTGTTACCGCATACTTGCTAATATGATCTGCTAAATGGTGATCTAAAATTAAAACTCCGATGCCTTGATGATATAATTTTTCATGATATTCATAATCATTACTGCTTGAATCTGGACAAATCACTAATGAATAATAATTCGAAATTTTATCAATACAATCGGACAATCCATGCTGCTTTCCATCATGCATAATCCATTTTAAATGATTATTCACCCAAGTCGGAAATAATTTATATAAATAATTAATTAAAAGTGCGGCAGAAGTATATCCATCACAATCACAATCAACTATAACAATTGCATTTTTTTCTTTTGAAATTACATTTAAAAGTAATTTTAATCCTTGATATAAATTTTCTTCACCAAGTAGTAATGGAGAGTTTATATCCTTGTCTGATAAATTAATGTAATGCTATATGTCTTTTTCTGCAATTCCTCTATTGTATAGTATTTGTTGAAGTGCTGAAAAATTTTTATTTGGGTTATTTATTAATTGATATTTCATTTTAATTCAACCTCTCCAAAAGGAAGCCAATTGGCAATAGCAATATAGCACCCAAATATTGTTGGAATGTTTTTAATATTTTCATTTTCATTTGTAATATAATATTTATTTTTTGTTTTTAAAAAATTTAACATGTCATTATTCATTAATATAATTGGTTTATCATATTTAACAATAGTATCAGCTGATAGGAAAATATCGTGATTATTATATAAAATATAATCATTAATATGTTTTCTCAATTTTTCAAGATTAATATCAATAATATTCATTTTTAACTCCTTTTATTATAATATTTTTCTAATAATATTATAACAAAAAAAGAAAAAGTTGTCAAGTCAACTTTTTCTTTATTCAAGAATAATTCTATTTTTAAATAGTTCTATAAATTTATCTTTGCCTTCATCTATTGGACTAGATTTATATTGTAATAAATTATTTTTATCAAATAAATAAGATATATTTACATAACTTCCATATTTATTATATAAAGTTTTTAATTTAATAACCCACTTTTGCCATTCTTTATCACCTATTTTTTGAAACTGTTTATCAAAAGCTATAATAATTTCTTTAACTCCAAGAGATAAAAGCAACTTAACTTGATAATTAATTAAATTACTGCCGCAACAGGCCACACTTATATCTGATTCTTGTCCAAAATATGATGCATATAATAGCGTTGACTTCTCACCTTCAAACACTATTGCTTTTTTAAATTGAGATATTGCTTTTTTACTATTGTTAAGGTTGTAGAGTGAAAATCCTAATGGATGATTATACATTTTGCCGTTAATTATTGCAGGACGATACTTACCATATACTTCGTTCTCTTTAATTAAAGTTCTTTCTCTAATTCCAATTAAATTTCCATCTATATTATAATGAGGAATGACAATTCCTTCATTTATAGGATCATAACATATACCTCTTGATTCCATAACTTCAAAAGCAATACCCTCTTTTTCCCAAGGAATGATGCGCGGATGAGGTAAATATCTTAATACTTTATTATTATAAGTTTTTAATTCTATAACTTGCGGTTGATTTTTTTCTTTATTTCTTTTAAAATTTTTAATAATTTTCCAATCTTCACTTGCTTCTTGATTATCTTCAAAGTCAAAAGTTTCTGCGGTATATCCAAAATATTTAGCTACAAATACAATAGCTTTAGATAAAGAAAAATTTTGAATACCAGCAGTTTTATTAACCCTTAATACTAAATCATATATATCAAAAGAAGCATCGCCACATCCTGTATAACAATGAAATAATTTTGTATTATCATAATAATAAAGTTTATGACTGTCACCGCCATGACAGATGGTGCGGGCGGTGAATAATCCACTGCCCATAATTGGTTCACCGCCCAATTCACTAACTAAATCAAATACTTCTTCTATTGATAAATTTTCTTTTAAAGTGTCTTTATCATATTTATTCATTATTTAATCCTATAACATTATAATACTATTGAGGAATATTTCGATCTAAAAAATAATCTCTCATATCATTAAGTTTAGATCTATAAGAAAAAGGAAGTTGGCGTTCTTTTTGATTAATATAACTACTATCTTTAAAACCATAATGCTTCCAATGAAATAACTTCATTTTTGAATAATATTTTCCAAATACATTATTATAAACATGTGTATTTGTAGCAACTTTCATCTCACGAATCATGGTACTGAACCATATATGTTCAATATAAGGAATATCAAATAACTACATTATTGGAAAATATGTCCAGGGTTGGCTATCAGAGCAACCAATTAATCTACAATCTTTACAAAGATTATCTGGTTTATTATTTTTTAAAATAAAATATTCTCCATGTTGCATTTCTTTTTTACAAAAACTACAAATCATTACTTTTCTTCTACTTTCTTTTTTATTTCCTTTAAAGGACAACTAGGCATTCTTTCTGCATATTTATTGAATTTATAACCCATAGAATGATTTGTTATATAACAGGTAGGATAGTCCCATCTATCATCAAATATAGGACATTTTTCACAGCACATTGGCATTTCTATATCTAATATAACCATTTTTTTCCTCAATGTAATATCATAGCAAAAAAATTTATAATTGGATGCTGTTTTGCAATTGCATCAATTTTTTGACAAGTTTCTTCAGCTTTTCTTCAATTCCCGCACCATAGTACAAAACTTAACCAACTCCATAAAAATTTTAATTCTTTATATGTTTTCATATTCTTCAATATAACCTTGTAAACAGCCATCTTTTGGTAATATTACAACAGTTTTATTAACTGAAGATTTTGTTATAATATCTCCAATCCATTTATCCCAGTTTATTTCAATTAGAGCAGTAAAATCAATATTATTTCCTCTTTTGATGTATCTATTTTTATAGATAGAAATATCGGAAAAAGGAGGCACTACAACAGTGTATCTTACCTCCATTTGTTCAAATTGTTCTAATAACTAAGGATGAGTAGATACCATAATGTTATATCCATTATCACTCATATGTTTTGCTACTTTTGCATAACGAACCCAATCTTTCTCGAATGGGGTACTTTCTAAATCTACCCAATTAGAAAATTTTGTTAAGGTAGATTTTCCAACTCCAGGAAAACCACAAATAATCATTTATTTATTTCCTCCTCATAAAAATCTTGTGCAAGTCTTTTACAACTTGTACAAGGAGAATTATAACCAAGTTCTCTTTCATCTTCATATTTATTTAAATTTTTGCAATTTTTACAGCTAGTATTTTTAATATATTTTTTTATTAATTCTAATGCGTCAGCAGTTAAATGCTGAACGCATATCCTTGGAGGATAATTATCATAATTACAATCACTACAAGCATCTGGAACTCCACAACAACATCGCTCAAGTGACCAAATAATATCATCTTCTGTCATTTTTTCTCCTTTTTTATTTTATTCTAAATTTTAAACAAAAATTCATTGTATGATATTTATGATAAGTTTGCCATTCTTTAATCCAAACATATATAGCTTTAAATAAATTATATCCTTTATATTTTTCTTTAGGATTACCTTGACAAGTTGTTACAACTTCAATCATATTAATTCTCCTTAAAATGCACTCGCCTCTATTTTTGGCGTAACATGAATTTTTAAATCTTCAATATTTATTAATTCATAATTATAATTAGTTACAAATATAGGATCAATACGACATATTCCTCTATTTGATTTACACCAAAGAAGAATATCTTTATATCTTCCGCGTCTATTTTTATATACAGATTTTTTAATATCAGGCATTTCAATGCCCATAGAATTAACGATATTTTTTAATGCTTCTCTGTCATCATCGCTAACCTGAAGCATAATTTCTCCTTCATCAATTTTATCAGCAATAGCTTTTGCTCCACGAAGAAGATTCTGATCATATATTTGAGCACTACGATATTCCGCATTAAGCTGAGTTGCAGACATAATAAATACTCCATATTGATTACATAAATCTTTTAATCTAACGCTAATCATAAAAAGAATATTATCTTCTCTTAATCCTTTAACTCCAGCTTTTGAACTGATCTCACTAAGAATTTTCATACTTGAATGAATATAATCCATAAATATATATCTAGTATCATATTGACGAATACCAAATTTAATTGTATTTTCAATGTCTTGAAGTGAAAAATCTGGTAATTTTTTAATATATAAAGGACTTTTTTCAAGAATTGCGGCGGCCTCGCTTACTCGTTCCCACTCATCTCCGACATATGTATTCTCAAGAATATGATCTTCATTTACTCCAGACAAGAAGGCAATCATCATAGTCTGAATTTCATCTTCTTCCTGCTCTGTAGTAATAAACTGAGTTGGTTCACGAGTTCCATTATCTTCCCATTGTTTTGTTTCAAGATTATAAATTTTATTACAAGCAATAGAACAAGCATCTGCAATCATAGAACGCGTTTTTCCGACGCCAGTAGCCGCAGACCGCAAATAAAATTTTTTGAGCCTCGCTCCTCGATGGACTGCATTAACCAATCTTCCATAAAGAGGATAACCAATTTCAGGATTTGTTTTTAATCTTTCAAGAAGCGCCAATGCACCATCACCCGCTTGAATAACTCCATCTTCTGAGTTATCTACATATTTAGCTTTGATTTCATCAATTTTATCATTAATAACATTAGCAATTTCATTGATTGGAGTATTATCAAACCAAGTTTCTTGAGCTTCTTTTTTCTTTACGTCTAAAATATTATCTGGATCATATAGCCAAGATAAATCCATTCCAACGTTTTTATTATACATTCGTAAAAGTGTCATCTTTTTCATACGATTATAATAATAATCAAATGCCGCAAGTTGACACATTTCTTTAATATTTTCTAAATATTCAGAACCTTTATTTACTTTATATACAGCATATTTTTTTGGTCTTTGCTCTAAATATTTTTCTATATCTTCAATAGAAATCTGTTTTGCTCCAAGCTGATGAAGATTATAAATAGAACCAAATAAAATTCTATGAAATTCTTGAGGAAAATCTTCTTCATGAAACTTATATTTTTCTTCTAAGTCCAAAAGAGAAGGATTTATAAACACATCTCCAATTACCTGCATATTTGCAGATACATCAACATATTTTGAACCCATTAATTATCCTCCTCTTCTAGCCACATATGCGGCGGCCGCACATATACTCGTGGAGATTCAATCCTTACTACTTTTTCTTTTGGTATTGTAAAATTGGAAATATCTTTTTCTTGATTTACTAATTGCGCTTGATATAATGCGTAATAATAATTTAATGCTTGTTTATAAATGTAAGGAATAATACCTATACTACCATTACTTTTGTCTAAAGAATTACCCTCTTTTTCATAATACCATTTAAGAGTTTTCATCATCCCGCTATATGTATAATTATTTTCTTTTACATATCTTTCAGCAAGTTTCTTTGTTAAAATATAATTATAATCTTCTCCAAATAATTTTCTTGTATAGTCATAAAAAGCCTCAATATCTCTTTCCTCTTGAGACATATTAGCTACATGATTTTCCCAACATTTCATATGAGCGTATCTTCTCGCAGAAACTTGTTTTGTTGGTTCAGTATCTCTATCAAATTGTTGTCCACAATACAAACATTTTACCTTATGTGACACAAATAAGTCTCTCCTTTTTAACTTCTATTTATATTATAATAAAAAAAATAAGATTTGTCAAAAAAGAGAATTTTTGACAAATCTTACATTTAAAATATATAATTATTCTGATTTCTCTTTGGAAAGCAAAAGAAGATCATCATAAATTAAAGATAAAGCTTCAACTTGTTCACGAGAACATTGGCTCATCTTTTGTCCTCTGCCCAAATATCTATCTGTAATTTGAACAATACGAGGCTGATAATATTCTTTAAAGATCAATTCAGAATTATTATCAATCATTGCTTGAATTAAATCATTACAGCCTTTCATTAATTCATCAAAATTAAAATCTTTTGTAGTATCTTCATATGCATTATTTCGAGTATCTGTAAAATATTGCTGTCCATCTTCTTCAGCTTGTTTATCAATAGCTGTTGAAATTGCATTTACTAAATTTTCATATGAAAAATCAATAAACTCTGGAGTATATTTAAATCTTGAACCAGCTTCATACCTTGGAGTTCCACGCATGAATAGTTTTGTACTAACATTTCCTTCTTTATCAGTTACCGCTCTTGAATAGCCTACAATATCACACATTCTTGCACAAACATTGTTTGCTCTTTTATCAAGAGTAGGAACAATTTTATTGTATTGATTACCAGATTCATCTGTAAAAGTCTTATCAGTTTCATGAGAAATAATAACAAGACCGTAATCCATCTGAACAATAGAACGAAGTGCAGTATCAAATTCTTTTTCTATCATTCCATATCCCTTTCCATAAGGAATGTCTGATACTGAATCTACTCCATATCCGCCATCTGATCTAACTGCATTATCACAAATATATTTTGTACAATAATCATAAGCAATATCAGCGGTGTCTATAATAATAGTTTCATACATCTCTTTTGCTCTTGGGTCTTTTAACTGACGAAGAACTTTCTTAAACTATGCCCATGAATTAATTGGCTGCGGGCGGATGCCCGCTAATGCATTATATCCTTTTTCAAAAGCAAGTAACAAGGCATTTGGAAATTTAGATGCAATCGTGGTTTTTCCAGTCTTCCAACCTCCATAGAAAAAAACTGAATATCCACGAAGATCACGACTTACTTGGTGTGGTTGAATACTAAAAATATCAATATCTGCCATAATTATATATCCTTTCTTTAAGTAAGAAAGGAGAAATCTCCTTTCTTACTTTAAAATACAAAATTACCCTGAGGAACTGGTGCTTTTGACGGAGTTGCATTAAAATTAACTACACCAGCTGCCTTATTAGCCTGACGTTCATTATGTCTTTTTTCAACTTCAGCAAGCATTACTTGACGATCCTGAACCATCTTCTGAACGTCTTCCATAGTAAGAATTTCTTCATCACCAAAATCATAAGGAACTTTAGCTGTACCAGTAATTACATATTCACGACTCTTTCTTTCGTAAGTCTGAACAGCTGCTTCACCAAATGCAGACTCTTCAGTTCTTTCAGTCTTAATTGTCATGCAATTAATACGTCCCCAAACTTTTGTAAAAATAGGATTAGAAGGCGTTGCTTCAAGCCCTTCAAAATATCGCATTCCCATCTCATTGCGAACAACGAAAGATACGGGAAGAAGAACTGGGCCATATCCAAAAATAGCGCCGCTAACAGTTGTAAAATCTTCTGAAATATTTCTATCCGGATCCGCGTCAACATGAGTTACTTTATTAATAAGCATATCTGCTGAAAAGGTATTTCTTTCTGATTCAGATCCAAGTTCGTTTACAATAGAACAAAAACCATTTTCATTTCTAATTGCGGCAACTTTAGAACCATCATTTGCAATAAAATCATTAAGTGCAATGGAAGTTCCAGTACACTGAACCTTAAAGGCATTATCCTTACCGCCATTTACCCAAGTCTTTTCTGGATTATCAATAATTTTCTTTAATGCAGTATAAGTATTATTAACAGCGCCACTCTTATAATGTTCAGTTATATAAGAATAATGAACGGTAATGACGTTAAGTCCAGCTTCATCTACTGCAATATCAAGGTCACCGGCAATATATTTAGTGCCAGGGTTTTTAGATGTATCTCCTGATACTCTTTCAGAAAGCTGATTAAAATTGCTACCTGTACTATAAACATATCCTTCAATCTTTTCTGTATTAATAAATTTTGCGTTTGCTTTCATTTTTTTTCTCCTTTAATTAATCAACTTTTACTTTTATATTATAATAAAAATTTTTTTATTTGTCAAAGTTAAACGTTTTACCAACTTCTGTTAAAGAATATTGAATAGGATTCTTTCCAGTTTTTTCTACGTACCCATCCGTCACAAGTTTCCTCATAGTTCCTGCAATAGAGCGCCCACTAGTAAAAAGAGCTTCTGCGGCTTCTTTTGAAGTAAATAAATTATTCATTTTGTCAATATTTTCTTGCATCCAGCGAAGAAGCTTTGTTCCATTTTCTGTCATGGCTCCTGAATTTTTTACTTTCCCATCTTTAAAATCTTCCCAAAAAGATACGGCAAGTTCATACTCATCTGGATAATTTTCTGCATAAATGTCTGTTCGATCAAAAATTTCTGTCTGAATAATTTTAATAAATGCTTCTTTTTTAGTCATGCGTAATTTTTCCTTTTCATTTATAATATATTTTTATTTTATAATATATTATAATATTTTATTTTTAATTTTTCAAATTAGAAAGAATTTTACCTTCATCAAAAATAAAATAAGAAGCATACGGTAAAGTTTTTGCCCAACTAATAAAATTGTCTTTAGATGAATCGTCTTGTCCACTCCACTAATTAAGTTTATGATTCATTCTTTGATGACATATTGTACGAATTACTTCATAGTTTGCTGTCCAGGTTCTAGTTTGAAGCCAGCTTTCAGGCAACCACCGCACAAGTTCTTTCCAATATCTTTTGTCTTTTGTTTCAAGATATTTTTGACGAAGGAATTCAAGTTGTTCAATTATAACATCAGACAACATACCTATTGTATTTTTTACACTATCTATGGAAGGTATGCAAGGAAGCTAATAATATATCAAATCAGAATTCATATCATCTGTCTCAAAACAATCAAGAGTAATTGGTTTACTTGTTAATTTGTGCATAGTAGATGTACTATTGGCGGTTGTGCCTATTTTATAAGTATCAAACTACTTGAAAAAATATAAAGGAGCTGTAATATCAACAGAAACAAAAATCTGACGTAAAAATTTACGATGTTCTGGACCACTTTTAACAAGAGCTAGAGCAAGCTTCATATCATTTGGTCCAATAAAAGCCTAATTAAAATATTCACTTTGGGTTTTTAAAATACCATTTTTTAAAAGCTAGTCTGCATATTTTTCTTGAGCTTCAAAATATTTATCATATTCATCTTCAAAATCATACTTTTCATTTGCGTCAATATAAGCTGCAGCAACTTGCCAATCATCGTCTCCATAGTCCATTGAATCAATCCCAAACATACTATCGCTTTTTTCCCAACTATTCTTTGGATTTCTCATTCCTCGGATTGCGTGCTAAAAACCCCAAACTTCAGTATTTTCAAATTTCATTACTTAATAATTCCTTTCATTAATAAATTTTGTTTCTTTAAAATCTAATAAATCTCTTTTTCTAAATTATCTTTTTCAGTTAATCTATATAATTTTATTTTTTTATTTTTACAATAAGTATTTTTTAACTAATCAATAAATTTCATTCTATTAAAACTTTCTAATGTTTGATTCCAATTTTTATCATAATTAAAGTGTTGTCTTCCATCATATTCAATAAGACACAATAATTTGTTTTCATTATTATAAATCCCAAAATCAAAACGAGGATGGCCACCTTTATCTGTAATTAGATCATTAAAAGTAATTTCTTTTTTATATAAAATCTAATATTTATTTAATAAATAAATAATTTGTTTTTCTCCCCAAGAATGAATACAACCACAACTTTTTGATTGACCAGATTTTAAACTTCCAATAAAAACATCTTTTTCTGTTCCACAATTACATCTACAATGCCAATAATTATTTTTATCAGCTTTATATAAAACTGTCCATAAGCCAAATTTTTGATTAGTTAAATCTTGTCGAAAAATAGATCTATCCCATAATTTAGCGGCACAAGATCTACATTGTTGTTTTAAATTATCAGCTCTAACCTGACGAATATTACCACATAACGTACATTCAACCTAATAATAAATTTTATTTCCTTTTTTTAATTCTTTTAAAATTTTATTAGTATTAACTATATCACCAATATTCCTTTTAATTTTTGCTGACATTTTTTATTCCCGCGTTTAAATTTAAACCAAATTTATCACTTTGATACATCTATATCCAAAATCTTTCTTTTTCATTTAATTTTTCTTTAGGACATTCTTCCAATAGTTCAAAAGTGAAATTCCAAACTTTATCTTTTTGCATAGTATTATATAATTTATTGGTAGCGGGGGCCTAGATACCAAGACCGCATTTACAATGTTGCTTCATTCTGTCTTGAACGTTTACACTCTGTCCAATATAACACTGTTCTGTTATTAAATCAGTAATTTTATAAATCCCGCAAATAGTTTTTTTACCAAAAACTCTGTCACATAATTCAGTCATTTGTTTTTGAAAATATTGAGTCCAAATAAGTTTACTTAAAACAACAGGTTTATGAAAAGAAGATTTTAAATTTTCTAACATTTTTATGTCTGATAAATCAGACTCATTAACGGAAAGCTTGTAAAAATTTATTTTTTCTTTTTTCTCTTGCTCGCGGAGACGCGCCTATACTCCCGCACTAAGCGAAGCCCGCAAATTATTAAGTTCATTATTTATTTGTTTTTTCTATTCAAATGCAGACTATCTAATTTGACTTAAATCTTTATGAATTTCTTCGATTTCTTTTTGAGCCTAGTTATCAGCTTTCTAAACGTTTAATTGAATTATTTGTATTTGATGCTATAAATCATCATCTAATTCTTTTTTACGTAGCTATTGAAAATGTAACAAATCTGTATTTATTTGTTCCTTTTTTTGATTAGCTAAATTAGTTAAACCATATATATTTGTTTTTAAATCATTAAGTTCTATATTTAACTAATTCTTATATTTTTCTTGCTCTTCATTTCTTTTGATTTTTATTTGATTTGCTTTATAAAATAAGACCAGCCCGCATATTAAAAAAACAAAACTAAATACTAATAATATCATTTTATTCTAGCCTATATAAATAAATGGGGTTAGATATTCTCTAACCCCATTATATAATTAAATTAGTCTTCCTGATCTGGGTCAAATGCACGACCTTCATCAGTAAGCTGAATAAATTTAACTGCCTTATGAAGTCCTGTTGCCGGATCTTCGATCTCTGCGGGAATTCTTACCATAAGAGGAATCTCATTCTTGTCCTTATCCTTATGACATTGAAAAGCACGAGTTACAATACCATTAACTGACTTAACTGAAAGACCCGTGGCCTATGCAATATCGGCTGCTGTGAAATCTTCTCCATCATGAGCTACAACGAAATCAAAAACTTTTCTACTATTTTCTTTTAACATAATTTTTTCTCCTTGTTATTTTTTATTTTAATTATTTTTTTTATTATGTTAAGATGAATTACATCTGTATTTTTATTATATAAAAAATTTTTTTGAAAGTCAAAATATTTTTAATTTATTCATCTTGATTTTATTATATAAAAAAATTTTTTATTTTTCAAGATATTGCCGCATAAAATCTAGTTCTGATATAATTGGTATGTTTTTAGTTTTTGCGGTTTTATTTTTTGAAGAAGAACTATTTATATCATTATTAATTAATGCGGTTGTTTTATTAGTAATAGTATCAGATACTTTACCACCATAACTTTCAATAATAGATTTTAATTCAGCTCTATTTTTAAAATTTGAAAGTTTTCCCGTAATGGTAAAAGTTTTTCCTGTAAGACTATTATTTATTTTATTGTTGTCCACAACAGGAGCTTCAATAATTAAAAATTTAGAAATTTCGTCGGCTTCTGTATAATCAAAATTTTTAATACTATTGTGCATTTCTTCTCCAAAGTTTTTTAAAGCATAAAAATTATATTCATCATTCTTAACTGCTTCTCGAAAATTATCGTATGTTTTAAAATAATTTGCTAAATCTTTTGCTACGGCTTTCCCTATAAGCGGAATTCCTATAGCAGAAATAAAAGCATCAAGAGTTGTATGTTTCCCATTTTCAATAGCATCTAAAATTTTAAAAACAGAAGCTTTTCCAAAACCGGGTTTATCCATCCATTCCATTTGATGATTATAAAGCCAAAAAATATCTTTAATTGAATTTACCCAACCCCAATCAATTAGTTTTTGAAATGTAGCTTTTGATAACCCTTTTATATCAAGTCCTTTTTTACCACAAAAATGGTTGAGTCTGTTAATCAATTTTCCTTCGCAAAGTGGATTATCGCAATAGACGTTTATAACTCCATCTTTACTTTTTATATATGAAACGTCACCACCACAAATAGGACATTTTTCAATTACGTCATTAGCGGAAACCCCTCCTTGAGAAATTACATAGCCATAGTTATATTTAGGTCCAGCTTCTACAATTTGCGGTATGATTTGATTCATTTTCGCCACTTGAAGTGGTTCGCCTACATAAGCACAATCACCAAGAATTTCTTTCATAATACTAACATTATGAAGAGATGCTCTTTCTACTGTTGAACCATCAATATCAATAGGATAAAATATTGCCACAGGAGTAAGAACGCCAGTTCTTCCCATTGTCCATTCAATGTGTTTTAATCGAGTAGGATAAGTTTCATCATAAAATTTATATGCTAAACCGCCTTTAAAATGATGGTCTGTGCGGCCAGCCGCCTCATAGTCATCAATATTATTATATTTAAAAACAATCCCATCAATAGGATAGGTACAATTTTCTTTAATAATAGAAACGGCCTTATCAATCAAATCAACATCACAATCTGTTAAATTTGGAACTACAATAAAACCTAAATCTTGAAGGATTTGAAGTTTTAAAGATAATGTTTTTTGAATATTATAAGGCTTATTTAAATATTTATCATAAAAACAATCATTACAAAAACAATCCCAAGCAACAAAAGTAAGATGTCTTTTTTTACACTCTTTTGAATCTAATAATCTTATACTTCCACTTGCAAAATTTCTAGGATTTTTGTATGAAGTTTTGAATTGTTCAAAATTTTCATAAGTACATAAAATTTCCCCATCTACAACTAATTCATCTTTATAATTAATTTTTTGTGGAATTGAAGAAATTATTTTTGCATTATGAGTAATATCTTCTCCTGCAATACCATTTCCTCTGGTCTCTGCGGAAATTAATTCACCATTAACATATCTTAATGAACAAGTTAATCCGTCTAATTTTGCCATAGCAATCCAACCATGCCCATTAACAAAAGATTTTATATCTTCAATATTTTTTGTTTTATCAA
>ODAI010594659.1_pt1 | contig 19109 bp, 15 predicted proteins | sample 1539321 | NCBI WGS metagenome assembly ODAI01 (sample SAMN02144231, study PRJEB22623) | gut metagenome | biome: sheep rumen | host: Ovis aries | place: New Zealand
CAAGAAGCTTTGAAGGCATGGCTAGAGTGTTTGCTGCCTTGTTTGTCATGAGAATAAAGCCCTTGTTTGTCCCATCACCAAGTGTATTAACCCCGCGGTCAGCATTTGAGATATATCTTATATCATCAACAATACCTACAATCTTATAATCCTGTGTACCATCATCATTGGATAATGTGATGGTCTTGTTTATAGCAATGTTCTTGCTGACAAGCTGGCGATCAATCATGACTTCATTGTCTTCTTTCGCATAACGCCCTTTGACAAGTGTTGGGGCATTTAATACATTCTTATCATAATGATCAATCGCATGTACACTGACGCCAAGTTTTCCTGCTCCATCTTGCAACAAAGCATCAAACTGATAACCTGGTTCAACTTTCTGGATACCTTTTATCTTTTTTACAGCTTCAATATCATCCTGATCAAAGCCTAGTGTTGCGATATAGGTAAGATCTGCAAAATGTGCAGCCTTCACATCTTTGCTGACACTTGCTTCCATGCTGGCAGGGGTATTGCGCAAGCCAGAAAATAAGGAAGCCCCTAGGGCAATAATCATAAAAATGGAAAGAAAACGCCCAAAAGATTGCTTAATGCTGCGATTAAGGGCTTTTCTTAATAATGTTTTTTTCATCTTACCACTCTATCTGGCTGACTGGTAAAGGTGTCTTATTGACATACTGATCAATAACCTTACCATTTTTAAGACGAATAACCTGATCGGCCATTTTCGCAATCTCTAGATTATGTGTAATGACCACAACTGTCATATGATAATCATCACACATCTCCCGCAGCAATTGTAAGATGGCTTTACCAGTCTGGTAGTCAAGTGCTCCAGTTGGCTCATCACAAAGAAGCAGTTTGGGATTTTTCGCAATAGCACGGGCAATGGCAACTCTTTGTTGCTCTCCTCCTGATAACTGGGAAGGAAAATTATTGGCCCTGTCCTCAAGGCCAACACGTTCGAGGATATCCTGGGGATTAAGTGGCTTTTGTGAAATCTGCGTAGCGAGCTCCACATTTTCTAAGGCTGTTAAATTCATGACAAGATTATAGAACTGAAAGACAAAGCCAATATCATTACGACGATATTCTGTTAACTGGTTTTCATTGAAAGCTGCAATATTTTCACCATCCACAAGAATCTTTCCCCTTGTTGGCTGGTCCATGCCACCAAGCATATTGAGTACTGTTGTCTTGCCAGCACCACTTGCTCCAACAATCACAACAAACTGCCCTTCATCAATGACAAAATCAACACCATCATTAGCCTTGATGACAGCTTCCCCCATATGATACTCTTTCACAACATTCTTAAATGTAATAAGACTCATACTCATTCCTCATTTCTTTTAAGAATAGCTTCCGCACCCCTTATACCATCAACAGCACTACTCATGATCCCACCACTATAGCCAGCCCCTTCTCCTAGTGGATAGATCCAGTTAAAGCGTGTTGCTTTCATGTCTTGATTTCTCAATATACGAATAGGTGCTGATGAACGTGATTCAACAGCTGTAATAATCGTATCCTCATCAATAAAGCCAGGCATTCTTTCATTCATTAACTGTAATCCTTCTTTCAAATTACGATTAATAAATTCAGGGAAAACTTCATTGATATCTTCTAGAACAGTCCCTGGCATATAGCTCGGGATGACTTTACCAAGTTCTTCACTCTTTTTATGTTGATAGTAATCAACAACCTTTTGAACTGGTGCCTTAAGATTATTTCCACCTAGCTGATAAGCTTTCTTTTCAATGTCTTCCTGAAAAGTAATACCACCTAGACTGCCTTCTGGAAAGTCTTCAGGATTCACCTGTACAAGAATCGCGCTATTAGCATTGGCCTTATTACGAGCATAATAACTCATGCCATTGACACAAAGATAGCCATCCTTCTCTGTTGAAGGGACAACGACACCACCTGGACACATACAGAATGTATAGACGCCTCTTCCTTCACTCGTCTTCACGGCAAGCTTATAAGGAGCCGCCTGGAGATAGGGCGAATTAGCATCCTGCTTATATTGCAGCTTGTTGATGGTTGATTGCAGCTGTTCAATACGTACTCCTACTGCAAAGCTCTTTGGCACAATTTCAAGCTTTTGATCAAGCATGCGATAAGTATCACGGGCACTATGGCCTAAGGCAAGCACAAGCACATCACAAACAATTTCCTGTTTCCCCTCTGCATTTTCAACAACTGTGATATGCTTATCATCTTGGTCATAGAAATCCACAAATTTTGTATCGAACATGAACGTTGTTCCTAGTCTCTCAAGCTCCTTACGCATATTAATTATCACTGCTCTTAAACGGTCCGTGCCAATATGAGGCAGGGCGTCATAGCCAATTTCCGCCGGTGCACCATGTGCTAAGAATGTATCAAGAACATAACGAATCCGTGGATTCTTTGTCCCCGTTGTCAGCTTGCCATCCGAGAATGTGCCTGCGCCACCTTCCCCAAAAGCAATATTGTCTTTCTCATTAAGAATACCGTCACGCATTAATCGATTGACATCATCAACACGCTTTTCGATCTTGCTGCCCCTTTCAATCACTGTCACCTGATTGCCTGCATGAGCAAGAACATAAGCGCAAAACAAGCCAGCAGGTCCACTTCCTACCACAACGACATGATCCTGCGTTTGAGGAAGATAGTTATAGACATAGGGCTTATATATAGAAAGATTCTTATGTCTTTTGAGCAGCTTCTCTTCGTTGTTGGAAGAAAAGGCAAAGCTCATGATGAAATGCACTTTTGTGCGTCTTGCATCAATGGATTTTCTAAGTATTTTAATATCCTTGATATTTCTTTTTGGTATGTTGAGTTCATTGGAGATAACGGCTGCATAATCCGTTTCTCCTAGTTTTACATTGACATTCGTTATTTTAAGCATTGATAATCCCTTCTATTGCATTAGCTACATGCTTTGCGGATGCAAAAGCAAAATGAAGATTATAGCCACCACAATTTCCTGTTACATTCAATAATTCTCCAATTACAAAGAGCCCTGGATGATGCTTGCTTTCAAGATTGTCATCAAGTGCACGTACAACTACACCACCCTGCATCACCTGACTTGTCTTATAGTCACGTAACCCTGTTATAGAGAGTTTCAAGTTTTTTAGCGTTCTAACTGGTTCTTTGTTTTTAAATAGATATTGTTCTATTTTTGTATTAACAAGTCCCATTAATGGACGTGTAAGCGGTGATTTTTTAAGAATAGCTTCTAATTCTTCTTCCTCAAGAGAAGGCATCATGTCTATTTCTAAATGACAGCCTGGCTTATAGAAACGTGACAGCTGCATCACACAAATACCACTTACACCATAATCTGTAAAAAGCAATTCGCCCTTTTCACAAGATAAAAGTGCATCTTGATCCATCAATTTGACAATCGCCTTGACACGTACACCTTTGAGACTTTTTAAAACTGGAGAAGTATACATCTGCGTTAGACTTGGCCTAAAAGGCACCATTGGCAACAAATTACCAATAATCTTTTGACGATCATTTTCTGTTGAAAGAAGTCCAGCCTGACTGCCCATCGCCAAAATGACAAAATCTGCATCATAGCTTGCTTGTTCACAGATAATCTTATAGCCTTGATTGTTTTCTTTAAGACTAATAACTGTCTGTTCAGTTAAGATTGCAATGCCTAAATGATGAGCACGATCCAATAAAACTTCCGCAACGCTTTTGGCTTGTTCACTTGCCGGATAAAGCAAATTCCCCATCCATTTCGTCAACAAGCCTTCTTCTAAGAATTCTTTCTGGTCATCAAATTGACTGATGATCTCCTGTATAGGCTTTGTGACTTCGCCATTATATTGGTCAAAAGACAAAGACTTATTAGATAGATTACAACGACCATTCCCAGTCGCTAAAAGTTTTTTGAGTGGCTGTTTATTGGCCTCAAGCACAATAACATCCACATTATTCATGAGTTCTTTACATTTGATTGCACAAAAAAGCCCACCGGCTCCTGCGCCTATAATTATTATTCTTTTCATACCTCAATAGTAAGGCATTTGGTGTGTTATTGCAATTTATTATTGAATTCATGGGATGAAATGATATAATTGGTACGTAATTTTTGTAAAATATTTATTAGGAGGAAAAATAATGGGTAGAGCTCATGAAGTGCGTGCAGCATCTATGGCTGCAACTGCTGCAAAGAAAACAAAGCTATATTCTTTCTACGGAAAAGAAATTTATCAGGCTGCTAAAACTGGTGGTCCTGATCCAGACGCTAATTTATCATTAAGAGCTATCATCAATAAAGCAAAAAAAGACCAGGTTCCTTCTCACGTTATCAATAATGCGATTGACAAGGTTAAGAATGGTGCTGGTGAAGACTATAAAGAATTACAGTTTGAAGGTTTTGGTCCTGGTGGATCAACTTTAATTGTAAAGTGCTTAACAGATAACACAAATAGAACAATTTCACAGGTAAGACCTGCTTTCACAAAGGCAAAGTCTAAGCTTGGTGCTGAAGGCTCTGTTTCTTACCTATATAATGTAAAGGCTGTTGTACAGTTCAAAGGCTTAAGTGAAGAAGAGGCTTTGGATGCATTAATTGAAAATGCGGTTGATGCTGAAGACATCACTACACTTGAAGATGGATCAGTGAAGATTGTTGGTGAACCAACAGACTACAACAATATCAAGTTAGCTATTCAGTCAAAGTTACCAGATGTTGATTTTGATGTTGATGAAATCCAGACAACACCAACTGAAACAGTTGAACTTGAAGGAGCAGACATGGAATTATTTGAAAGACTTATGAACCTTCTTAATGATGCTGAAGATGTTGACCAGGTATATCATAACGTTGCTAATTACGACGATGGAAGTGAGGAAGAATAGCTTTAAGCTATTCTTTTTTCTATGAAAGTTCAGTTAATAACACATAGTAGTGTTCTTGTTGAAGGCAAGAAGCACATATTGCTTTTTGATTATTTTGGTCAAGGACATCTCAACTTAAAAATGAATAAACCTCTCTACATCTTCAACTCCCATGCCCATTCAGACCATTACACTCCTGCTATCTTTGACATCAAACATCCCAAAAAGAAATATATTCTTTCCAATGACATTAAGCCAACACAAGATGCCTTTATGATGGGACCTCATGAGTCCTTAGACATTGATGATCTTCATATCAAGACCCTCTTTTCAACTGATCAAGGCGTTGGCTTTATTGTTGAAATGGAGGACAAGAAAATTTATTTTGCAGGTGATTTAAATGACTGGCATTGGCAGGAAGATAACGAGCAGGATCATCTTGATAACATCTGGCAGCATGATACCTATCTCAAAGAATTAAGCTATCTTAAACAAGACTATTTCGATATGGCTTTTGTTCCTGTTGATAAGCGTCTTGATGAACATTATATTGATGGCTTAATGGAATTTGATCAGCATGTCAAAGCCAAATATATTATGCCGATTCACTATTTCGGGCATTATGAAATAAGTGAAGAACTGAAAAAAGAGTCACTGAATCTCTCAGCAACTCTCCTTTATCCAAATCATGATTATTTTACTTTTTAGGCAAGACTTCTAGCCAGTAATCATCTGGATCATGAATGAAATAAATGCCCATTGCAGGGTTTTCAAAGCATATGCATCCCATTTGTTCATGGTGTGCATGTGCTTTTTGCATATCCTCCACTTCAAAGGCAATATGTGATTCATTCTCACCAAGTTCATAAGGCTGTGGATGGTCCTTAAGCCAAGTCAGCTCTATTTCAAAATCATCAAAATCATTCCCAATATAAACAAGAATGAAACTTCCATCACTAGCTACTTTTCTTCTTTTCTCTTCTAAGCCCAATGCTTCCTTATAGAAAGCAAGACTCTTTTCTAAATTTGTAACATTTATATTGCAATGAATAACATGTCCCTTAATCATGAATGACACCCTCCTTAATCGCCTCATCAGCAACTGCCTTAGCAACTGTATCAGCTACTCTTGGATCAAAGGCTGAAACAATAATATGATCAGCATTCAGATCACTGTCATCAACAAGACTGGCAAGTCCCTTAGCAGCAGCAAGCTTCATGCCTTCGGTAATCTTTGTTGCACGAACACTTAATGCGCCTTTAAACAAACCAGGGAAAGCGAGCACATTGTTAATCTGGTTAGGGAAATCAGAACGTCCTGTACCAACAATTGTCGCACCGGCTTCTTTGGCTAAAGCATATGTGATTTCTGGTTCTGGATTTGCCATCGGGAAGACAATATTGCCTTCATTCATGCTTTCGACCATTTCCTTTGTGACAAGTTTTGGTGCGGATACACCAATAAAGACATCAGCGCCTACCATCGCTTCTTTGAGGGTCATGCGTTTATTGTCCGGATTGGTGATTTCTGTGAGTTCTTTGACAAGGAAATCATATTGGTCATAATCATCCTTAATGACGATACCATTAATATTGAAGGCATAAATTGTCTTTACGCCAAGACTATGAATCATCTTGATAATAGATGAACCAGCTGCTCCTGTTCCTGATACAACAACCTTGATATCCTCAGGCTTCTTATTGACAACCTTTAAGGCATTCATTAAGGCACTTGTCAGAACGATTGCTGTACCATGCTGGTCATCATGGAAGACAGGAATAGAACATTCATTGATTAAGCGTCTTTCGATTTCAACACATCTTGGAGCACTGATATCTTCAAGGTTAATACCCCCAAATGTTGGGGCAATCTTTTTGACAATCTCTACAATCTCATCAGGATCTTTTGTATCTAGACAAAGTGGAATTGCATCAATACCAGCAAAACGCTTAAAAAGCAAAGCCTTGCCTTCCATAACAGGAAGAGCTGCTTCAGGACCAATGTCACCTAAGCCAAGAACAGCTGTTCCATCACTTACAACTGCAACCGAATGTGATTTCCATGTATATTTATAGACATCATCCTTGTTTTGAGCAATTTCACGACAGGGCTGAGCAACGCCTGGCGTGTAGGCGAGCGAGAGATCTTCAGCATTTTCACAAGCCACTTTTAAGCTCACTTCAATCTTGCCTTCATGTTCTTCATGTAATTTTAAAGCTTCTTGATAAACGTCTTTCATTTTCATACCTCTATAATGTTGTGACCATTAAATCCATTCCACCATCAAATACAATTTCCTCAACATCACTACAAACTACAAAGTTGTCCCCCTTCTTGCAAGGAAGATCATTCAGCGTACCTTCTCCATCAATACAAGTTACTAAGGCAAAAGGTGTATCCATAGGGATAATGCATTCGCCATAAATCTTATAGCCATAGACACTTAAGTATTTGGCATGAAGATAATGTGTACGCATGCCTTTATCTAGCTTTTCATTGACAAAGATTGTTTCCTGATCAAGTTCACCAGGACAATTTGTAACGTCAATTGACTGCTTGACATGTAATTCTCGTTCTTTACCATCATCACCCTTACGATGATAATCATAGACACGATAAGTAATATCACTGCTTTGCTGGGCTTCATAGATTAATGAGCCTGCACAAATCGCATGGAGTGTGCCAGCAGGTATATAGAAGAAATCTCCTTTATTGATTGTGATGACATTAAGAAGATCTTTATAATCGTCTTTTTCAATCATTTCTTTGAGTTCTTCCTTTGTTTTGGCATGATGCCCCATCACCATCTTGGTATGTTCCTTAGCACCAAGTACATACCAGCATTCTGTCTTACCTAATGAGTTTTCATGCTTTGCTGCATAGTCATCATCAGGATGAACCTGGACACTAAGATCCTTATTGGCATCAAGAATCTTGACCATGAGTGGGAACTTTGGTGCATCGATATGGCCAAAGAGTTCACGATGACTTGCATAGACTTCGCTCAAATACTGACCTTTAAATTCTCCTTCAGCGATCTTACAATCTCCATTTGGATGAGCCGAAATCACCCATGCCTCACCAGTATGATCACTAGGGATTTCATAGCCGTAGATATCATGTAATGCACTTCCTCCCCAGATTTTCTCATGTAAAACTGGTTGCATTCTTAAAATATGACCCATTTAAATATCCTCCACATAATTATCTTCATTATAAACAGTTATACCTTCTTTAAGGCACATTCTTGCAAATACGCCATTGCCATTGATGATTGTTGATGAAAAGGTTCCATCATAGATTGTTCCACAGCCACAGCTAGGTGAACGGCTTTTCAAAACAACTGTTTTTATATGATGCATCTTGAGTATTGCAAGAGCGACTCTTGCTCCCATCACAAATTCCTTTGTGACATCACGACCATCCTTCGTCATGACTGTCAAAGGCATTTCGCTGACAATTTCTGCAGGCACCCTTGGGGTTGGTAAACCGCCCATCACCTCTGGACAAATCTTGACAACCTTGCCTTCTTCATCCATCAGTTTAAAACGCTCTCTCAAATTGCTGTCGCCACGGTATGAACAACAATCTCCGCATAAACAACGACTCACTCCAATCATAAAAAACTCCTTCTTATTAAGTGCTTACATGTCATATTGTAGCATATTGAGAAATTTTTAAAAGGTGCTATAATCAAAACATGGGGTGAAAATATGGGTTTAAAAGAACATAAATATATGGATTTTCTAACAACAATTGGCTTTATATTATCCTTTATCTTAGCAGTTATTTCAGTGTTTATGGGAAAATGGCAAGTTGTTATTGTCATTGATTTATTCATTATCATTTTGCTAAGATTAGTTGGTTATATTATTGATCGTCAGGTAGAGAAAAAATAAAGAAGCTAGTTTCCTAGCTTCTTTTTGCTTGTTTTTGTCTTTGTCTTTTTCTTCTAGCTTTTCTTCTTCTGATTTTCTTATTGCGATGATGAATCATCAGGATCAAGGCCATGATAAGCGCTAATACAATGATAGGAATTCGATGCTCTTCAACAGTAGACTTGATGGCAATCTTAATGTCCTTATCATTCTTATAGGTTATTTCTTTGAGCTTTTGTCCATTGGCAGAAATGATCTGTTTGCCAATCACCTTATTCTTTGCATAAGGAGCACTGATGCTATCGGGTCCATCCCAGCTCACTTTCACATCTTTATCAGCAATCGATTTATCAACAACAACCGATACATCCTCTTTAGCTATCAATGTCTTTGATGTCAGTTTCGCATTACAGACATTCACTTTCTTGACAACATCCCCCTTATGAACAGGTGTGACAACTTTCTTTGTACTGTTGAGATATTGCGAAATCGTATTGGCATCTTGAACAGCCACACCACCCGTACCATCACTCTGGGCATGTCCTGTCACAATAAAGACATCATGATCACCAAGTGCCATCGCACTCGCAAGACAATGCTGAGCCTGGTTTGTATAGCCACTCTTAGCACCTAGAATGAGTGGTGCCGAAACATGATATTTGTTTTCAATCTTTGTCAGAACAGAGAAATACCATAAATTGACTGTTGCATGATAACGACGGCCATTAAAGACTTCCTTGAATGCAGGCAGCTTGTAGGCAGCAGCTAAACCCAAAGCCATATCATGGCATGTGGAATAATGATTTTCGTCATGCAAGCCAACAACATTCGTAAAATGTGTATGATCCATACCTAGTTTCTTAGCATTATCATTCATGCCTTTTATAAAAGCTTCCTCACTGCCATAGGTTCTCGTTGCAAGAATATAACATGCATCGGCACCACTAGGATAAAGCGCCCCATAAAGCAAATCACGATATGTTGGTGTCATGCCTACTTCAAGATTTGCAATTGATGCACCTTTAGCCCACCATTGATCAACATCAGAATTGACAACAGTAACCTTTTCATCAAGATTCTTGATCTTCTCTAATGCTGTATAAACAGTCATGACTTTGGTCATGCTAGCAGGAAACATCTTCTCATTGCCAGCCTTGTCATAAAGAACCTGACCACTCGTACCATCATAGGCATAGGCAAACTGTGAGTGTAGCTGTAAGTCTTCACCATGGACAAATGAAACAGGTATAATCAGTATTAAGGTAAGAAGAACTGTCATTAATTTCTTCATAAATACTCCTAAAAATAGAAAGGGTTCAAATGAACCCTTTATTTTATTTTACTGTGATTTTCTTTACAGCCGCAGAGCAGCGTGGGCATAAGCCATCGCTATTTAATGTGCCATGATCGAATCTGTTCCAGCAACGAGGACACTGTTCGCCATCGAATTTTTCAGCCTTGACATAAGCACTTTCATATTCAGTTAAGCCTTCATGATTATCTGTTAATTCGACCTTTGCTGTAATGAATAATGTGTTGAACTGATCTTCTAAATCTAAGAGATCTTTGTAGTCATCTTTAAGAGAGAGGACAACCTTTGCTTCCATATTACTCTTGATTTCCTTATTGTTACGTAATTCTTCAAGAGCTTTCATGACATCGCTACGTAAATTCATGAACTTATTGAATTTTTCTGCAATAGCTTCACCATCAGTAATATCTAGTAATTCTGGAGCAGGTTCTAAGAAAATAGATTCAGCCTTCTGTTTATCACAATAGAAATGATCATGCATTTCTTCAGTTGTGAAGACAAGAACAGGACTCATGAGTTTCATGATTGTCTTTGCAGAATAGTAAAGAACAGTCTGAACCTTTCTTCTACGTGGATCATTTTCTTCATTACAATATAGGATATCTTTTGTGAAGTCCATGTAGAATGAAGACATGTTATTTGTAAGGAAGTTGAGGACAAGCTGGTTAGCCTGTGGGAAGTCATATGCATCCATGTACTTACGATGTCCTTCCATGACCTTATTCAATTCTACAAGCATATACTTATCAACAGCTTCTAATTCATTAACATCCACTAAATCATCTTCACTAAAGCCATTGAGGTTACCAAGCATAAAACGAACAGTATTTCTGATCTTACGATAAGAGTCTGATACGCCCTTCATGATTTCATCACTAATTCTTACATCTGACTGATAATCACATGTTGTTGCCCATAATCTTAAGATATCTGCACCATACTGGTTCACAACCTTAATTGGATCAACAGTATTGCCTAATGACTTAGACATCTTGTTGCCCTTGCCATCAAGAACGAAACCATGAGAAAGCACTTCTTTATATGGAGCCTGACCATGAACAGCCGTACCGATAATTAATGATGAGTTGACCCAGCCACGATACTGGTCACTACCTTCAAAATAGAGGTCAGCTGGATAACGATAGCCTCTTTCAATTAAGACGCCTGTATGTGATGAGCCTGAGTCAAACCATACATCCATGATATCTTTTTCTTTCTTAAAGATGCCATTTGGTGAATGTTCATTTGTATAGCCTTCTGGCAATAAATCTTTTTCATCTCTTTCAAACCATACATTTGAGCCATATTGTCTAAAGAGTTCAGAAATATGATCAAAAACAGCCTTTTCCATAACTGGTGTACCATCTTCACAATAGAAGATAGGAATTGGAACACCCCATGTTCTCTGTCTAGAAATACACCAGTCTCCACGATCTTTGATCATGTTGTAGATTCTGATATGTCCCCATTCATTGACCCAATGCACTTTGTCAATTTCGTTAAGAAGTTTATCTCTGATCTTATCAATTGAACAGAACCACTGATCAGTTGCTCTAAAGATAATTGGCTTCTTTGTACGCCAGTCATGTGGATATGAGTGTGTAATCCAAGTTAAGTTCAACAAGTCACCCTGTTCATCAAGACGATTTGTAACTGTCTTATTGGCATCATCAACATACTGACCGGCAAGCCATTCGCCACAGTCTTCCATCATACGACCATGTTCATCAACATTCACATAGACAGGAATATGATATTTACGACAGATATTAAAGTCGTCTTCACCAAAACCAGATGCTGTATGGACACAGCCAGTACCACTTTCAGTAGTAACATGGTCACCACAGATTACAAGTGATTCACGATCTGGATAGAGTGGATGAACACATGTAATATATTCTGCTTCTTTACCTGAGAAACGCTGAATAACTTCTTTTTCCTTTAAACCAAAGATATCCCATAACTGATCAATAAGTTCTTCAAGAACAATGAGATTGCCTTTTTCACTCTTAACAACAGCATAAGTAAAGTTTGGATTTAAGCAGATTGCCTGGTCAGCAGGAATTGTCCATGGTGTTGTAGTCCAGATGACAAAATAAGTGTTATCCTCACTTAATAAGCCCTTGCCATCCTTAACTTTAAAGCGAACGTAGATTGTTGGGGCCTTGACATCATGATATTCAACTTCTGCTTCGGCAAGTGCTGATTCTGAAGATGGAGACCAGTAAACAGGTTTTAATCCTTTATAAATCAGACCATCAAGTGCCATTTTCGCGAAGACATTGATCTGCTGTGCTTCAAATTCCTTCATTAATGTCAAATAAGGATGCTTGTAATCAGCAAATGTACCAACACGGACACACTGTTCCATCTGCTTTTTCACCTGTGTTAAAGCATACTCATAACATTTCTTTCTAAATTCAGCAATTGGCATACTTTTACGGTCAACGCCTAATTTCTGAATAGCATTTTCAATTGGAAGACCATGTGTATCCCAACCTGGAATATATGGTGTATGGTAGCCTTCCATAGTCTTTTGACGCACGATTGTGTCTTTGATGATTTTGTTCAACATATGTCCAATATGCATATTGCCATTGGCATATGGAGGACCATCATGGAAGATAAAATCTTCCTTTCCCTCATTCATCTTTACAACTCTTTCATACATGTCAGCTTCATTCCAACGTTCAAGAAACTTTGGTTCTTTTGTTGTGAGCTTACCACGCATTTCAAAGTCAGTTTTTGGCATTAATAACGTATTTTTGTAATCCATTTCACTAAATTCCTTTCTCAAAATAAAAAAGACATCCCAAAAGGACGTCTTAAACGCGGTACCACCTTAATTTACATCTTGTCAGATGCCTCTTTGTCTTAACGCGACTTGCGGCGATCCCTACTTATTTCAGGATGCTACTCCAGAGTGATTCAAGATAACACTTGCTTAACCGTTTTCACCACCCACGGCTTCTCTCTAAGCTCCTAATTATCTTCTGTCTCTTTCTTCGTATTTTCTTCCTTAATTAAACTAAATATTTCGGATTTGTCAATAGTTTCCAATAAATCTTTGCTCATTTTCTCTACTTGAGCCCTGAAATCAATAGCACTATCTTTGAATCCATTAACCTCACGATCCAAGCCCTTAACATAATCCATCGATTCTTTAAGAATCATATTTGCATTCTTCTTTGCCTTATCAATGAGTGAACTTGCTTCCTTGATGGCAAGTCTGGCAATTTCTTCATTGGCTTGCTTAGTAATTGCAGTTTGATTGATAAGCATTGCTTTGTCTTCTTTGACTTGTTGCAATTCTTCTTTAAGCGTGGCAATCTGTTGTGCCTGATCTTCAATTTTCTTATTCAGACTTATAAAGGCTAAATCCACTTCTTCTGTATCATAGCCGCCAAAAGTCTTTTTCTTAAAATTCCCTTCCAATGAATCCACCTCATTTATAATACAATGCATCAACAATATGATTCTCATTTCTTGTCAGGTTATTTGTGTCACTGAGTTTCACTCGGCCATAATGCCTTAAAGAAATCATATCCCCATCATCAAGCAAATGAGCAATGTCCATATTGACTTTATAGTTGACTTTCACATCACCATGGATAATGGCTTCTTGTGCTTTACTACGTGAAAGCTTGAAGAATGAAGCTACTACCTTGTCAAGTCTAAGTGACGAGAGGTAATAGCGTTTTGTTGTATAATTGATCTGGACACTTAAGCGTCCCTTGTTTTCTCTTAGATGAACACTGCTACGTTTAATCTTATTCAAGTTCATTTGAATATAAGCGCTGTTTTCTTCACATATACTAATGGCAAGCGGGTTTTCACAAATATCCCCAACAACACTGCGATCAATGCCTAAATGCATCAAAGCGCCAAGAACATCACGATGTGTTAACTTGCCAAAATGATCATTATAATCTAGCTCAAAGACTTTAATCTTGAAGTCTTCTTGTCTAATAACATAGTAGTTTGCGCAAATAATAACGCGCTTATTCTCCGCCCCATCAAATCCTCCATCCTCATAGATATCTAATTGTCCACCTAGGACATCATGAACGACTTTACGTTCATGAGGATTGAGAAATTTAGTAAGGACAAGTTGGCCTTTTTCTGCTTGTAAGCCATAGTCTTGAATCTTGCTAACGAGCTCTTCGTCACCTTTAAAATGTTCTAACACTATTCTACTTCTGATTCATCATCATCAAGATTGATGCTACCAGCAACTGAGATATTCTTTGGTGTACATAAGAAGATCTTTGGTCCTATCTGCTGAATATCACCCTCAATGGCATAAATAACACCACTTAAGAAATCTATCACACGCTTGCTTTGTTCTTTCTGTAAGCGATGAAGATTGACTACAGCTGCCTTCTTATTCTTCAGATAAGAGGCAATATCCTGTGTTTCACTATATGATCTTGGCTCAAATAAAACCAAATTACTATTCGCATTTAAATTAGAAATTGCTTCACTAGCACGATTTGATTTTGCTTTTTCAAATAAAGATGCTTTTTGTGCAGCTGATGTTTCCTGTGTTTCTACAACAGGTTCTTCTTCAAAGACATCATCTTCGTCTTCTTCTTCAAAAAACCATTTTTTTACTTTATCCATATAAGGTATCCTCCTACACCCATCTAGTATAACATAAATATCATTATAAGAAAACACGCAAAAAAGGCAATATTTTATGCCTTCTTTGGCTTGTAAACATTCCTATTTTCCAGGGCAAATATACGTTTTGTATATTCTCCTTCTTCTGTTTCTGCTAATGCTTTTTCAAACATGTTCATTCGCGCATCAATATTATCAATTAAAGATAGTATTTCAGCTTCTTTGATCATTGGTAGAACAGGTGAGCCATATTCCTTAGCACCATGGTGACTTAAGATCATATGAATAAGTAATGTCACTTTCTCGCCTTCAAATCCTAATTCATCAGCTTTTTTCTTAACTAATTCAGCACCTATGGAAATATGCCCAAGCAAGTTGCCTTCTAGCGTATAGACTGGAGCGATTGGGCCACTTAGTTCCTGGATTTTACCAACATCATGAAGGATAATGCCGCTTATAAGTAAGTCTTTGTCAAGTGATGTGTAGATGTCACACATTGCTAGACCACATTTCACCATTGTATAGGTATGATAAAGCAAGCCCGATACAAATTCATGATGATTATGACTCGCAGCTGGTGCATACATGAATGCTTCACGATGATCATGAATAACTGACTTGACGATATCATGATATGTTTTTTCTTGAATCTTATTGATTTGTGTATCTAAGAAATTCATCATTTCTTCAACTGGTAAAGGCGCACAAGGTATAAAAGCCAACTTCTGCTGATCTGTTGCATCAATCTTGTTGAGTTTTATGACTTTCATCTGGCGATTGCCATTATACTTAATAATATCGCCTTTTCCTTTGACCAATGTACCTTGAATGAATGTTTCTACATCCTGAGGTGTTGCTGACCAAAGTTTTGCATCCAGGCTGCCAGTTTGGTCTTCTAAAACAAGATTAAGATAATTGGATTTATTATTGCCATTTGTTTTCCCAACAGTAACCTTCGCGATAATAGCTTCAAATTCTACATTATCACTACCTGGCATCATTTCATTTATTTTCATTCTTCATCCTCTTTCCACTTCTCTTCCACGACTTCCACAACGTCATCATAGCTGTAGCCCTTCTGGATTAAGAAAGTTATTAATTTATTCTTTAATTGCTTGCCTGCAAACTTGCGTTGATAGCGGCTAAAGACACGATCATATTCTTTTTCAAGTAATAATTTGGTACGTTCATGAGGGAATTCCATATGAATGGCATTCATTGCCTCATTCACTGTTTCTTCACTAAAGCCCTTGTTGAATAGCTTATTTTTAATCGATGCAACAAGTGCTGCAGGTGATCTTGTGCTATTTTCATTGTAAAGCTTCTTTACTAAGGCAACAGCACGATCGACTTCAATATCATTTGTAAATTCATCCAAGGCCTGATCTATAATGCTTGCAGGAATGCCTTCCTTCTTAAGATTCATTGCGCTTCGATTTAAGCCATATCCTAAACGTAAGTAATGATGAATCTTATTGAGCGCATAATCATAGTCATCAACAAGTCCACGGGTCATAAACTGATCCATAGCCCGTTCGACAGCCATCTCATCAAAGCCTTTTGTAAGAAGCTTTTTCTTTAATTTTTCACTAGGATAATCATGATAGCTCAAATACTTTAATCCCAGGTTATAACACTGTGAAAATTGCTCAAGTTCACGTAAGGCATCGAGCTCCTCACGATTGATTTCATGACCAACAGCTAAACCATAGCGCTTCATGGTATCCGCAGTCACACTGACTTTTGTTTCATGGCTATCATATCCGACAGTCATAAGATACTTCTTTTCATCCATCTTTTCTAATCGTTTAATAACATAGCGATAAATATAATGATGGATGGCTTTATTATAGACAGTAATAATCTTTTGATAAAAGCGTTCTGCGCTATATTCTTCACTATCTTCCTTAGCTTTTTGACTCAATAGATGCAAATCACTCTTTTTTAGATTTTCAACAAGGTCTAATAATTCTTCTCTCGTATTGAAGAAATAGCCATTCTCCCCATTTTTAATAACATCTTCTAAATTCTTATCATATCTCGCTAAAACGGGCAAGCCGGAAGCCATCGCTTCAATATAAGTAAGTCCTTGTGTCTCTGTTGTACTTGCTGAAACAAAAAGTGAGCTTGCATGATAGAAGCTAGGAACTTCCTGAGGTTCTTTAGCACCTGTAAAGATCACATGATCTTCTAGTCCCAGCTCTCTCGCATATATTTTTAAGTCATCTAATTGTGGACCACCACCGACAATCATCAAAAGCGCATCATCGTGTTCTTTTAAGAATTGTTGAAGACTCTCTAAAATAAAATCAATACTTTTCTCAGGAGCTATTCTTCCTAAGAAAGTTATGACAAATTTATGATGAAGATGATACTCATCTTTTATAAAATTAACCAGATGCTCATTTCTTTGATAAAAACGATCCAGTTCTAATCCCGTAGGAATGACGGCAATGTTATTATCAATGCCGTAACTCTCCAAGGCTACCTTAGTTTTATTTGAAGGGACGATTAACTGAGCACAGCTATTACCATAAACTTTAGAAATCTTCTCAATAATCTTCTTCATCACACTATCTACCGGTCCAATACCACGGCTAATATAATGACTATAATCACGCCACATCGTATGATATGTGTAACAAACAGGTATATCCAGTATTTCTCCAACAATTTTTCCAAAAATACCAACACCAAATTCTGTTTGAATATGAATGATTTCAGGATCAAACTCCTTGATTTCTTTCATTCCTGAAAAAGAATATATGGATGCTAGACGGTAGCCATAAATCTTCTTTAAATCTAAACCAGGCACTCTAATGACATGACCTTGATCTTGATATTTTGACCCTTCAGGTAATTCAGTTGTTACGACGATGACATCATGTCCATGCTTTATTAACTCCCTTGCAAGGATATTGGATGATGTCGCAACACCATTAATATCAGGTAAATATGTATCTGTAAAAATACCTATACGCATATTTTCCTCCTTAAGAATCATCGTAAAGAAATAAAATATCTCTATAATCATACCATGTAAAGTTAGAATACTAAATGTGTTTTTTTGTGATAAAGAAAAAGGACCTTCCGGTCCTCTCGCTACCTGGCGGAGCGCTATTGTCGCACTCGCGCACTATCGTCGCCGCTGCGGCGCTTAACTTCTGTGTTCGGGATGGGTACAGGTGTGCCCGCCGCGCCTTCTCCACCAGATTCCGAGGGTCATCCCTCAAAGCCGGACGCATTACTCTCTCTCCTCACTCTTGTGGCCAGGTCCTCGGCCTATTAGTGCCGGTCCGCTCAGCATGTCGCCATGCTTGCACTCCCGGTCTATCAACCTCGTAGTCTTCGAGGGGCCTTAGCCTTGCGGCGGGAGGTCTCATCTCGGAGGGGGCTTCTCGCTTAGATGCCTTCAGCGATTATCCCTTCCGGACTTGGCTACCCGGCTGTGCCACTGGCGTGACAGCCGGTCCACCATCGGTCCGTCCACCCCGGTCCTCTCGTACTGAGGGCAGCTCTCCCCAGACCTCCTGCGCCCACGACAGATAGGGACCGAACTGTCTCACGACGTTCTGAACCCAGCTCGCGTACCGCTTTGATGGGCGAACAGCCCAACCCTTGGAACCGACTTCAGCTCCAGGATGCGATGAGCCGACATCGAGGTGCCAAACCTCCCCGTCGATGTGAACTCTTGGGGGAGATCAGCCTGTTATCCCCAGGGTAGCTTTTATCCGTTGAGCGACGGCAATTCCATTCTCTACCGCCGGATCACTAAGCCCGACTTTCGTCCCTGCCCGACCTGTTTGTCTCGCAGTCAGACACCCTTATGCCTTTGCACTCGTTGCGTGGTTTCCATCCACGCTGAGGGTATCCTTGGGCGCCTCCGTTACTCTTTGGGAGGCGACCGCCCCAGTCAAACTGCCCGGCTGGCGCTGTCCCGTCGCCAGTTCATGGCGTCCGGTTAGAAACTAGGCCCATCAGGGGTGGTATCCCACCATCGGCTCCTCCGACGCTTGCGCGCCGGCCTCATTGCCTCCCACCTATCCTGTACGTGATGGACCCAGTCCCAATGCCAGCCTGCAGTGAAGCTCCATGGGGTCTTTCCGTCTAGTCGCGGGCAACCTGCATCTTCACAGGTGCTAAGACTTCACCGAGCCTGCAGCCGAGACAGCGCCCAAATCGTTACGCCTTTCGTGCGGGTCAGAACTTACCTGACAAGGAATTTCGCTACCTTAGGACCGTTATAGTTACGGCCGCCGTTTACCGGGGCTTGGATTCGCTGCTTCGCTCGCGCTGAGCGCTCCTCTTAGCCGTGCGGCTCCCGGCAGGCGTCAGCCCCTATACGTCATCTTTCGATTTAGCAGAGACCTGTGTTTTTGGTAAACAGTTGCTTGGGCCTATTCACTGCGGCCGGCCGTGGCCGGCTCCCCTTATCCCG
>ODAI014007714.1_pt1 | contig 19108 bp, 14 predicted proteins | sample 1539321 | NCBI WGS metagenome assembly ODAI01 (sample SAMN02144231, study PRJEB22623) | gut metagenome | biome: sheep rumen | host: Ovis aries | place: New Zealand
CGGCGCCGCTGACGGTGCCCATGGCGTCGTCGTTGGCGGCCAGGGTGAGCCGGACGGTGTCGATGGCGAAGGTGGCCACGAGCAGCGTGTCGACGGTCACGTTGAAGGTGCGCACGGCATCGGTGCTGCCGTCGCTCCAGTGCTCAAAGTGGTGGTGGGCGGCCGGCGTGGCGGTGAGGGTGATGGACTCGTTGTAGGCATAGGTGTTGCGGATCGGCGCCACAGTGACGTTGCCCATGGCGGGGTCGGACGACTGGGCCACCACCAGCAGCTGGCGGCTGACAAACCAGGCGGTATAGGTGTGGTTGTCGACCACCTGCAGGTTCAGCGGGTTGGCCACAATGTTGCCGGGAGTCCAGTAGAGGAATTCAAAGCCGGTGGCAGGTGTGGCCTCGAGCGAGACCACCTCGCCATAGGCATACTTGCGGCTGCCCACGGCGGCACTGTTGACCGTGCCCATCGAACCGTCGGCCGAGACGATATTGACCGTGAAGCTGTCGACGATGAAGTTGGCCTTCAGCGTGGTGTCTTTGGTGAGGACGAGGCTGTAGTTGGCATTGGTTTCGCCATTGCTCCACTGGCTGAAGGTGCGGTGGTTCAACGCCACGGCCTCCAGGTTCAGGCTCGACCCGTAGGGCATTTTGACAGGCGTGCCCATGGCGATGCCGTTGACATAGCCGTATTCGCGGCTGTTGGAGTTGACGGTGACGGTGACACTGTCGATGGCGAAGTTGGCCACGTAGGTGACATCCTCGGTGGCGCGGAACGAGGGCAGGAGCGCGTAGGTGGTCACCAGCGCGCCGTTGCGGCTCCAGTTGGCGAAGTGGTAGTTGACCTCGGGCGTCACACGCAGGGTGACGAGGCTGTTGTAGGCGTAGCGGCCGGCACCGGTGACGGTGGCGGCATGGTCGGCCACCACATTGACGGTGAAGCTGTCGATGGCGAAGGTGGCTCCGAGGGTGATGTCGGCCTTGATGGTATCCAGGCGCGGGTTGGCGGTTACGCCATCGCTCCAGGAGACAAAGTGGTAGTGGTCGGCCGGCGTGGCATAGAGGCTGGCCACGGTGCCATAGGCATAGCGGCCGGCGCCGCTGAGGGTGCCGTGGGTCGTGGTGGCGAAGGCCACAGTGTGGCTGTCGGCCGCAAAGGTGGCCACCAGCACAATGTCGTTGCCGTTGACGGTGACGTTGCGGACGCTGTCGGTCACGCCGTCGCTCCAGGCGACGAACTTGCAGTGCTCGGCGGCACGGGCGCGCAGCTCGTGGCTGCTGCCGTTGGCCACGCCGTTAGCGCTGCCCAGGGCCGTACCCATGGCAGGATTGTTGCTCAGGGCGGCGACGGTGTATCTGTCAGCATCGGCGAAGATGGCGCGGATATAGAGATTGCCCTCCACAGTGATGGTGCGTACGGGCGAGGTGGAGGCATCCTCCCAGGCAACAAAGCGATAGAGGTTGTCGTCGTGGTTCTCGCAGCTGACGGTGATTACCTCACCGTAGTGGTAGGTGTCCTTGGCGGGATCAATCTCGATGTGGCCCATCAGGCTGTTGTTGGTGGCGGTGTCGAGGGTGTAGGCGACACTGTCGAACCGGGCCGTGAGGTCGAGGATGTTGGTCGTCATGGTGAGGATGCGGGGGTTGTCGGTCACGCCGTCGCTCCACTCGGTGAAGACAACGCCGTTGTTGGGGGTGGCCCGGACCTCTACGCGCGAATCATATATATAGGTACCGTTGGCATCAATATTGACCGTGCCGAGGGTCGGGTCGGGAGCGACCAGGCGGAGGTCGAAACTGTCGCGGGCAAAGATGGCGGTGTAGGTGTGGTGTGCGTCGTAGGCCACGATGCGGCTCGCCGCGGTCTCGCCGTCATCCCAGCGGAGGAAGCGGCAGTGGGCGTAGGGGATGGCCTCGATACGTGTGGGACGCGAACCGAAGGGGCGTATGTCGCTACCCACCACACGGCCCAGGAAGGGGTCGTTGGGCACCACGGTGATGGTGCAGTTGATGGGCGAGGTGAAGGCCACATAGTTCGAGGTGCTGTCGACCACGATGGTGCGGGGATTGATGATGTTGCCGTCGCTCCAGTGGGTGAACTGGTAGTAGGGGTCGGGCGTGGCGGAGATGGTGACGGTGGAGCCATAAGGATAATGGCCGGAACCGGAAGTGGTGGCGTTGACACCCGAGACGGCGATGGGCATGTTGGAGGTGGCAAACTGGGCGGTCACCACGCTGTCGGAGGTGAGGCGGATATTGACGGTGGGCAGGCTACCCGAAGCCCCCTGCCAGCCACTCACATGCTGACCCATCAGCGGGGTGGCCACAACAGAGACAATGGTGTCGTAGGGGTAGCGGCCGCTGCCCGACACGAAGCCCTTGGCATTATCGGACGAGCGGGCGGAGAGCGAGTAGGTCTTGGGGGCGAAGATGGCCACAAACGAAGTGTCGCCGGTAACGGTCATGACGCGGTGGTTGTAGGTTTCGCCATCGCTCCAACCGCGGAACTCGTGATGCTCGCTGGGCTCGGCAGTGATGATGGCGGTCTGTCCCATAGTGTAGCTGGCCTTGTCGGTATAGGTGGTGCCCCAAGTGGGGTTGTTGGAGGTAACGTTGATAACAAACTGAGCCATCTCGTTGAAGTGGGCAACGATACGCGCGCTGGAAGTGACCACCCATTCGAGGGTGTCGTTGGTGCTGGCGTCGATGCTCCAGTAGGAGAACTCATAGAGAGTGGCGTCGTAGGGAGTGGCCGAGACACGGATGGTGTCGCCATAGTGGTAGAGACCCGCGGCGTCGGGGGTGATGATACCCATGCCGGCAGGCTCGGAGGCGAAGGTGACGGTGTAGGGGGTCCGCACATAGTTGGCGACGAAGGCGGAGTCGGCAGTGGCCTGGAAGGTGAAGACGCGGTCGGTGCTCACAATGGTGCCGTGGGCATCAGTCCAGTTGAGGAACGACCAGCCGGGCACGGTGTCGGCGCTGAGGGTGACGGCGCCCATGTAGACCATATTGCCCGATACCGAGGCGGCACCGTGGGCGGGGTCGTCGGGCGATGCCATGATGGAGAGGGGGATGGGGGCGAAGTGGGCGGTGTAGTTCTTGTCGTTATAGACCGTGGGACGGTAGGGGTTGTCGGTGGAACCGTTGTCCCAACGCAGGAAGTAATAGCCGTGGTTGGGGATGGCGTCGAGGCGGGCCACAGTGGCATAGCCGTAGAAGGCCGAACCCTCGGTGGTACCCATGGCGGAGTCGGCGGGGGTGGCGGTGACATAGTGCATGTCGGGCTGGAAGTAGGCGGTGAGGTAGCGCGTGGAACCATCGGTGCCGATGGCCACATAGGTCTGCGTCGAGGTGACGGCGCCGTTGCTCCAACTATGGAACGAGTAGTGCTCCAAGGCGAAGGCCGAGACATCGATACTGTCGCCCACGGCCACGCGACGCGAGGTGACACCGGGCATGCCGGTGAACTCCACCGTGCCACGGTCGGCATACGAGGGACGCAGGACGAGGGTGATGCTGTCGCGCACAAACACCGGCTTGAGGGTCTTGTTGGTGTTCACTTGCACGGTAAGGGGGTTGGCATTGGTGAAGGCATCGCCGCGCCACATGACGAAGTGGTTGCTTTGGGCAGCCATGGCCGCCAGCTGCACTCGGTCGCCATACTCGTAGGTGCCCAGGCCGAAGACGGAGCCCTGGTTGGTGTCGTAGTCGGTGGCGGCAACAGTGAACTTGGCCGGCTCGATGACGCCGGCGATGGTCATGCTGACAGTGTCGGCCACCACGGTGAGGGTGTGGGTGTTGCCGCTGGAGGTGATGGTGCCGATTTCAGGGTTGAAGCGGAACGAGTAGTGGTCGGGATCGGTGACGGTGGCGGTGATGGTGACGGTCTGGCCCAAGGTGACCACGCCGCCGGCAGGCGAGGTGGTGACGCTGCCCAGCGTCGGGTCGTTGATGGTGCCCAGGATCATGGTCAGGTCCTCGGCGCAGAAGTAGGCGATGAGGGAGGCGTCGCGGCGCACGGTGTAGTCGTAGGCAGGCGTGGAGGTACCGTCGCTCCAACCAACAAACTTATAGCCGGGCTCGGGCGTGGCGGTCAGGTGCAGCACCGTGCCATGGGCATGGCGGCCGGTGTGGTTGGACACGGAGCCGAACAGGGGATTGATGGCGTTGACGGTGATATTGTGGGTGTCGGGGATGAAGAGGGCCTGGCGCGGAGTGATGGTGCCCTCGCTGCTGTAGTAGAAGAAGCGGGGGTTGGAGGTGAGGCCGTCGTCCCACTTGTCGAAGGTGTAGTGGGGGTTGGGGATGGCGGTGAAGAAGGCGCCGCCGCCGTTCTTGCCGTATTCCTTGCCATAGACGTAGCCGTGCTCGCCGTCGATGACGGCGGCATCGATGCGGCCCACGGGGGCATATTCGGCAATGACGGGTTCGGTATAGGTGGAGCCGCACTTCTTATCGAGCAGGAAGCGATAGTAGCGGTCGCGCACCAGGGAGTCGAAGAGGTAGTGCTGCTGGGTGATGCCCTCGGCGATGCGGACGGTGTCGGTGTCGGTCTCGCTGCGCAGGGAGCGGATGCGGTAGGTGTCGCCGGGGTTTTGGTCGCCGCCCCAGACGAGGCGGAGGCTGGTGAGGGTGATGCAGGCACTGTCGAGGCCGAAGCCGGTGGGGGGAGTGCAGGCGAGGACGGGGGTGACGCTGATATTGGAGAAGGTGGCGGTGTAGGTGGTGAAGGTGGAGTTGCGGTAGCGGAAGGCGAGGTGCGCGCCGTGGGGCACGGGGTCGGCAATGCTGCTGAGGTCGAAGCTGTAGGAGCCGGTCCTGTCGAGCAGGCCGAGGGGCACGAAGGCGGCGGTGTCGTCGGGGTCGGTGAGGTAGCCGTAGTGGACCGAGGTGCCGGCCACGCCCGGTACACCGGCCTCGAAGCTGAAGACGGTCTGGCGGAGGTCGCCCTCGAGCATGGGCAGCACGGCAAAGGCCGTCACACGCTCACGGGTAAGGAGCTGCACAAAACTGTTGCGCACGATGAAGGATTGGGGATAGGTGGAGGTGGTGGCGGCCAGGTGCGGGAACGACCAGCAGACGGGCACTTCGTTGCGGGGGTCGAAGTAGTTGTAGGTGGGTATGGAGGAGAAGTCGGCGACGAAGGGTACGGGATAGGGGGCGCAGAGGGTGACGAATTTGCCGGCGACGGCGGAGGCGGCGGTGGAGGTGTCGCCAGGGGCGCAAATGGAGCGGACAAAGTACTCATACTCAGTGCCGGGCTGCAGGTTGCCGAGCAGGGCGCGGGGCGTGGAGGGGGTGAGAGCGACCCGGGTGGAGGGGTCGCCGGCCTGACGGTATTCCACATAGTAGCGGCTGGGGGCGGTGCCGGCCGGCGGGGTGATGGAGAGGGTGGCCGAGGTGCGGGTGATGTTGCCGACGGTGGCGTCCTGCGGCGGCAGGCAGCCGGCATTGGGGATGGCGGTGATGCGGATATTGGCCCGCATGGTCGACTTGCTGCCGGCGGCGGTACCCGGATGGCTGGTGGCGTTGGATTTGTACATGAAGACACCCGCATCGGCGCATTTTGTGTAATAGTAGGTCTGGCCGGCGGCGCGGGAGGAGCCCTGGCGCAACACGCAGAGCACCAGGTGGTCGCTGCCGTTGTAGTCGAAGGGGGTGTCGAGGGTGATGGTGTTCCAGCCGGTGGTGAAGGGCTGGGCCTCGTAGCCGGCATACACCTGCGTGAGTGCCGACAGGGGCACCCAGTCGGTGGTGCTGCTCACCACCGTGTCGTCGGTGTGGCCCATATAGATGGTGATATGGGGGGCGGCGAAAGCGTTTTGGATGGCGCGGGAGTTGAAGGCAATCTTGGTGATGGTGCCGCCGTTGGGCAGGTCGATGGCCAGCGAGGGGTAGATGGTCTGCGTCCAGCCATTGGGGTAGACGTTACAGAAGGGGGTGTTGGCGTTGTAGTTTTCCTGGGTGCCCACGGTCTTGGTGACCGTGGTCTGCGCCGCGGCGCCGAGGGCACCGAAGAGAATCATGGCGCCAAGACATAGGTAACGGGCGCACGTTTTTGCTGCATTCATAGAGTGGTTCATATTGTGTATGTTTTTGTTTCAAAAAGGATTAACCGTCCCCTCGCGGGAAACATTAACGTGCAAAGATACGAAATGTTCTGCACACGGCAAGGTGTCTTTTTATATTTAACTTTATTTAACGGCGCGCGGGGCGACCCGCGGCAGGGGTTCGCCAGGGGAATAGTAGGGGAACGGTAGGGGAATAGGAGGGCATTGTCCGCTATTGTCCGCCGGGGCGGACAATAGCGGACATGCCTCCGGGAGCACCCATCGGGGCGAGCCCGTCGAGCATGGCGGCGTCGATTTCGCGGCGCTTTTGGTCGTTCTTGCAGCGGTTGCTTTTGATGGAGGGCTGGAAGAGGGTGCCGTCGGCGCGGAGGAAGACGCCGCAGAGGGTCTGCCACTTGGCGCGCTGCCCTTCGACGCAGTAGATGAGCCCGCGCCGCCAGAGGCTTTCAATCAGGTAGTTGAGCATGTCGCTGCTGGCCAGCCAGCGCACCCACGGCTGGGGCGTGCTGCGCTCGTGGTCGTTCAGCATCATCCCCAGGCCACGGCGCAGGGCGTCCTGCTGTGCGGCGTCGTTGGCGATGATGCCGCGGCGGGCCAAGCCCATGATGCCGCCGCGCAGCTGGTCGGCATGCACTCCCCTACCCTCGCCCAGCCACACAAAATGGAGCGGCGCCGTGGCCGCCAGGGGCACGGGGGAGGGCGATGCAGACGACGCGGAATTAACGCCCGCCACCGCAGCCAGCCGACGCTGGCGGTCGAGCAGCTCCTGCAGCGCCTCGGCGCGGTCGAGGCAGAGAGCCGCCCAATGCGGGTCGGGCAGCTGGCGCAGGAAGTCGAGCCAAAGCCCCTGCTGGCGCTCCAGCGGCAGGCGCTGCTCGGTCATCACCCGTTGCAATACATCAGCATCTGCGGAATATTGCCTTCCGCAGCACTCCACCATAGGGGCATAAGAGGCTGTGGGATAGGCCTCTGCGGTGGTAGATGCGTGATATGTTGCATAATTTACGACGCTGCAAAATTAACATTTATTTCGACATTTGCAAAATTATTTAATAAACAATTTACGCACAATTAACGCAAACCACTCGCCGCCGCACGACAAAACATCGCAAACCTCCCGCGACCTTCACCCGGAATCAACGCCCACGGAATGCTTTCCCCACCCCCTGCCGAATGTCTACTTTTGCATCCGAATTCCCGGGAAACAAATCAATTGCAGAATCAAAAAACAAAGAAAGGACAACATCATGAACAAAGAAGAATTGGAAGACCTGCTGCATGTGCTGGGTCTGGACTACGAGGCGGAGCCCACGCTCATCTACCTCTTCTACGCCAAGCCCGACGGCACGGTGAACAATTTCAGCATCAGTGTGCGCCAGGGCGGCCACATGAGCGACAAGGAGCTGGAGCAGTTGATGCGCAAGGAATACCCCGCCACGCGCGACGGCGAGCTGCTGCGTGTGGAACGGCCCAATACGCCCCTCTGCCCGTGGCTGGACACCACCGAGGTGTGCAATCTGCTGCACATCAATCCGCGCACCCTGCGACGGTGGACCGCACGCGGACTGTTCCATCCTTCGACGATGGGCGGACGGCAGTACTACAACATCAACGAAATCAACGCTGTGATGGATGCCAACGTGGTGACCGAAAACGGCCACATAGACCTGCACCTGCCCAGCACCGCGCTGGCGGACATCGAAGGACAATAGCGGACAAATGAGGACTTTCGCGACACAATTTCCCCATGTCCGCCCCCCGGGCCTTATATTGCAATCGTCGTCGCGACCGACACCGGCCACCGCCCGACGGGGCACCGGCCAGACAACGTCAAATCAAATTCATCAACAAACAAAAAAAAGAAAGGAACAACAAAATGGCAAAAATCAATCAAGGCATTCTCGACGGCTTCAAAGGCAAAGTGGGCACCGTGGTAGGCTTCTTCTGGAAGGGCAAGCCGGTGATGCGCGGCTACAAGCGCTTCATCCACGACCACCACAGCGACGCGCAGCTGATCACCCGTCTGCGTTTCAGCGTCATCAGCGGCCTCTCGGTGGCCTTCAAGCCGGCCGCCGACCTGGGCTTCCACCTCCGCGCCAAGAGCCGCGGCAACACCGAGCTGAACAACTTCGTGCAGGTCAACTGGAACGCCGTCACGGCCAACTCGTCGGCCGAGGTGGTGGTGGACTACGGCTCGCTGGTGGTGGCCTACGGGGCCCTGCCGGGCGTCTTCTTCGAGCGTGCCAGCTATGAGACCCCGCAGCAGGTGGAGGTCCCCTTCGCACCCAACAGCGCCGCCGGCGGCACCTCGGACGACGACATCGTCTACCTCTTCGCCTACAACCCCTTGCTGGGCAGCGGGGTGCTGAGCGCCGGCGTGAAGCGCACCGACAGCAAGGCTGTCCTCGAGCTCCCCGCGGCCTGGAGCGGCGAGAACGCCCACCTCTGGGGCTTCGTGGTGAGCCCTGGCGGCACCCCCAGCTTCAGCTCCTACCTCGGCGAGGGCACCGTCGGCTGACCCGCGCCCTCCGGCAGGCCCGATGCGGCCATAAGCAACCGCCGCGCCCTCACGGGCGCGGCGGTTGTATTGTCTACCGATGGATGATCAAACCAAAGACGTTTATAAACGAGTCAAATCGATATTGTATACGTAGCCTTTCCGCAAGGTCAGATTATTGGCACCGAAAAGACTTTCACCGTCGTTCACATCTATCGAAATGCCATTTACATGGACTTGGTTGGCTGACATAGGGAGCACTATACGTTTATGGACAAGGGAGGCATAAACATTGACGGCACCACACGGTTCGTCTTCAACCACCATTTCATCTCCGTCGACAAACACCGCATTGACAGGGTCTATATTCCCGCCCTTAACAAATCTCGCGGTAGGGGATCCGTCGGTTTCGATTGACATTTTCACAGGGACATCACTACGGGTAATGACGTTTAAAATGCAGCAACAGGGGTTCAAAAGGATGTTGTTGTTGGTGATAACAGCAGCCATAGGAGGATTGTCGGGCAGGGTGGGGGCGACGTAATATGTGCCGTTGGTCTCGCTGAAAGACACACCACTACCTCCAGGATAGACAATATAGAAACCCGATGTGCCATTGACGGTAACGGGATCGACATTGCCGCTCCCGGAGACCCTTCGGGCCACCCAGCGACCATTATCAGTAACAATTTGATATTCAACACCATTAACCATAATATGGTCGCTGCCATTCGAACTTGCCATTGCGCACATATTGCCCCCGCCATCAGTTTCAAAAGAGAGCTTCTGTCCACCCTCGGTATAGAACACCGGAGGGTAGTAGTTGAACTCGGAGTAGGAGGCAATTTTTTCTTTCTCGGTGCAACCGGCAAACACGGCAAGGACACCGGCGAAAACTATCGAAGAGATGATTTTGTTTGTATTCATAAAGCAAGAGTCTAGGTTGTTTCTATATAAAGATTCCTTGTGAGTGTAGATTTTGTCTACAGCCACCGCTCGAAACTCCCAGTGATGTCTTCACCACTGAAACCGCCTAACGAATTACCTGCGGAGCTCGAATTCGCACCTGTTCCATTTTGACCCACAAAGGCCTGTTCTTGTGCAAATTGGTTCAAGGCTTCGATCGTCATCTCCTCGAACGTGCAGCCCTGGCATGCAGGGACTGTAGAGAGGGCAAACCCCGCCTCTGTGCGGAAGTGCACAACGGTCAACTGGGGGGCCTCGTAAGAATTTTTCATCGGTTCCGTATGGCTTGATGTATTATATATCTCGTTCATTGTCAATAGCATAAAAGATTACGAATTGATCAAATCGTCACTTTTTAGTGCTGCAAAGATACGAAAACTTTTGTAACCAGCAGTTAAATTGTGTTAAAAGTGGTCAGTGGCCAGTGGCCAGTGGTCAGTGGCCAGTGGCTAGTGGTCAGTGGTCAGTGGCTAGTGGCCAGTGGCTAGTGGCCAGTGGTCAGTGGTCAGTGGCCAGTGGCTAGTGGTCAGTTTTAAGGCGTCAGCCCACTGGCCACTGACCACTGACCACTGACCACTAAAAAACTGAACCCAGCTGGAAGACGAGCATTGAGACGAGCCAGGCCAGGCCGATGGTGTAGGCCATGGTGAAGAGTGCCCAGCGCCAGCGGCCGCTCTCGTGGCGGATGGCGACGACGGTGCTCAGGCAGGGCATGTAGAGCAGGATGAAGAGCAGCATGGAGAAGGCGGAGAGGGGCGTCATGTTGTCGCGGATGAGTGTGGCGATGCGCATCTCGTTCTCCTCGGCCTCGAAGTCCTCGAGGGCGGCGGCCTCGTCGGCGCTGGTGGCGTAGACCACCGTCATGGTGGAGGCCACCACCTCCTTGGCGAAGACGCCGGAGAGGAGGGCGACGGACTGGCGCCAGTCGAATCCGCAGGGGCGCAGGGCGGGCTCGATGGTCTTGCCGATGCGGGCCATGTAGCTGTGCTCGGCCTGGTACTTGGCATCGTCGTGGTGGGGGAAGTAGCTGAGGGCCCAGACAATGATGCTGGCGCCGAGGATGATGGTGGCCATCTTCTTGAGGTATTCCTTGCCTTTCTCCCAGGTGTGGCGCAGCACGGCCTTGGCCGTGGGCATGCGGTAGGGCGGCAGCTCCATGACGAAGGGCAACGACTCGCCCTTGACGAAGTAGCGGCTGAAGAGCTTGGCCATCAGCACACTCATCACCATGCCCAGCAGGTAGAGCCCCATGATGACATAGGCGGCATGGGTGGAGAAGAAGGCCGAGCAGAGGATGACGTAGACGGGGATGCGTGCCGAGCAGCTCATCATGGGGATGACAAGCATAGTGAGCAGGCGGCTCTTGCGGTCCTCGATGGTGCGGGTGGCCATGATGGCGGGCACGTTGCAGCCGAAGCCCATGATCATGGGGATGAAGCTCTTGCCGTGGAGCCCCATGCGGTGCATGAGCTTGTCCATGATGAAGGCGGCGCGGGCCATATAGCCGCTGTCCTCCATGAAGGATATAAAGAGATATAGTATCAATATATTGGGCAGGAAGACCAGCACGGAGCCGACGCCGGTGATGATGCCGTCGACCACGAGGCTGCGCCATGCGCCTTCGGGCATGAGGTCGCCCACGCGCTCGCCGAGCCAGCCGAAAAGGGCGTCGATCCAGTCCATGGGGTAGGCGCCGAGGGGGAAGGTGCACCAGAAGGTGAAGAAGAGGCAGAGGAGGAAGATGGGGTAGCCGAGCCAGCGGTGGGTCATGACGGCGTCGAGGCGGTCGGTGAGGTGGTGGAGGGTGCTCTTCTCGTTCTTGACATAGCATTCGGCCAGGGCGCCGCGCACGAAGGCATATTTGGCGTCGGTGATGGCGGACTCGATGTCCTGGTGCCCGGGTTCCACATCCACCTTGTGCCCCTTGTCGGCCTCGCCATCGACCAGGCGGCGGCCGCTGTCGGACATGTATTCGTCGGCAATCTGGTTGCGCATCGTGAGCACGCTGCCGTCGGGGTCGCGCTCGGCGACGTAGCGCTCCAGCTCGCTGTCGTTCTCGAGGAGCTTGATGGCAAGGAAGCGGGTGGAGAGGTCGTCGGAGAAGCCGTGCTCGTAGAGGTGGGTGCGCAGGCGCTGGATGTAGCGCTCGAGGTAGCGGCCGTGGTTGACGTGGATGTGGCGGTAGCCGGTGCCGTTCTCGAAGACCTCGATAATCTTGTCGAAGAGCGACCCGATGCCCTTGCCGGTGCGGCCGGTGGTGGGCACGATGGGCATGCCGAGGAGGGTGGAGAGCTGGCCGATGTCGAGGCGGTCGCCGCTGCGCTGCAGCTCGTCGTACATGTTGAGGGCCATCACCATGGTGATGTCCATATCGATGAGCTGGGTGGTGAGGTAGAGGTTGCGCTCGAGGTTGCTGCCGTCGACGACGTTGAGGATGATGTCGGGGTTCTTGTCGAGGATGTGGCGGCGGACATAGAGCTCCTCGGGCGAGTAGGCGGAGAGGGGGGAGGGGGCGGGGGGGGGGGGGGGGGTGAGGGTGTGGCGGCGAACATGGAGCTCCTGGGGCGAGTAGGCGGGGAGGGAGTGGGTGCCGGGGAGGTCGGTGAGGTTGAGGGTGTAGCCGCCGTACTGGAAGGTGCCCACCTTCTCGTCGACGGTGACGCCGCTGTAGTTGCCCACACGCTCGTGGGCGTGGGCGGCGACATTGAAGATGCTGGTCTTGCCGCAGTTGGGGTTGCCGACGAGGGCCACATTGATGGTCTTGCTGCGCTCGCTGACGATGTGCTGCAGCTTGGTCTCCTCGGCCTCGAGGGCGCGGTAGTCGGCATGGTTCACGATTTCGCGCTCGGCCTCTTCGGGGGTGACGATTTCCACTTTCATGGCGTCGCTGCGACGGAGCGAGACCTCGAAGTTGAGTATTCTGTATTTAATAGGGTCGTTCAGCGGGGCGTTGAGCACCGAGGTGACCTCGACGCCTTTGATGAAACCCATCTCTATAATTCGCTTGCGAAAGGCGCCGTGGCCCGCCACGCGGGTCACAACTCCTCGTTCACCAGTCTGTAAATCAGAAAGTAGCATAATTTATTCATTCGTATTTTGTTTTGCAAAGATACGAAAAAAACACCTTATGGCGTCTCACCAAATATGGTGAAACAGCCCCTCCGCGGCTGCTACTCGACCTCCAGGAGGAGGCCTTTGAGGTACTCGCCTTCGGGGTGGTGGATGGAGACGGGGTGGTCCATGGCATGGGGCAGCCGGCGCACGATGCGGACACGGCGTCCGGCATTCATGGCGGCGGTGAAGACCATGGTCTGGAAGTCGTCGCGCGAGACGGCCTGTGAGCAGCTGAAGGTCATCAGCAGTCCGCCGCTGGGCATAGCCTCCATAGCGCGCTGGTTGATAGCGCGATAGCCTTTCAGCCCGGCCTGCAGCGAGCGGTGGTTCTTGGCGAATGCAGGCGGGTCGAGGATAATAAAGTCGAATTTTGAATTTTGAAATTCGAACTTGGCAAGATATGGCAGCACGTCGGCGACGGTGCCCCGGTGGGGTGCGTCGGGGCCGAAGTTGAGCGCCACATTGCGGTTGCAGAGGTCGATGGCCTTGCGGCTGATGTCCACCGTCTCAACATATTCCGCGCCGCCGCGGAGGGCTGCGAGGGAGAAGCCGCCGGTGTAGCCGAAGCAGTTGAGGATGCGGTGGCCGGCGGCGAGCTGCTGCACCAGGGCGCGGTTCTCGCGCTGGTCGATGAAGAAACCAGTCTTCTGCCCCTCGAAGAAGTTGATAAGCAGGCGGTTGCCATGCTCGCAAATCTCGTGTTCCGTGGGGGTGATGCCCCAAAGGTAGCCGTCGTCGGCGCCGCCGGGGCAGGTGGCGCTGCTCTTGTCGAAGACGGCCAGGAGGCGGTCGCCGAGGAGCTCGCGGAAGAGGTCGACAAAGAGGGGGAACTGGCGGTGCATGCCAAGGCTATGTGCCTGCAGGACAAGGACTCCGTTGTACCAGTCGGCGACGAGGCCGGGCAGGTAGTCGCCCTCGGCGTGGACGAGGCGGAAGACGTTGGTAGCAGCCTCCCCCCCAGCCCCTCTCCTTTCTAGAGAGGGGAGCAGGTTGAAACCCAGGCGTTCGCGGTAGGCGATGGCTGATTGGAAACGTTGCTTAAAAAAATCGGAGTCAATCTGCTGTGTGTCAAACGACAGCACTTTGCAGACGATGCTGTCGTCCTGATAGTGTCCGGTGGCGAGCCAGCGGCCATCGGCGGCATGGATGTCGACAAGGTCGCCTGGCTGTGGCGAGCCTTCGACGCACTTCACGGCGCCGGAGAAGACCCAGGGGTGGCGGCGCAGGAGGGCTTTGTCTTTGCCGGGGGCTATGATCAGACGGGGACGCATCAGTGCTTGAGAGCGTGGATGGTAGCGATGGGGTCGTCGCTCTTGAATACGGCGTTGCCGGCCACCAGCACGTCGGCGCCGGCCTCGAAGAGCAAGGGAGCATTCTGGAGGTTGACGCCGCCGTCGACCTCGATGAGGCAGGAGGGGTTTTTCCTATTGCAGAGTTGCTTGAGCTGACGCACCTTGTCGTAGGTATTCTCTATAAATTTCTGCCCGCCGAAGCCCGGGTTGACCGACATCAGGAGCACGAGGTCGCAGAGTTGGACAGAGTCCTCGAGGAGTGCGACGGCGGTGTGGGGGTTGAGCACGACGCCGCACTGCATGCCGTGGTCGCGGATGCTGTGGAGGACGCGGTCGAGGTGGGTGCAGGCCTCATAGTGGACGGTGAGGATGTCGGCACCGGCCTCTTTGAAATCAGCCACATAGCGACCGGGGTCCATAATCATCAGGTGCACGTCGAGCGGCTTGCGGGCGTGCTTCTTGATGTGTTTGACGACGGGCTGGCCGAAGGAGATGTTGGGCACGAAGAGGCCGTCCATGACGTCGACGTGGAGCCAGTCGCAGTCGGAAGCGTTGAGCATCTCGATGTCGCGCTGCAGGTTGCCGAAGTCGGCGCTGAGGAGCGAGGGGGATATCATTTTCATAACTTGAGCTTTTCGAAGTTTTTGCCATAGACGCCCTGGGTCTTGTTGACGGAGATGAAGGCGTTCTCGTCGATGCGGTTGATGATTTGCATGACGTGGGACTTGTCGGTGCGGTGGACCATCATCAGGAGCACCTTCTGCGCCTGCTTGGTGTAGCTTCCCTCGGCGTCAAGGAGGGTGGCGCCACGGCCCACCTCGCGTGTGACGGCATCGGCAATCTCCTCATTCTTAAGCGAGAAGACCATAATCTGATAGCTCTGCTTGTTGCCGTCGAGCACCATGTCGAGCACATAGGTCATCACGCCCATGACGACGTAGCCATAGACAACGTTGCCAATCTTGTGCGAGACGAAATAGGAGCAGCCCACGATGACAATGTCGAGCAGCATGATGACGCGGCCGGGCGAGATGTTGTAGTACTTGGTGACAATCAGCGCGATGATGTCGGTGCCGCCGGTGTTGCCGCCCATGATGAAGCTCAGGCCGATGCCGAGGCCACAGAGGGCGCCGCCGATGATGGCGCACATGAAGGGGTCGAACTGCATGCTGCCGTCGGGGTTGCGGAAGAGGTTCTCCACATGGAGCCCCTGCTGCCACATGATGAAGAAGACGGACGACATGGCGATGCCGTAGATGGTGTTGGCGCCGAACTTGGAGCCCAGCATCTTGAAGCCAAAGGCGACCAAAATGCCGTTGAAGATTAGGTTGAGGATACCGATGGGGATGTGCACACCCAACGCATAGTAGATAATCGACGACATGCCGCTGACGCCGCCGCCGACAATCTGGGCCGGAAGCATGAAGGCCGACCATGCGAAGGTGTAGATCATCAGGCCGAGGGTGATGACCACATAGGAGAGGACGATGTTCTTGCTTTTCTTGAAGATTTGCATTTTTTGGAAGGGGTATTGGTTATTGATTCTTGCTGTAGTCACGGGCGCCGAAGATGGAGGAGCCGATGCGGACGAGGGTGGCCCCCTCGGAGATGGCCAGGGGGTAGTCGTGGCTCATGCCCATGGAGAGCTCGCGGAAGTGGGGCGAGGCGGCGAAGGGGCCGGCCTTGAGGCGGTCGAAGAGCGTTTTGACAGCATGGAAATCGGCGCGCACACGCTTCTCGTCGGGCGTATTGCTGGCCATGGCCATAAGGCCGCAAATGCGTGTATGCTCCAAATTCTCAGCAAACTGCATACTTTCCAACTCGCCGGGAAGGAAACCGAACTTGGTCTCCTCCTGGGCCACGTGGACCTGCAGCAGCACATCGATGGTGCGTCCGACCTTGGCGGCGGCGGCGTCCACGTCGCGCAAATGCTCCAGGGAGTCGACGCCGTGGATCATGCTGACGAAGGGGATGTAGTACTTGAGCTGCTTGGACTGGAGGTGGCCAATGAAATGCCACTCGATATCTTGTGGCAACTGTGAAGCCTTGTCGCGCAGCTCGGTGGCATAGTTCTCTCCGAAGAGACGCTGTCCGGCGCGATAGGCCTCCATGATGTCCTCCACAGGCTTGAGCTTCGACACAGCCACCAAACGCACCGAGGAGGGCAACGTGGACTTTATGTGGGTAATATTTTCTGCTATCATACCCCTCCTAACGTCGTTAATATGTATTTATTATATTTTGACTGGAAAATATGTTGAACCACTGAAAATCAACACGAATGGCTATGCAGCGGCAGTTGATAGTAGACGCAGTCGGCGTCGCGGTAGAATTCGGTGGCGCCCCAGCGCTGCCAGTAGCGGTGGGTCTTGAGGCGGTGGAGGACGGGGACGAAGAGGAAGTCGTAGTTGGCGCGGAGCTCGGGCATGATGCTCATAATCATGTCGTAATTCAGGCGCGTACCACGATATTCCGGAGCCACGATGAAGGAGAAGACGGCGGTGTAGCGCTGTGCGTTGAGCGCGGCGAGGAGGTCGGGCTTCTCGCGGGCGATAAGCGGGGTTTCCTCCTCGATGCGGTAGTCGGACATGTTGAGCAGACCGACAACGTTTTCGTTTCCACCCCTCAGTCCTTCGGACAGCTCCCCTGTCTCAGGGGAGCAACGCTCTCCCCCTTTCAAAGGGGGAGTCTCCGCAGGAGGAGGGGGTACGACGGCTTTGACGCTCAGGGGCCAGTTGAAGTGGAGGTTGGCCACCCAGTCTTCCACCTCGGCGCGGTCGAAGCCGTACTGGCGGGTGAGCCAGTCGACGGTGAGCGGCGCATCCGCCGGGGTCATTCTATGGAGGGTGTAGTTCATATTCATCTGTAGGGACACAGCGTGCTGTGTCCGTAGTAGGCAGTCGGCGGACACAGCACGCTGTGTCCCTACGTGTTAATTTTTACAGCATTATACGACAAAAGTATCTCCGGGTGATACGACAGTTTGGCCTTGCGGAGCCCCTCGAGGCCCATGTCCTCCTCCCTATTCATATATATATACTGCTCGGGGAGGTGGGCGACGAACTGCTGGTTGATGATGGAGAAGAGGCCGTCGATGTGGCGGTCGGCCTTCTCGACACATACGTCGAAGGTGTCGTGGGTGACCGGGGCGCCGTAGGTGAAGGCGACCATGCTGCCGCCGAGCCAGATGCTTCCGCCGAGCATGCCGAGGTCGTCCCAATGGGCGAAGACGTTCTCCACCACGCGCTGCTCGGCGGCGATGGTGTCGCCATATTCGGGATTGACCTCTCCCCTCTCCTCGCGCCAGAGGGCTTCGAGGCGGCGGCAGTGGTCGAACATGTCGGGCGCGAGGGGGCGGTACTCGAAGTCGGGGTGCTCGGCGCGGAAGTGGTTGACGTGGTTACGTTTGGCCTTGAGTTTGCCGCCGGCGAGGTCGGCGAGGTCGGCGCGGAGGTAGATGTAGTCGTACTGGTTGCGGCGGGGCTCGACGCTGATGTCGATGCCTTCGCGGCAGGCGTTCTGCTGGAGCTGTAGGGCGGCATCGTCCTCGAGGCCGAGGAGGGTGAGGCGGTGGCCGCTGTCGTCGCAGAGCGCCTGCAGGAGTTCGCACGGCGGTGTGCCGGCCATGCAGAGCATGTAGGCGCGCCCGCCGTCGAGCGAGAAACGCAGCACGGCGGCGTCGGGGAGGATGCAGACCTCGGTTTGGAACCAAAACTGCCAGCCGATGAGGTTGGCGAAGGTGAAGTTGCAGTTGCGGCGGCCGCTGCGGAGGCTGACGGCCTGGTAGGCCTCGCGGTCGGCGAGGGTGAGTGTGTGAAAGTTCAGCATAATGTGGGTGTAATGATTACGTCGACCATGTCGCCGAAGGACTTGCCAATCTTCTGGCGGATGGCTTTCGTTATTCCTATTATATAGCAGATGTTGCCGTCGGCATCCTTGACACCCATGTTGACCACGCTGCCGCTGTAGGGGTGGCCGTCGAAGGTGGCCTGCACCTTCAGCCGTCCCACGCCATACTCCTGGCGGATGTCAACAGGCACAACAATATATCCGGCATCCATGTCGCCGTTCTGAATGATGGTGGCTGTGAAATGGTGGGTCATATCGCTATCTGCTCTCCGAGGAAATGTGGGTCAGGCATGAAGAGCATATCGAAGACCATCTTGGTGCGTGCCAGCCATTCGCGGACTGTCAACCTCAGTTTGATGGCACGGAAATCGATGTCGGCAGCATTGTAGGCCACGGCGTCGAGACCGATACGGTTGGCGATGTAGAGTGCACGTTTGTTGTGCCACTGCTGCGATATGATGGTGAGACTGTCCTGCCCGAAGACCCGCTTGGCGCGCACCATGGAGTCGTATGTGCGGAAGCCAGCGAAGTCAAGCACGATGCAGCTGTCGGGGATGCCAGCCTCAACCAGCGCCTGCCGCATGTCTTCCGGCTCGTTGTAGCCCTTGCGGCTGTTGTCGCCGCTCACCAGCACCTTGCCCACCTTGCCGGCACGGTACAGCTCGGCACAGGCGGTGACACGGTTGTAGAAATAGGGGTTAGGGTTGCCTTTGCGGCCAAGCCTCGAGGTGCCAAGCAGCAAGGCCACTCGGCGATATGGTATATCGCCGGTGGTGCTGTAACAACGTCCTTCCGAGGAACGGTTCACCCGAACATTGGCCACGACAGTAACCGTCACTCCAAACAGGAGCAACGATACCAATGCAACCAACAGTATCCGTTTAGTCTTCATATCATCTTCAGGAAGCCGACTTCTTTCTCTGTGAGTTCGCGCCAGCGGCCGCGGGGGAGGTCCTTCTTGGTGAGGCCGGCGAAGACGGTGCGGTCGAGCTTGTGGACCTCGTAGCCGAGGGCTTCGAAGAGGCGGCGGACGATGCGGTTGCGTCCGCTGTGGAGCTGGACGCCGACGACGCGCTTGTCGACCTTGCCACCCACCTCGGCATATTGTATGTCGTCGACGTGCATGGGACCGTCCTCCAATTCGATGCCCTCGAGGAGGCGCTTCATGTCCTCCTTGGTGACGGGCTTGTTGAGTTCCACCTGGTAGATTTTGTACACCTGCGTGCTGGGGTGCGTGAGCTTCTTGGCCAGCTCGCCGTCGTTGGTGAAGAGCAGCAGGCCGGTGGTGGCGCGGTCGAGGCGGCCCACGGGGTAGATGCGCTCGGC
>ODAI010296741.1_pt1 | contig 19106 bp, 19 predicted proteins | sample 1539321 | NCBI WGS metagenome assembly ODAI01 (sample SAMN02144231, study PRJEB22623) | gut metagenome | biome: sheep rumen | host: Ovis aries | place: New Zealand
ATATATAATCCCATATGTGTTTTTGATTATCGGGACAATTATTTATACTGTTATCAATAAAGTCCTTACCGAAATTATTGACCTGCAATTCGTATCCTACCTTTAAGCGTTGTTCATATTCTACTTTTTTCTGAGATTCAAGAGGCAGTTTAATTGATTTTTCCTTAAATATTTCATTGGTCTTATCGATGAAGGCATATGCTTTTGACAGACCTAAATAAACTATTGATTGATAGAGTATCTCTTTGATTTCTATTGGCGTAATACCTATATCCATGGCAGCAAAAATCATCTTTTCATATAGTTCCAAAGATTGATTGCTAACTAAAGAGGCTAAAGTAACCATTAATCTTTCCTTATCACTAAGAATACTATCATTAATTATTTGTTTTGATAAAAAATTATCTAGGATGTCAGCCAGTTCAGGATCATTTTCTTTTAATGATAAATCGTATTTTGAAATCAGTTCTAAATTATTCATAATCAACACTAAATATCTTTTATAATTAAATATCTATAATTCAATAATTATTTAATTGATTCTTAATTATGTAAAAAATGAAAATAAAAATACTTACACTATATAAATAAAATAAAAATAAAACAAGAATGAACCAAATTACTGTAAGATTATGTAATTCGATTATTTTTTAAAGTAGTGGTTTAATTCAGCTATATCATTGGCTATAACAAATAAATCTTTATCTTTTTCTTTTACGAAATTTTTTTCGGCCATATCATATAACATGTCCAACATTTTATCAAAGAAATTGTCAAAATTTAGTATTATAATATTTTTATCGATTTTTTTAAGTTTCTTTAATGTCAACACATCAAAAAATTCATCTAATGTTCCAATACCGCCTGGTGAAATAATAAATAAATCAGATTCTTTGACGAAATTCAATTTTCGTTCATCCATACTTTTCGTGTAAATAATTTCGTCACATTCCCTATATAATGCTTCGAATTGACTCATCCATTCTGGAATTATTCCAATAACCATTCCCCCGTTATCATGACATCCTCTAGCTACAGAACCCATCATTCCATCATCTCCACCACCAAAAACAAGGTCATGGTTATTTATTGCAATGGCTTTTCCCAGTTGATATCCCATATCCAAATATTTCTCGGCAATGTTTTTACTACCGGAACCGAATAAGCATATTCTCATAAACACACACATCCTGTCAATAAAAAAAAAATAAAAAAAATAATTAATTATCCTTTTCAAGATAATATTCTGAAAAACTACCGGGGTAATGGGTAATATTTTCCATATTGGACCAAAAAATTTCAGCTTCATCAATATCTATCAAATCATTTTCATAAGAACTCTTCAATAATTCTATCAATGAAATTCTATTTAGATGATACTTTTTAATGTAATCACATTTGTGATTTGAGAGTATTGTTAAACTGTTGTATTTGGCCAGAGTTATTGCGGCCGATTCACATTTTCCCCTACATTCGCATTCAATACCTTTTTTTAAAGAGTTGTATAATTTGTATTCTGGAGTATAAATTTCAAAATCTTCCAATATCACAAATTTACTTCTTGTCAAGCTTTTAATCTTAAAATTTATATTTTCATCAATTCTATTCTTTAATTCATTATAAGCTATTCTTGGGATAATGATATTAGAAAATATCTTTTTTAATAGTTTTCCATCTGTTTGAAATAAGGAGTTTAAACAATCAAATTCATATATTAACAGTTTATCCTTCAATTAAATCATCCATTGTTTTCTTTTCTACTACGTCTTCATAGAATCCATCAATTAATAATTCGTTTAGCTTACTTTTGCTAATCTTCTTATTAACATAAGCTTTTTTAGCCAGTGGAAGATAGTTTCCTAAAATTAAATTTTTTCCATCAGTGTAGGGTTTATAAAGTTTTAAATCATATCCCCGCAATTGAGCATTAATCATTATTCCAGGTAAAAACTCTTCAGCCGTATATTCAGATATTCTTCCTAAATCCGTGAGTTTTCTTAACATGGCTTTATGGCTAATTTGGAAATACTGTTCTGCTTGAATAACCTTATCCAAATTCCATTCGCTTATGTTATTTTCAATTTCATAATTACATAAAGCACTATTACTCATAAGTAAACATGATGCAAAATAATCTGCTTTCTCTTCAACAGAATCATTACCGTGGTCTATATCACAAACACCAAACTCATCATCATATTTTAAGTGGTAAATTTCATGAGCTAATGTAAATCGTTGTCTACCTAATGGATGATTGGCATTAATAAATATAATATTCTGATCACCTATTTTCTTTGAAGAACCACTCAGATTTTCTTCTGTATCAAAAAATATTATGCTTACATTTTCAACTTTTTCCAAGACTACTCTGAAAATATCTAGCGGTATAAACTCATCAATACCCCATAATTTACGGCACATATTAGCTTTTTCTGAAATTTGTAAATAATCATCAGATTGTTCCATAATATCACTCGTCAAGATCTTTAGTAATATCTGCTAAAAATTCTATGTTTTTAATTATTTTATTCATAGAAGCAATCGTGTCTAAATTCAAATTTTGGACATTTGATCTGAATGCCAATTTATCATCATAGTTATCCTCAATTCCCTCTAAAATATAATCTTCATCACAATTATATAATTCACATAATTTTTCTAATGAAGAAACTTTTAATTTTCTCTGATTATTCTCTAATTTCGCAATCTGACCCTGTTGAAAATCTAAATAATCAGCAATCTGTTTTTGCGTGAAATGGTGTTGTTTTCGTAACTTTTTTAAACGTTCACCAATTGTATCAGTCATTTTTAAAACCTCTTTAAAAAGTATCTACTATAACATATTATATTATGGAATATAAGATATATATACCTATTTATGTCTTATTCCAACATTTTTATATGATTAAAAAACTCATTTGGGTTTTATTTTTAAAAATAGAAGAATAAAAAACAATTTTTTATTAGATGATAAAAAAAATTGAATTCAAAAAAATATTTTGATAATTTAACTTTTAACATATTTATACAGTTTTAATCCGTATTATTATAGAATTATGGAATAAAAGTTTATAATTTTTATAGAAGTTTTATTTTAATCATGTTATTATAAATGAAATAAATTAATACCATATATTATATACAGATAATTTATAAGATTATTTATATGGGTGAAATAATGAGTGAAAAAAATAGATGTGAATGGGTTCAAGGAAAAGAAGAAATATATCTTGAATACCATGATAATGAATGGGGAAGGGCAACCCATGATGATAACTTATTGTTCGAGATGCTGATTTTGGAATGTTTTCAGGCAGGATTATCCTGGATAACAATACTTAAGAAAAGGGAATATTTTAGGGAAGCATATGATAATTTTGACATAGACAAAATAATTAATTATGATGAAAATAAAATAGAGCAACTTATGAACAATCAACTAATCATCAGAAACAAAGCAAAAATAGAAGCATCAATCAATAATGCAAAGATATTCAAAAATATTCAAAATGAATTTGGAAGTTTTTCCAAGTATATTTGGGGTTTTACCGATAACAAAATATTGAAAGATAGTGATGAAAACTATTTAACAAAATCAACCACATCTGATATCATTACAAAAGATTTGAAAAAAAGAGGAATGAAATTTGTTGGATCCGTAACGATTTATTCATATTTGGAAGCTATTGGTATCATAAATAACCATTCCAGGAATTGTTATCTATACTAATATAAAACTCCCATCAATAATGATAGGTATTCCGGTATTTTACCCTTTTGCATGTCAATCCACATAATTTCTTTGTCAAAAACTTCTTCAACCGTTTTGGTTACCAATGCACCTATTGATTCAATGCTGTTTAATCTGTTTTTAGGATATCTGCATGGCTTTCCCTCATTTTTTGAACATGAAGGACATATGTTACAATAACCAGTTGATAAGATTTTGCAATCTATTGGATTCTCATTTTCTCGGATGCGTTTACGTATAGATTGAAGCATTTTGGTTTTTTCATTGAATAATGTTAAATGTAATATAGTATCTATATCTTCAGGGGAATGTGTATCCTCAGTAATAAACTTGTCATAATGCAATTGCATGAATATTAAATGAATGTTTTGATACTTTTTCCAATAACTGCTAGGATTATATTCAAAAGGTGGACAGGACCAATTTTTACCATACATTTCACATTTTTTACATGATTCCAAAGTTTCATCATAAAATACAAATCTTTCAAAATATTCCTTTGTAGTTAAAGTTTTTTCGTATTTTTTTAATATGTATGATTGCTCTATCTTTAACATTTGATTATTGTACATAGTGACCTCCCAACTAATTTATTATAGTTTTTGCGTGTTTTTTAATAATCCTTATTTTATTTTAAATGTCTTATATAATTATATTACATTAATGTGTTTAAAACAATTATTTTTAAAAAATACTTTAAAAAAGGGCATTTTTTTAAACTAAAACTGATACTTATCAACTATTTTCTAATAACATCCATTTTAATTGATAATCTGACCCTAATAGATTTATATAACCAATAATATAATTTCTTGTATGGATTTAACTAATTTTTAAGATATAAAAAAAAATCAATATTATTACAATTTAATTTTCATAAATGGAGAGAAGAAAAATGTCTAAACAAGATTGGAGACACTTAATAGAAGAATGGAAAAATGAAGGAATAATTAAACACGTGCCTGAAGAAGTTAAGAAAGAATATGAAATCAGTACATTAATGATGGAACTAGAAAAACAACATAAATATCCTATAATGATTTTTGACAATGTTGAAAACAATGAAATACCTGTTATAACAAACGTACTGGGAACTCGTGATAGATTTGCTAAAGCAATGGGTGTTGAAGGAAAGAATGTAGCTGAAGAATATGCCAAACGAATAAAAAATAGAATAGACACTTTTAAAATTATTGAAAATCCGCCATTTTTAGCAAACACAATGATTGGTGATGAGGTGGATTTGTATAAATTACCTATAATCACACATTTTCCAATAGATGCAGGACCATACATAACAAGTGGATTGGTAATAGCAAAAGATCCCGAAAGTGGTTCAGAAACTTTGGGATTCCATAGAATGCAACTCAAAGGTAAAGACAAATTAGGAATTTCATTACATTCCAGACAGAGATTATGGGAATATTTCAGAAGAAGCGAGGAAAAAGGTGAAAATCTTGAAGCAGCTATAGTTATAGGTGTCCACCCAAATATTTCCTTAGGTTCACAGGCACTGGTTCCATATCATAAAGGTAAATATGGTGCAATAGCAGGATTGTTTGATGAAGAATTAGAAATAGCAGACTGTACAACAGTAGACATACAGGTACCAGCATATGCAGAATTTGTTATTGAAGGTGAAATTCTTGCAAACGAAAGAGAAAAAGAAGGACCTTTTGCTGAATTTACAAATTATGCATGCCATAGAAGTACAGAAAACTTATTCCACGTTAAAGCAATACATTACAGAAAAAATCCTCTATTTCACGATCTTACACCTGGTTTCAGCAGTGAACACATAACAGTTGTAGCCATACAAAGGGAAGGTGATGTATTGAATGCACTTAGACAAACCCTACCTAATGTAAAAGCAGTCAGTTGTCCGGTCAGCAGTTGTGGAATTTTCCATTGTTACATATCCATGAAAAAGATTGCAGAAGGACAGGCCATGCAGGCGATATTTGCTGCATTTGCAGTTGACCATCATATCAAATTAGCAATAGTGGTAGATGAGGATGTGGATGTTTTCAATGAACAGGAAGTACTTTGGGCTATGGCTACCAGGTTACAAGCAGATAAGGATGTGTTGATTATTCCACAGCATATGGGTATGGGAGAAACATTGGATCCATCTACTGATGAGTTAAGCAGAACAAGTAAGATGGGAATTGATGCAACAAAACCACTGGAAGGATTTTCACCAAAAATTGAAATGAATTCTGATGTTGAAATAGCTGTACAGAGACTGATGAAGTATACAAAATAATTGGGTGATATAATGATTAAAATTGCTATCGACACTGGGGGAACATTCACGGATTACACTTCTGTAGGTAATCTTGATAATGATGAAACAAAAAAAATATTCCTGAAAAATCCCACAAATCATGAAAATCTGGCAGATGGTATAATTAATGGTCTAAAAGAGTTAGCTAAAAAATGGGATACTGATTTGGAACATTTACTCTCCCAAACATCACAGATAAATCATGGAACAACATTGGCTCTTAATGCATTACTTGAAAGAAAAGGTGTTAAAACAGCCTTGTTTACTACGTATGGTTTTAGAGATGCACTTGAAATCAGACGATCACAATTAGATAATCAGTGGGACATTCATGCAGTAACACCACCAGTACTGGTTCCACGTAGATTAAGACTTGGAATAAAGGAACGTGTAAAATATGACGGAAGTATCATAACAGAACTTGATGAAGAATCCGTGCGAAATGCATGTCATGTCTGTAAAAAGGAAAATGTTGAATCAATTGCAGTATGTTTCTTGTTTAGTTTTTTAAATCCCAAACATGAACAACGTGTTAGGGAGATTATCAAAGAGGAACTGCCTGATGTCTTTGTATCTTTATCAAGTGATATTTCTCCACAAATCAGGGAATACGAAAGAACAACAACAACCGTTATAAATGCATATATTACACCAATCGTATCATCATATCTAAGTGAACTAAAAAGTAGACTGATAGAATATGGCTGGGAAAAGCCAATAAATATCATGATGAATAGTGGAGGATTGTCTGATGTTCCAACAATGAACAAGGTTGCTGCAAAATCTTTACTTTCAGGACCTGCAGGTGGTGGTATAGGTAATGAAAATCTTAGCAGAATATTAGATAAGAAACATTTGATACTTGGAGATATGGGTGGAACAAGCTTTGATTTACACATAATTGATAATAACAAAAGTAATTTAGTACCTGAATCTCGTGTTGAAGGATATCCAATAACCTTACCTATGATGGACATCCATTCCATTGGTGCAGGTGGTGGAAGTATAATCAGTGTTGATGAAAGAAAAAAGGTATTTATAGGTCCTGAATCTGCCGGTAGTGTACCTGGACCAGCATGTTATAATCTTGGTGGAAAGAAAGCTACCATTACAGACGTGTTGCTTGTATTGGGACTTATTGAAGATAGTAACTTCCTTGGAGGAAAAATTGAATTATCAAAGGCCAATGCTATTAAAGCTATAGATGAACATGTTGCAAAACCTTTGAATACGTCAGTTGATGAGGCCTGTATAATAGTATATAAGATTGCAAGTGAATTGATGGCCGATTCATTGAGACTGATTACTATGCAGAAAGGAAATGATCCACGTGAATACAGTTTAGTTAGTAGTGGTGGAGCTTTTGGTTTGTTTGCTTGCAACATAGCAGATAGCCTTAATATGAAGGAAGTGTTAATACCTGTCCAGGGTCCTGTATTTTGCAGTTGGGGTATGCTGGGTGCAAAAAGACGTTATGATATCACCAGAAGTTTTTTCATGGAAAAAAGAAAATGGAACAGTGATAGATTAAATCAGATGATAAAAGTTATGAAAGATGATTGCAAAGTAGAATTGAATAAGTTAGGTGTAAATAACAAGAATTATTCATTTGAATTGAATCTGGAAATCAGATATATAGGACAACATCATGAAATCAGTATTCCTATAGATAAATTAGAATTTAAAGAGAAAGACATTGATTTAATAAACAATTTATTCCATAAGACCCATTATGATATATATCAGTACTCACAGGAGGAAAATGATTGGGAAATAATAAACGTGCATTTGGCAGGATATGAGAATAATATAGATAATCCTTTGTTTGATTTCAATGAAGAAAATATTGATAACTATGTAAGAAATATTCATGGAGAAACGTTTAATTTGAATGATAATGTGGATGTTAAAATCTATTCCGAAACAGATTTAGACAAGATAATTGAAGGACCTGCTATAATTAAATTTGATTATACAAGTATAATGATTCCTGATGGCTTTAAAACAAAATTGGTAGACGATGGAATTTTGTCAATTAAAAAAAAATAGGGGTGTGAAGATTGAAAGCTGATGAAATAATTAATCAAACTGTGATTGTTAATAGATTAGATAGTATAACTAAGGAAATGGGTATTTCATTGGAACATTCGGCTCATTCACCAATATTTGCCGAAGCATGTGATTTCGCATGCTGTATATGTGATTACAAAGGGGATCTGGTATCTCAATTAAGTGGTATTCCCATTCTTGCAACTGCAGGTTCATTTAGTGTGAAATCGGTTATTAAAAAATATGGTGAAGATATACATGATGGCGATGCATTTATCATAAATGATCCCTATGATGGAGGAAATCACTTACCAGATATAGGAATTATAACTCCAGTCTTCAATGATAATGAATTATTGTTCTTCTGTGTAAGCAGAGCACATCATGGTGATATCGGTGGTTCTACGGCAGGTAGTTATAATCCTAAAGCAACTGAAATATTTCAGGAGGGTATTAGAATCCATCCTACACGATTGGTAAAAGACAATAAAATTATCGATGATATTATGGATTTGATAATTCTGAACACAAGAAATCCCTCAATGTTAAAAAGTGATTTAATGGCACAGATTGGGTCAAACAATGTTGCAAAAAATAGAATAAAAAAGATGCTTACCAAATATGGAAATAGTACTGTTAAAAATGTTGTGGAAAATAATCTTAAACAAAGCGAGATTTTAACAAGAAAACGTATTAGTGAAATTCCGGATGGTAAATACAGTGCATTTTCATATATAGATGATGACAGTTTTCAAAAAGATCCCATAAAGATTAACGTAACTGTAATTGTTGATGGTGAAACATTAACTGTTGATTTTACTGGTACTGATGATCAGGTAAAAGGTTTTGTAAACACATCAGTTGTTACCGCTACGGCAGCTTCAGGAATAGCTTCTTTATGGTTTTTAGGTGCGGACATACCAAGAAATGGAGGATCATTTAATGCTATTGATGTAATATTACCTAAAGGTTCACTAGTAAATCCTTATGAACCTGCTCCTATGACTTTATCAACATTGACACCAGCCAGTGAAATAATAGGCACAATATTTAAAGCACTGAACAAAGCTATTCCTGACAGATTACCTGCAGGTTATGGTAATTATATCGGACCTTCCTATTATGGAATCGATCCACGTAATGGACGATTTTATGTTGGATTTTCATTTTGTAGTCTCGGTAGTGGCGGAGCTATGAAGGGACTGGATGGAAAACCTTATATGTCTCCCATGTCTAATTACGGGGGTGTGAAGGCTCCCAACATAGAATCCAATGAGGTTCAGTATCCCCACATAACATTAAGACATGAAATGGAATGTGATACTGCAGGTGCTGGAGAATATCGTGGAGGTGCAGGTATTGAATACACTTTCCAGATTTATGATGACACTTCGGAAATAGTGATGTTCGGTGATGGTATTAAAAATCCACCTTACGGATTGAATGGCGGATTTGACGGTTCTTTTAACAAACCTTTGTTCCGTCATGAAGGCGAATGGATTCAGACGGAATCTAAGGAATATCCTAGGAAAGTATCTGAAGGTGACATTGTGAGCATACATTCTGCAGGTGGTGGAGGATACGGAGATCCAATGAAACGTGACGTAAATGATGTTCTCATAGACTATTTGGATGGTTTAATAAGCAAAGAATCTGCTTTAAATATTTATGGAGTAAAAATTAAAGATGATAATAGCGTAGATATTGATGAAACTAAGAAAATACGTGGTGAATAAAGAAAATGTATGAATTTAGTGTAGGTCATGATAAAACCAAAGTCGATTATAAAGTTGATTTCATTGGCAATGATGTTGACATAACTATCTGTGGTGGAAAATCACATATTGGTAGTGTCGTACTGATATCCAACAATTCATATACTTTGATAAATGTTCCAAACCACAGGGAAGATGAAATGTTAAAAGCATTCATATCCCGATTTAGAAAATGTGACAAATACACTATACTCATTAAAGCAGGTTTTCATCTTGATAACATTAGAATAGACGAAATTAATGAAGTAATGAGCAATAATCAAAAGGCTGTTCAAATAATTTATGAATATTTAGAATCATTATAATTTTTTATTTTCTTTTTTTTTCAATTTTTTTATAGAATAATCAATTAATAATAATTAAAAAATACTTAAAATAAACCCTTGATTTTCAACTAATTTTAAATATATGGACTTATTTTTTCCATATTTGCTCTATTAATGATTTTTAATGGATAATACTTAAATATAATAATTAATATACCGATTAATTAGTTATATGGTAATTTTATAATAATCATGAGTAGAGAGGTAAAAAAAATGTTACAATTTACTATGGGCAATGATATTACTAAAGTTAAATATATTCTTGAAGAAATGGGTGAAGATTTAAAAATTTCAATTATTGGTAATGAAGCACATATTGGTGGAGTGGCTTTAGTTTCAGAAGGAATTTATAACATATTCTCAGCAAAAAATCTGAATGAATTTGAAATAATAAAAAAATTATCTGATAAATTGAAAAAATATGATGATATCAACATATTGATTGTATCGGGAATAGATGATGATGACTTTTCATTAGATGAAATAAAGGAGATATTTAATAATAATGAAACAGCAATTGAAAAAATTGATAAACACATCTCATCCAGATATGAAATGTTTCATGAATTTAATTAACTTTTCTATTTTTTTTAGTCTTGACTAAACTTTTTAAATTTAGTCTAGACTAATATTTTTAATTTAAATTTAGTTATAACTAACAATTTTCTTTAAAATTAAGCTTAACTAAACATATATTATTTAAATTTAGTTTAACTTAAAATAACTTAGTTTTATAAGTAAAAAAAAGAATAATATATTTAACTAAAATTTAATTGGGGATTTTATGGACAATTATTATGATAAAGTTAGACGTGTATTATTAATCGTATTATTCTCAAATTTATTTTTGGGATTGGTAAAAGTCCTTTATGGATATAATACTAATGTATTGAGCATCACTGCGGACGGATATGATTCTTTATTAGATGCACTGACAAATATTGTTGGAATTGGAGCGGTTTACATATCAGGTAAACCATCAGATGCAGAACATAGATACGGACATAGCAAAGTTGAAACATTTGCATCATTATTAATCTCTGCAACATTATTTATTGTTGCTTATGAGATTATAACTGCTGCGATAGAAAGATTCTTTAATCATGTTGTACCTACAATTAGCGTGTCAACATATTCCGTTTTGATTATCACACTTTTGTTGACAATACTGGTCTCAAGATACGAGAAAAAAATGGGTACACTATATAATAGTGATTTGTTAATTACAGATAGTGAACACATCAAAAGTGATGCATTGGCTACAGGAATTATCATATTAAGCCTGGTATTTATACAAAACGGATTAACTCTATTGGATCCTATATTATCTCTAGGAATATCACTATTGATTATGAGAACTGGATTTTACATTATGAAATCAAATTTGGATATTTTATTGGATGTAAACATTATGGATTGCAATGATATTAAGAACGAACTTTACAAAATTTATGGCGTTCAAAATGTTCATAACATAAGAACCAGAGGAACCAAATCAGCAGTACATGTGGATATGCATCTAGTGGTTGAAGATGATATCAGCGTGAATCAGGCAAATCAAATATCTAAAACATGTAAAAGAACTTTATTTAATAAATTCCCCGAAATTAAAGAGATAATTATTGAATTAGAACCATATAGCGGTATTCATGATGAAATACACTATAAATAAAAAAAATATAATTACCTCTCTTATTTTTTTAAAATAATTTGTATAAAAAATGTACAAATTAGAAAACTTTATATACTAAAAATATAATATTAATATTGTGTACAATTATTGTACACTAAAATCCATAATATAGACATATAAAATAGATAATCACCCTTTAAACATTTATTAGCCTCCAAAAATAAATGGAAAGAAACTTAAAATGAAAGATTAAAAAAAGAACATAAAATAAGAGATTTTAAGTTTCTATTAAAACATAAGTTAAATCATAAAAACTTATTTTTTATTTTTTTTTATAGTAATGTTAAGATAAAAAAACTTCCAATAAACCTTGCTGACCTGTAATATGATCTATTTGATTGCAGTGCAAAATATAATTTAACTTATTATAATCTCCAACACTACCCATAACACTTTTAGGTACTGTAACTAATTGAGCCCATTGTTTATCCTTATTATCCTTAGAAGTATTTTGTTGGGAATTTTTTCTACAATGCAATGCAACTTTCTTAAACTTATAGTTATCAGGAGGTTGAATATTTGTCACATATGTTTTTCCAAGATATTCATAAAAATAAACAATATCCGGATGATCCAATAATTCTATAAAAACATATGGAAAACTACAGTTATAAGATACATATTTCTTAATAACACCCTTTTTATTTGTTGTTTTTGTTGTATTTTTGATTAGATTATAATTATCAATTATCTGAATGTCTTCTGGGTTCAAATTTAAACTAAACATAATTATAACTCCTTTTGATAAATATAAGAAGAAGTGGAATATTAATTTTTTGTAAAAAAAATATTGTAGACCATAATTATAGGATATTTCAACAATATTACCTAATATTGTTAAGTATCAATTTAATAAAATTTACAAATAATTCTGATATTCCACGTTGACCCCTTATAACAATATTACAATGAATATTGTAATTAATCATTTGGATTATTTTATATATATACTTTTTCAATTTAATATTCCAAAACTATATCCCCCCTTATTATTCTTCATAACCCAACATAGTACTTATCAATACCCCCCTAAAACTTCTCAACACCCCCTTGATTACTTATCAAACGCTATCGGATTATCTTTATATTAAACTAAAAAAAAAGTATAACGTGAGGATATAAGGATGATGTATATAGACTTATCTGGAAAAGGAAGATCTATAACACATATCTTATGAAATTAGACTTACCTTAGGGAAGATCTAATACTTAATATTAAATAATTCAATACATTTGGTGATAAGATTATCACCAAAAATGTACCTTTAACCTTTATAACATTAAAATAATATTATATAATAGGTGTAAATTATGGAATTATTTAATCAAGTTAATTTAAAACAATTTGAAACTTTAAAATACATTATACATAATGTTCAAGACGACCATATTATGTGTAAAATTAATTGTGAACTCCGTTCAGATAAAATTGATGCTCCTTTTTATTTAGATACTAAAATTTCCATTTCCCATTGTACCGGCATGTATAATAAAGGAATATTACATGCAATGGATGTATTCAATCATCACAGAATGTACAATCTCAAAGAAGACAAATATGAGGAAATAAAGAAAATTATTAATGAGACATTCACTGAAGAACATCCCCTTATTACAAGAAAATTTAGTCAAGAAGTGAACTCCATATATATCGAAGTTTTAGAAGTATCAGATTTACAGGACATATTTGACAAATATGATGACTTTTTCAAAATAATAGATGATTTAGCATAAACTATCATAACACTTTTTTTATTTTTACTAATTCATTTGGCATTACATCGATTATTATGCTGAATATTTCTTAATATATTATAATTAAAAGAAATATAATATTATATAATTATAAAGTAATGTTTTTAAAATTGCTACTACACATTATAAAGGGGAAAAAACATGTCTTTGTTAGATAAATTTAATGATTCCATTTCAGAATCCAATGATAACGATGACTTATATAAAAGTCAATGCGAAGAATTAGAAAGTCAGTTATCAAAAGCTAATGAAATTAATAATCAAAATATCAAAGAACTAAACGAGTTAAAAACTCTTATTTCTGAATATACCACTTATATGGATAATTTAAAACTATCCTATATTAACACTATAGATGATTTAAAACATCAATTAAATTTTGAAAAAGAAATTAATGAAAAATACCTGCAGAAAATTATAGAATCAAACAAGGATTTAGATGCTGATATAAAAAATTTAAATTCTAAATCAGATGATAATATTAAAGAATTATCCGTTTTATTTGATAATAATAAAAATGATTTAAGTGATTCTGCAAATAAAATTATCAATGAATTATCAACCAATGATTCAAAAAATGAAAGTGCTGGTTCTCAAAAAGAACTAGACGATTTAAAGAATATTATTAATTCCAACAATCAAGAATTAATTAATCTTTTCAATGAATTTAAGGAAGATATGAACAATTCCAATAAGGAAATTGTTGAAGAATTGAACACTCCTGACGAAAAGCTTGGTAACATTGAAAAACTCTTAAAGACCAATCGTGAAGAATTCTCCATATTAATTAATAAAAATAAGGAAAATCAGGACAATAACATATCAAAAATTATTGAAGAAATCAATAATCAAAACAAAAGTCATCCTATTACAGATAAGACAATCAATGAGGTTAAAGAATTACTTCATCACAACAAGGAACAAATAAATAATTTAACTACTCAAAGCATAGAAGCACACGACCAAACCACAAATAAAATCATTGAAGAATTATCCAATACTAATCAAGAAAACATATCAGACAATCTTTTAACAAAAGTTGAAGAATCTATTCAGAAAAAACATAACCAATTAATTGAATCACTTGATACCACCACGGACATTACAAAGATAGAAATATTAAATAAAATATCAAATGATTTGAAAAATGGCGACTACGTTAACCTGTTGGCATATAAAAAGATAAAGGATATGAAGCTTTTTGATGAAGTGTTTTATAAGAAAACATATGATTATGATTTAGATATTGATCCATTGTTACACTTTATCTATAAGGGATATGAAGAGAACAAGCAACCTAATAAAAAATTCAATCCTTTACAGTATAAGCATTCCGACAAGAAAATAGAAGAGTCAACATTAAATCCTCTGGTATACTTTGTCACTGAAGGTATTCATGAAGGTAACATTAAAATCAACAAGGACTTTGATGAAATCGAACATATCAACAAATTTGAAATTGATGAAAAATTAAAAAGCTTCGCTGACAGGGGAGTTAAGAAAAGTAAAAGAAAACCTAGAATAATAGTTTCACTTACATCAATACCTGAAAGAATGTATGATGTTCATTATACTTTATATTCCCTTTTAAATCAGCAAGTCAAACCGGATAAAGTAATTTTATGGTTAAGTAATGAAGATTTCCCTAACGGAGAATTGGATTTACCGAAAGAAGTGTTAGCACTTCAACGTAATGGTTTATCAATAAGATTTTGTGATGAATTAAAATCCTATAAAAAGATAATTCCTGCACTTGAAACATATCCAAACGACATAATAGTAACGGCCGATGATGATATTTTCTATCCACCTAACTGGTTAAAAATATTATACGAAGATTACAGAAGAAATGAAAACGACATTATTGCACATAGAGTTCGCAGAATCAACATGAACAATGGCAAAATAGATGATTACTGTACATGGAAACTTAATGACAAAACAGATGATTATTCATTCTTGAATTTTGCTACCGGGGCAGGAGGAGTACTATATCCACCAAATTGTTTCTATAAGGATATCCTAAATAAGGATTTATTCATGAACAAATGTAAATATTCCGATGACATTTGGTTATGGGCTATGCTGGTATTAAATCACAAAAAGATTAAAACACCAAAAACCAGACTGGACAATTTGATATATACAAATCCTGCAAGAGAGAAAAATTTAACTAACGAAAGAAATTTAAGTACTTTAAATGTTACAAAAGGTTATAACAATACTCAACTGAACAACATATTAAAAGAATATCCTCAAATTATAGACATTATAAAAAATTAACAATATAAGGAAAATTTCTCAATATAAAGTGATAACATGATAGAAAAATATGAAAAAGCCGGAAAAATTGCATCAAAAGTTCGAAAGGAAGCAGCAAAAAAAATTACCGCTGGTATGAAAGTTATTGATTTCATTGAATGGATAGAATCGGAAATTACAAATCAAGGTGTCGGATTATCATTTCCATGTAACATTTCAATCAACCAAATTGCAGCCCATTATACTTCACCTGTAAATGATGATACTCTCTTTTGTAACGGTGATATTGTCAAAATAGATTTGGGTGCTGAAGTTGATGGATATATATCTGATACAGCTGTTACCGTTGTTGTGGAAGGAGATAATGCTGAACCTGTGGATGAAGATGGAAATTTACTAACTATGCCGGGCAGATTGGATGATGGAAATCCAATAGTTACTGATGAAGAACTAGAAGAAAGGTATAATTTAATAGAGGCAAGCAGCAGTGCACTTGAAAACGTTCTGAGTATCATTAAGGATGGAGTAACATTAAATGACATTGGTAAAACTGTTCAGGATACTATTAATTCCTATGGTTTTACTCCAATAGTTAGTTTAGCTGGCCACAGCCTTGAAAAAAATAATTTGCATGCCGGATTGTCCATACCAAATTATCCTGATGGAAGTACTCACCAGTTGAAAGAAGGTGATCATGTTGCAATTGAACCTTTTGCTACCAGTGGCGCTGGAATCACAAGCGATATTCCACAATATTACATATATTCTTTCATGAACAACAAGCCGTTGAGAAATCCTCAGGCAAAAATATTACTGAAAAACATTTCCAAACATAACAGATATTTCCCTTTTGCTCAAAGACATGTGAAAACCAGTATGGATGATGCTAAATTTACCCGTGCAATGCGTCCTTTAATCATGTCTGGTGCAATATATCCTCATGCTGTTTTAAAGGATAAGGCTGATGGTATGGTTGCCCAAACTGAACATACCGTTATAGTTGAAAAAGAAGGTTGTGAAATTACGACCTTATGATTTTATTTTTTTTAAAATATTTTAATAACTTTTATATACTAAAAGAACAATAGCTTTAAATAACATCATGTTAATAAAAAGAATTATAAAATTGCTCTATATAGGAAAGATGAATGATGAAATTCAATTTAAACAATATGCAAAATTTTGATATGAATAAAACCATGAAATATTTGATATTCCTATCATTTGTAACCCAATGGTCATTCCTATCAATGATTATCAACCTGTTTACAATGGGTATTATAGGCATTCCATTGTTCATTGTTATGATATTGGATGCCCTAACAATGATAAAATTCGACGATAAAACTATTAAAAGACCATCCTTTATTCTATCAAAAATATGGGATATACTTGACAGACTTTCAAATAAAGATAACAAAAATTATAACAATAACACAAACAATTTCTCATCGTTTTACAGAGGTATTGGAAATATTTCAAAAACCTTCAATGGACTAAGAAATAAAATTAATAATTTAATCAATAATTTTGATGATGATGAATCAAGAAACAATAAATATTATAAGGAACGTGAATTAAATAAATTCAGTGATGAAATCGGAAAAAAAATTACCATAGAATATACATCAGAGGATAATAATTTAAAGAAAAAAACATTCCAATATAAGGACAGAGCAACCACATTTATAAAAATGTTGGAATCAAATGGATATAAAGACTACACAAAATATAACGTTGATCCGAAAAACTCATTAACCTACATTATATTTAATAAAAACAAAGACATAGTAAACGTGTTTGAAAACAAAATACAAACTAAACACGACGATAAAAATTATAAAATAATAACCGAAGGTTGGCCTAAAAAATAAGTCAATCCTTTCATCTCTTTTTTTTAAAAAAAAATAAAGTTAAATCTTTAAATCGATATAACTTTTTTCCTTATCTGTAAATAATGATAACAATCCTGAAACTATCAGCCAAATTCCAATTATTGTTCCCAATACTGAAGGATCAGGTACAAAAACACCAACTAATAATGTAATAATTCCGAATACTATTGTTGTAATCCCTATAATACTGAAAGGTGCAAAATATGATCCACTGACCAATGATATGACACCAATCAAAAGCAATAATAATCCCAGCAGATAAATCAAAATTCCTAAAATTGACGTTACGAATTCAGGATTAAAAATCAATTGATGAGCAAATACAATACAGAGCAATCCCATTACAATAGACATTATGGACATTAATCGACTTACCCCCATAGTTGCAATACCATTAATCAATAGTCCTATTCCCAAGATTAAAATTATTACCCCAGTTAATGCCCCAATTGTTTGATTAGAAATCATTTGAATTGCTAATACTAAAATTCCTAAAATAATCATTATAACAGGGTAGTTCTTTCATTTAAAAAAGATAAATCCATCATATTACCTCCTACTAAATTATTGTACTTTTTTTTTAATAATATTTTTCATATTGAGGTAAAAATATTACTGAAGATAAACTAACATATAACATGGATGTATAAATATGAAATTGATAGTTCAAAGAGTCTCTAAAGCAAGTGTAGAAGTTGATGAGAAAATCATCGGAAAAATAGATAAAGGATTGATGGTACTGGTTGGTTTTGGTTTGAATGATAGTATTAAAGAGGTTGATTTTTTATCCAGTAAATTATTGAAATTACGAATATTTGAGGACGATGAAGATCGAATGAACCGTTCTGTATTAGATATTAACGGTGAATTATTATTAGTTCCACAGTTTACCCTATATGCCTCTACCAAAAAGAACAGACCTTCATTTCATAGAGCATTATCTCCTGATGAAGCTACAAAACTTTTTGATTACTTTTGTGAAAAATGTTCTGAGCATATTCATGTTGAGAAAGGAGAATTTGGTGCTCATATGAATGTAAGTTTATTAAACAACGGACCAGTAACAATATTGCTTGAAAAAGAGTATTAATCTGGATTATTGTTTTTTACAATTCTTATTTTATATTATTTTTATAAAAAAATATTAACTGATTTAATTGAATAAATATTTACAAAAGCTAAAAACAGATTATTGATTTTATTTTCTCTTCAATAGATTATAATTTAAAATATTTTTAAAAAAAAAAGTTAAAAAAATGGTACTATTTCCATTTTTTCATGTTTCTTGTAGATTTTCTTGTTAAATAGTAGTA
>ODAI014208352.1_pt1 | contig 19104 bp, 14 predicted proteins | sample 1539321 | NCBI WGS metagenome assembly ODAI01 (sample SAMN02144231, study PRJEB22623) | gut metagenome | biome: sheep rumen | host: Ovis aries | place: New Zealand
CCTGTCTGCCGTCTATGCAGACCTCAAATATCCGGCAGTTATCCATGCCTGTGTAGCTTGTACAGCCATAGCTGACTCGTCCTCGCAGAGAGTCAGCAAGCATCTCCTGTTCAAGATATTTCCTCATACCGCTCCACGAACCAAGTGCTTTCCCCATTTTTCGTCCTCCGGAATACCGCTTTATCTGCCCAAATACTCACGTATCTTTTCTATGTTTGCCTTGACGTCACTGTAGCCAAGCTCGTAAAGTGCTCCCAGCTTTTCCATATCTCTTTCAAGACGTCCGACGGTCACTTTCCTTGAAGGTGAAACTGTCATTATCCGTCCCTCTTTTTCAAGGTACTCCAGCTCAGTGCACTGCAAATTGTAGTCCCTGTTGCTTGAGATGAGCTTTGAAGCAAAGGCCGGATATGCGGCGTATACCAGGTTCTCCGGGTACACCACCTTGTTTCCCCTGTCCTTGCGGCGGTAGGTGCGTTCCCTTGTACGGATGACAAGTATCTTCTCAAATCCCTTGTCCACTGCAAACTGATACGGTATCTTGCAGCTGCATCCGCCGTCAAGATACGGCTGACCGTCTATCTTCACCGGCTTTGAGACGAAAGGCATTGATGCAGAGGCCTGTACTGCACGGAAAATATTCCTGCCGGAGTTCTTCTCGATGTACTCTGTCTCGCCGGTATTCAGGTTCGTGACCACTGCATAGAACTCCCTTGCTGAGTCGGCAAAACGGTCCATATCAAGTTCCTCCACTCCGTCCATTTTTCCGAAAACAAAGTTGAAGCCGATGATGCCGCCGTTCTCTTTTATGGCCTGAGGGCCAACGTAGCGGCTGTCATGGCGGTAACGGAGGTTTATCCTTGCTGACCTTCCTATCTGACCGGAAACATAGTTGACTCCGTTCATAGCACCGGCAGAAACTCCCACTGTACAGCGCATATTTATGCCTTCTTCCATGAGAGCATCAAGAGCACCGGAGGCATAGACACCTCTGAAAGCACCGCCCTCTATCACAAGGCAGCCTTCGGTTATTTCACCGGAGGCATTTCCCTTCGGAAGGTCATATATTCCTGAATATATTTTTGAAAAGTCCATTTTTATCTTCCTTTCTGTAATACAACGTAAAATCATATACCTGAATTACTACTCATTGATAATTATATCACACATCACTCAAAGTTTCAATACGGCTTTTGGACTTTTCTGTAAAACGGTGCCGAAATCTATTGACAACAGAGCCGAACGGGTATATAATTTATTAAAATGTTTTTGAAGGTGATTTGATGACCGGGAATATGACTGAAGGAAGTCCGGTAAAACTTATATTGAAGTTCTCTCTCCCCCTTCTGCTGGGCAACCTGCTCCAGCAGGCTTATAATATGATAGATGCCGCAATAGTAGGGCAGGTACTCGGTGCAGACGCTCTTGCCGGAGTCGGCGCATCTGGAAGTGTACAGTTCCTGGTCCTGGGATTCTGCATCGGTATCTGTGCAGGATTCAGCATACCAGTTGCAAAGTACTTCGGCGCAGGCCGGGAGGACAGACTCAGGACCTGTATTTCCCACGCTTACCTGCTAACAGCCCTGTTCGCTGCCGTCATAACAACTGTCACGGCTCTGCTTTGCAATAACATACTGCGGATAATGTCAACTCCTGACAACATCTACTCTGATGCATATACCTATCTGCTGATAATTTTCCTCGGCATACCGTTCATGCTGTTCTATAACCTTCTTGCAGGTATAATGAGAGCAGTCGGAGACAGCCGTACTCCATTCATTTTCCTTGCAGTTTCAACAGTTCTGAACATCTTCCTCGATATGCTGCTTATAATGGTGATAAAACTCGGAGTTGCCGGAGCTGCCCTCGCTACGGTAATGTCCCAGGCAGTCAGCGGTATATCGTGCTTCGTATACATACAGAAGAAGTATCCCCTGCTCCGCATATCCCGTGATATGTTCCGCTTCAACCGCTTTGCCGTCAGGGAGCTTTTCATAATGGGTGTACCGATGGGACTTCAATACTCCATTACGGCTATCGGCAGCATGGTGATGCAGTCTGCAAACAACGGGCTCGGCAGCGATTACGTGTCAGGATTCACTGCCGGCAGTAAACTGAAACAGCTTGCCATGTGTCCTTTTGATGCTATCGCAACAGGAGTTTCGGTTTTCAGCGGACAAAACCTCGGTGCCGGAAACGATAAGCGTATCCGCCGTGGTATCCTCAGCGGAATCGCTATTGGTACTTCCTACGGCGCTGCTGTAGGTCTGATGCTCATATTATTCGGACGTCCGCTGTCTCTGATGTTTGTAAAGAGCAGTGAGACCGCCGTCCTTGACGCATCCGGAAAGTACCTGATGTGCCTGGGAATATTCATGTGGCTCATCGGCATACTCAACACCTGCCGCATGACCATTCAGGGACTCGGCTATTCCGCAGTAGCCATATTCTCCGGAGCCATTGAAATGGCCGCAAGAATACTCGTCAGCAAGGCATTCGTGCCGAAATACGGTTTTACCGCCATATGTTTCACTGACCAGTCAGCCTGGCTGACAGCTACGATATATTGCAGCATTGTCTGTGCTGTATGTGTAAAAAAGGTAACGCAGAAAATTCGTGAGGGCAAGGTCATAAGAATTTAGGACCAATGGGGTCCTGAAAGGGGATATTCTATGAAAAAAGCTATCATTGCTGTCATAAGTCTTTGTATTGCAGCATCAGCGTGGAGCTGCGGGCAGCTTGACCAGAACTCATCATCTGACATTGAACCTCCGGCTTATCTGAAAGGCGAGCAGAGCCCTCAGCCGGAGCTGCAGGACTCACAGTCTGACCTGCCGGCAGATGATGTCCAGACTCAACCGGTAACAGAACAGCAGGAAACATCAGAAGCTCCCACCCAAACTGAGAAGATAAGTCCTGTGCCCTCCTCCACTGGCTTTCCATATGGACTGTGGTGGGCAAACGACGGTTCTGGTGACAGCTACTATTTCTTTTCCGATGACAACTGCTCAGGCTCCTTACACAGTCAGCAGACCGGCACCGGTCTGGGATTTGACTACGAAATATACGGAAATACTGCGATTTTCCACCTTGGAGCTGCCGATAACAGCACTGAAGCTATGGTCGAATGGTCCGATTCACATAACTGCATCCTCCACTGGGAGGACGGACGTGACGAGACACTTGTCTACTACGATGCAGTGGACTACGATGACTTTTTCCACTATACCAGTGAGGAGCTCTCAGAGCTTGCTGCCGCATTTTATGAAAATAATACAGGAACTGCTCCGGACTACACCGAGTCAACAATAGGTGCCGGAGGACTCATCGTCATTGACGTCTACTCCGGAGGAGAATGGGCAGAGACCTATTCCTTAGACCGTTTCACCGCCTCAGGCACCGACAGCAGCGGTACTCCTGTAAAACTCGGATAACAGAAAGAGCCATAGAGAGCTGTACCCTCTATGGCTCACTTTTATTTCAGACAATGCCCTTTTCCTTCCATTCCTTGTACTTCGGACAGTGATACTTGTTGACGTTCACGCTTCGCTGGCCGATATTGATAGCTTTCTTAGGACATGAGGACATACAGGCATAGCAGCCTATACACTTTTTGCGGAACAGAGGCTCTCCGCCGACCATCATTATGTTGTTGACGGGACAGACTTTTGCACATTTTCCACAGGAAATACAGTCAGCACTGACAGTGTATGCGTCACTGGATGCCATGTACTTATTGAACATGGAGCTGACTCCCTCTGAGATAACAGTGGACACGGCATTTCCTGTAGTGTGAGGTATAGTCTCACCAGCGGAGATTATTTCTGAGACAGACTCCATCAGAGGTATAGACGTATACTTTATCTTATACTCAGCATCATCGTCAGAAGGAACGTTTCCTCCGGCAATGTAGTTGTTAGGCATTGAAATGCAGAAAAGACCTCCGAACTCAAGGCCCTTGTCTCTTGCAAGATTTCTCAGTGAATATCCGGCTCCGCAGGACTTCGAACCAAGGGTAGCAACGAAATATATCTTCTTACTGCCTGTAAATGTCGCTTTCCTCAGCAGCTTTGTCACTATGACCGGGTACATCCCGGCATAAACGGGAGCGGAGATGACAAAAGGCTTTTCTGAATGAAAAACCGGAGCCTTCCTGTGCTTGATGATGTCGTTAAGGGAAACGCACTCATCACCGATATGGTCAGCGATATACTCGGCTGCAAATTCAGAATTTCCGGTGCCTGTAAAATAAAGAATCATGGAAACACCTCCAAACGTAATATACTTTTATTATAGCACGAAAAACAGCCGGAATCAATTAGCGAACTTACCCATTTCTCAGGCCGTCTCTTTGCCATATTGCACAAAAAACGGATTGATCAACATTTTTTTGTACTTATATTCTACAAAGCAAAACTCCCGGATGTCACTGACTTCCGGGAGCTGTATATTATTCAGACATTGTATATCATTGAAGTATAGTTCGGTATCGGCCATACATCACAGGGCATCTCGCTCTCTATCTCATCAGAGATGCTTCTCATGATGTCCATTTCAGCAAGAACATAGTCATGGAAGTAAACTGCCTGGTCCTTTATGACGCTTACTTCGCAGGCAGCCTTGAGCTGATTCTTGAGTCTCTCGATAGAGTCATAGAACTTGTCAGCAAGCTCATTGAGCTTTGCAGCTATCTTCTCCTCAGACTTGCAGGTCATGCCTATCTGATTCTTTACTGCAATAGAGTCGCAAACACTGTGAACGTAGTTGAGAGTTGCAGGAAGGAGCTTGCGGCTTGCCATTTCTATCATGGTCTTAGCCTCGATGCGGATAGTCTTGGAATATGTCTCAAGAAGGACTTCTGTTCTCGCAGTGAGCTCAGCCTGTGTGTATATATTGAACTTGCGGAAAATACGCATATTCTTGTCATCAGTGTAGTGCGGCAGACAGTCAACTGTGGACGCATAGTTGGGAAGTCCTCTGCGCTCAGCTTCCTTTACCCACTCAGGAGAGTAACCATCTCCGTTGAAAATGACTCTTCTGTGCTTTTTGAGCACTTCCTTCAGCAGTTTCTTTACCTCCTGCTCAAAGTTTTCAGAGTCCTTGTAGGGTGTGAGCTTTTCGGTGAACCAGCTCAGCTCCTCTGCTACGATAGTGTTGAGGAGAGCATTCGGGCAGGCGATATTGTCAGAAGAACCTACCATACGGAACTCAAAGCGGTTGCCGGTGAAGGCAAATGGTGAGGTACGGTTTCTGTCTGTTGAATCCTTTGGGAATGAGGGAAGAGCGTTTACACCTATCTCGAAGTTCTTGGTCTCGGTCTTGTAAACACCGTCCTCCTCGATAGCTTTAAGAACAGCATCGAGCTCCTCGCCAAGGAACATTGAAATGATAGCCGGAGGAGCCTCATCAGCACCCAGACGGTGGTCATTTCCGGCGGAGGCAGCAGAAATTCTCATAAGGTCTGCATATTCGTCAACGCCCTTGATAAGAGCACAGAGTATAGTCAGGAACTGGAGGTTCTCCATAGGAGTATCGCCGGGGTCAAGAAGATTCTGACCGTCATCAGCAGCCATTGACCAATTGTTGTGCTTACCGGAGCCGTTTACTCCCTCAAATGGCTTTTCGTGAAGGAGACATACAAGTCCGTGGCGGAGGGCAACTTTCTTCATTATCTCCATAGCAAGCTCGTTCTGGTCTGTACCCAGGTTGGAAGTAGTAAAGATAGGCGCCATTTCGTGCTGAGCAGGAGCTACCTCGTTGTGCTTGGTCTTGGAGTATATTCCCAGCTTCCAGAGCTCCTCGTCCAGGTCTGCCATATAGGCTGCTATCCTGGGCTTGAGATTGCCGAAATACTGGTCATCGAGCTCCTGGCCCTTTGGAGGCTTTGCTCCGAAAAGAGTACGATCTGTAAGGATGAGGTCCTCACGCTGGTCGTACATTTTCTTGTCTATAAGGAAGTACTCCTGCTCTGCGCCGACTGTTGAAGTTACACGGGTAACGACATTGTTGCCGAAAAGTCTGAGAAAACTTACGGCTGTGCGGCTGAGAGCGTCCATTGAGCGGAGCAGCGGAGTTTTCTTGTCAAGTATCTCGCCTGTATATGACACGAATACTGTAGGTATGTAGAGGCTTCCCTCTTTTACAAAGCAGTAGGAAGTGGGGTCCCAGGCGGTATAGCCTCTTGCTGTGCTTGTCTGACGAAGGCCGCCGGATGGGAAGGAGGATGCATCAGGCTCGCCCTTGACCAGAGCTTTTCCTGAAAATTCCATGATAGCCATTCCGTTGGGAGTAGTATTGATAAAGGAATCGTGCTTTTCAGCAGTTGAGCCTGTCAGCGGCTGGAACCAGTGTGTGTAGTGGGTTGCGCCTTTCTCGATAGCCCAATCCTTTATTGTATTGGCGACGAAATCCGCTGTAGTCATGTCCAGCGGAGCGCCGCTCTTGATAGTTTTCATAAGAGCCTTGTAAATATTCTTTGGAAGTCTTGCCTTCATGACCTCGTCATTAAAGACGTTGGTGGCAAAAATTTCAGGTATGCTTTTGGTCATATAAATTCCTCCTGCTCGTTTCAGTTAACGATATATAACTAAGCCTTATTTTATCATATTATGCCGGCAATGTCAATATTCCGCTCTTTGGAACAGATATAAAACAAAACGGGGGAAATCCGCAAAAATATGTGAGTATTGATGCCGTGGCCACTGCTCCGGAAGGCAGTCCCCTGCTGCTGTCTTCGTCATATTTACCAAAGGACTGTTCATCAGAATCACGAAAGGCAGAAAAAATCTACGTCAGAATGCACAAAAATCTATGTGGAAAATTGTCTGTAATGCGCTTTCCTTGCGAATTTTGATATGCTTTTCTTCATTTTAGCGAAAAATACTTGCAGTTTTTTGTGAAATGTGATAAAATATAGTGATACTTGAAATTGACTATACTCAATTTTCAGCTTTTACCTACTACTATTTTAAAGGAGAACGCTATGGCAAGATTAAAGGCTGCTGTCATTTTCGGCGGTACATCAAGAGAGTACAAACTCTCACTGGCATCTGCCGCAGAGGTTATCAGAGCCATCCCAAAAGACAAATATGAGGTCATCTGTATCGGCATCACAAAGAAAGGACGCTGGCTCTATTTTCCCGGCGACCCTGAGGAGATAGCCGCAGGAGAATGGGAACTCAACCCCGACTGCACTTCCGCTATCATCTCGCCTGACCCGCTCCACAGAGGAATAATAACCATCGAAAACGGAGAGACATCTATCAAAAGGATAGACGTCGCATTCCCCCTCCTGCAGGGCAAGAGAGGCGCTGACGGTTCTGTCCAGGGACTTCTTGACCTGGCCGGCATCCCCTACGTCGGCAGCGGGCTCCTTGCGGCTGCATCCTGTATGGATAAGTCCCACACCCACATGGTCCTGGACGACTATAACATTGAGACCGCTCCGTGGCAGCTCATCACACAGCGTGAGCTCAACAGCATCGACGAGCGCTGCGGTGAGATAGCCGCTAAGCTCGGTTTTCCGCTTATAGTAAAGCCTGCTAACAGCGGTTCCAGCATCGGCACTACTATAGCTGAGACTATGGAAAAGCTGATAGCTGCCGTAAAAATAGCCTTTTCCAACGACAATAAAGTTGTCGTTGAAAAGTACATCACCGGCAGAAAACTGGAGGCTGCTGTGTTCGGATATGATACCCCGTTTTCTTCATATATAGGTGAGATAGTCTCCGTCGGCAAGGTATACGACCCAACCGAAGCCAATACAAGCTCCGGCGACGACCTGGCTATCCCTGCTGACCTCCCCATCGACACCCAGAACATGATCCGTGAAACTGCTGTTAAGGCATATAAGGCTCTCGGATGCAAGGGCCTTGCAAGGATAGACTTTTTCCTTACCGATGACGGCAAGCTCCTTCTCAACAAGATAGGCACAGCTCCCGGACTCAGATGCAACAGCGTTTATACAAAGCTCATGAACGACCTGGGCATGACTCAGGAGTATCTCCTCGATAAGCTCCTTGAACAGGCTATCGAGAACGCTGAGAGAAATTACTGATACAAAGGAGAAAACTTTGAAAAACAACGTTTTGATCTCACTGACAAGCATACAGTGGCAGGACGACGAAAAAAGCGAGACCGAACTTCTCACAAAAGCAAGATTCATACACGAGAACGGCTGGGATATCATATCTTATGAAGATACCTCTGCCACCGGTTTTGAAGGCTCTGTCACTACTATAAAGGTAGACGAGGGAAAGTCTGCGTCGATAGTCCGGGAGGGTTCGGCAAACTCCGTTCTGTCTCTGGAAATAGGCCGCAAACACTTCTGCCAGTACGGTACCCCATACGGAAGTATGCAGATCGGCGTCTATACCCACACTATCAGGAACACTATCGCAGAGGATGGAAAGCTCTACCTCAAGTATACGCTCGACCTCAACTCTGCTTATTTATCAGATAATGAAATCATAATGACAGTGCAGGAAAAGCACTGACCAGAAAGGACAAAGAAATGTCAGACCTTATCAACAAAGCATCCCTGCAGCTCCGTGAACTCATCATGGAGGCTCTCGGAAAACTCACCGCAGAAGAAGCAGTTCCCGCTGTTTCCCTTCCGGACTTCAACATCGAGATACCTGCTGACAAGTCCCACGGAGACTTCGCCGCCAACACCGCTATGGTTTGTGCAAGAGCTTTCAAGCTGCCGCCCAGAAAGATCGCAGAGCTCATCTGTGAGAAGATAGACCTCGCAGGCTCACTCTTCGACCGTGCCGAGATAGCCGGTCCCGGATTCATGAACTTCTTCCTCGGCAGAAAGTGGTTCTCAGACGTTGTTGAGAACGTCCTTGAGGAAAAGGAGAACTACGGACGCACTCAGCTTGGAAAAGGAAAGAGAGTCCTTGTGGAATTTGTCTCTGCAAACCCCACTGGTCCAATGCATATAGGCAACGCAAGAGGCGGCGCTATAGGCGACTGTCTTGCAAGCGTCCTCGACTGGGCAGGCTATCACGCTGAAAGAGAATTCTACGTAAATGATGCCGGCAATCAGATAGAAAAATTCGGAAAGTCCCTTTCCCTCAGATATATGCAGCTCTGCTCCGACCGTGGTCAGCAGCTCATATATGAATACAGAAACGATACTGAAAAGCTCTGCGCTGAGATATACTCCCTCAGCGGCGAAGGTCAGGAATTCGAGATGCCTGAGGACGTTTACCTCGGTACAGACATCATTGAACACGCTGCAAACTACTATCGTAAGCACATCTTCGAGCTCCAGAACGTCTCCGAGGAAGAACGCCGCAAAGCCCTCGTTGACTACGCTCTCCCCCTCAATATCGAAGGCCTTGAGCGTGACCTGAAAAAGTACCGCATCGTGTATGACAACTGGTTCAGAGAGAGTACTATCCACGAGAAAAATGAGACCAAGCAGGTCGTGGACAAGCTCCTGGAGACCGGCCATGCTTACGAGCAGGACGGCGCTATCTGGTTCAAAGCTACTGAATACGGCCTTGATAAGGACTTCGTTCTCCGCCGCAGCAACGGACTCTATACTTATATAGTACCTGACATTGCTTATCACTACGATAAGCTGGTAACAAGAAATTTCGACAAGGCTATAAACGTTCTCGGTGCTGACCACCACGGATACGTCCCACGTCTGAAAGCTGCCCTCACCGCTCTCGGTGTTGATGCAGGAAAGCTGGACGTTGTCCTCATGCAGATGGTCCGCCTTGTAAGGAACGGCGAGGTCGTTAAGCTCTCCAAGAGAAGCGGAAAGGCCATCACCCTTGTTACTCTCCTCGATGAGATACCAATAGACGCTGCAAGATTCTACTTCAACCTCCGTGAGGCAAATTCACAGTTCGAGTTTGACCTTGACCTTGCTGTTGAGAAGTCCTCACAGAACCCGGTATACTACGTTCAGTACGCTCACGCAAGAATTTGCAGCCTCATCAGCAACCTTGCAGCAGAGGGCGTTGAGATACCTCAGTCCGCAGACTTCAGCCTGCTGGACAACTCAAGAGAAGTCGAGCTCATCCGCCATATCGCATCTCTCCCCAAAGAGGTAGACCTGGCAGCAAAGAGCTACGACCCGGCAAAGATAACGAAATACGCTATCGACCTGGCTACACTCTTCCACCGTTTCTACGACGGATGCAGTGTAAAGAATGCCGAGTCCCAGGACCTCATGAACGCACGTCTGCTCCTCTGCGTTGCCGCAAGACAGACACTCAGGAACGCTCTGACAATACTCAATGTCACACAGCCTGAGAAGATGTAAAAATTACAGTTTCCAGCTTTAAAAATTACGGACTGGTTACAAAAAAATCCAGAATTTGTAGGTTTTAAACAAACTTAGATCCAAATTCATGTTACGTTTGTGAGCTTTCAGACGAGAATTAACAGTTTGTTAACAAATTCGTCCTCAAAATATGTTACAATTTGTAATATGTTGATGAGAATTGTGTTCTCCTTGAAAATTCACTAAGAATATATTTTCAAAAAATTTCAGAGAAGGGATGTAAATTATGTCCAACAGATTATTTCAGGGTTTAGTTCATCAGATGCGTGATTCCATCGACGCTACTATCGGTGTTGTGGATGAGACTGCTACTATCATCGCCTGCAGTGACCTTACACGTGTAGGCACAACTAATGAATTCGTATCTCTCGACCTCAGCGATTCTCACGATATCTTCATCCGTGACGGTTTTACCTACAAGCCCTTCGGCTCACGTGTAAAGCCTGACTACGCTGTTTTCGTTGAAGGCGTTGACGACGCTGCTGCCAAGTATGCAAGCATACTCGCTATCGCTCTTTCAAATATCAAGCAGTACTACGACGAGAAGTACGACAGAAACAACTTCATCAAGAACGTCATCCTCGATAACGTTCTCCCCGGCGATATTGTTATCAAGGCAAGAGAGCTCCACTTCAATGCCGAGATAAGCCGTGCTGTTTTCCTCATCAGAATAATCTCTGCTAATGATATTTCAGCTTATGATGTTATCCAGAACCTCTTCCCTGACAAAAACAAGGACTTCGTTTTCAATATCACAGAGAGCGACATCGTCCTCGTCAAGGAGCTCAAGAGCACTGTGGACTCAAAGGACCTCGAAAAGCTGGCCCGCTCTATCGCTGATACGCTCAGCAGTGAGTTCTATACCCGTGTAAACGTTGGTATCGGTACCGCTGTTGTAGGTGTCAAGGACCTGGCTCGCTCCTTCAAGGAAGCTCAGATGGCTCTCGAAGTCGGCAAGGTATTCGACACTGACAAGGTCATCGTAAGCTATGATAACCTGGGTATCGCAAGACTCATCTACCATCTTCCCACAACTCTCTGTGAGACATTCCTCCATGAGGTGTTCAAGGTAGGCAGCATCGAGTCCCTCGACCATGAGACCCTCTTCACTATCCAGAAGTTCTTCGAGAACAACCTCAACGTTTCAGAGACATCAAGAAAGCTCTTCGTACACAGAAATACTCTCGTGTACAGACTTGAAAAGATCAAAAAGCTCACAGGTCTTGATCTCCGTGAATTCGATCACGCTATTATTTTCAAGATCGCTCTCATGGTAAAGAAGTACCTGTCTGCTAATCCCGTGAAGTTCTGATAACTGCGCCCATTCGCAGTCAGCCTTCTCAAATATCAAGGCAGGTGTAACAATTTGGTAGAACTTAAAAACGTATCCGTGACCTATTCCAGCGGTGTTGACGCTCTCAACAATGTCAGCCTGAAAATAAACGACGGCGACTTCGCCTTCGTTGTAGGTTCATCCGGTGCGGGTAAAAGTACCATGATAAAACTTCTACTGAAGGAGATAGACGCTACAAGCGGTGTTGTCACCGTGAACGGCTATAACCTCAGCAAGCTCAAAAAGCGTAAGATACCGGAATTCCGCCGTACTCTCGGCTTCGTTTTCCAGGACTTCCGTCTTATCCCGTCTATGACCGTATATGAGAACATCGCTTTCGTTCTCCGTGTTATAGATGCTCCCATCAAGTATATCAGAAAGAGAGTCCCCTACGTTATCAGTCTGGTCGGACTCCATGCAAAAACAAATTCCTATCCTGACGAGCTCTCAGGCGGCGAAAAGCAGCGTGTTGCTATCGCCCGTGCTCTTGTCAATGACCCTCAGCTCATCATTGCAGACGAGCCTACAGGAAACATCGACCCTGAGCTCTCCTATGAGATAGTAGAGCTCCTCAAGGGCATCAACGACCAGGGTACTACCATACTCATGGTAACTCATGAACATGACCTGGTCCGTCATTTCGGCGGACGTATAATCAATATCACTGACGGTGAGATAGTATTTGACGAGGTCATCCTCGGTGCAAATGACGAACTTCTCCCCGGCTCTGAGCCCGATTCCGCCTATGCAAGCTCCGCTGGCTCCCAGGACATACTTACCGGTACAGAGGCCGCTGTGCCGCTTCCGGACGGACTGGATGCTCTGGACTCCTCCTCTGATGCTGAGTCTGTACTCAGCCAGGGTGAAGAGGCCGCCTTCATGAGTGTCGGAGAGGACATCGACGTCCCTCTCGATGATATGAGCCCGGATGACGTCATTGCCGCCATTACCGGTGAAAAGTCAGGAGGCGGAAAATGAAGTTAAGCGGTATTAAATATCTCGCCAACCAGGGCGTGGAAAATATCTGGAAAAATAAGATGATGGCTTTTGCCACATTCTGTGTACTCCTTATCTCTCTTCTGCTCGTCGGGATAGCATCTCTCTTCTACATAAACATGAACCGCATGATACTCGGCCTCGGAGACAAAAACGAGATAGCTGTTTTCATGAAGGTCGGTGCATCTGAGGATGAGGTAAAAAACGTGGAGGAACAGCTCAAAAATATGGACAACGTCAATTCTATTGAGTTCAAGTCCAAGGAGAGCGGTCTGGAAGATATGAAGGAAAAGCTCCCCGACGCTAAGGAAATTTTCGATGAGCGTATCCCTAATGCAGACTTCCTCCCCGACGGTTTCAGCGTAACCGTAAAGGATAATGACATTATCAGCGATACCACCGCTCAGATGCAGATGCTTGAAGGTGTCGATTCAGTCAGTTCCTCCCCGCAGGTCGCAGAATTCCTGAGAGAGCTCAGAAAAGTCGTTTCCCTTATCGCAGGCGCTGTTGTGCTCACACTGGCTGTTGTATCAATGATAATGATATCCAACACCACAAAGGCCAGCGTTTATGCCCGCCGTGAGGAGATACAGATAATGAAGTATGTTGGTGCTACCAACGCCTTCATACGTATGCCTTTCTTTGTTGAGGGCATGGTCACCGGTCTCTTTGCCGGCATCGGAGCCTTCTTCATTACATGGGGCATTTACAACTCTACATATAAGGTCATGACCGACCAGATATACCTTATGAATGCATTCGGTCTGAAAAGTATAATACCTTTCAGTGACATAAGACTTTTCCTGCTGATAGCTTATCTGTTCACCGGTTCCTTCATAGGAGCTCTTGGAAGCGTTATCAGCACACGGCGTCATATCGATGTCTGATACGTCCCCAAAGGACTTCATACGTCTATCCGCACCGCTCAGAGCCGTTCAGCCGGTTTTGAGCATGATCACTGATTATGAAAGGAGTCAGCTCTCCGGAAAGCAAATTTCCCCTCCGGCGGGCAGATCATCATGAGTAAATTAAGTATCACAAAAAAAGTATTGTCATTCGTAACCTGTTCCGCACTTTCACTTGGAATAGTGACCTTCTATCCTGCAATCAGCGGAAACAGAACAACCAAGGTATCAGCCAAGACCATTGCTGAGATCCAGGAAGAAAGAGCTGCAAATGACGCTAAGATAGCAGATTACGACTATCAGCTCAGTCAGCTCGAAGGCGACAAGGCCAACGAAGAGGCCTATCAGCAGACTCTCAATGAGCAGATAACTCTCATTAAGGCAAACATCGAAAACCTTGACCTTGAACTCAATAAGCTCAATGAGGACATTGCTGCTACACAGGCAAATATCGCTGAGCTCGACCAGAATATCATCGACCAGCAGAATGCTATCGACGAAAATGTTGAGCTCTTCAAGGAACGTCTCAAGGATATGTATGTATCCGGAAACGATAACCTTGCATCTATCGTCCTCGGCTCTGGCAGCTTCTATGACATGATGTCACAGGTAGAATCTGCAAACCGTATGGCTGAGTATGATGAAAAGCTCATCAACGGCATCCTCGATGACATTGATGAACTCGAACAGTCCAAAAAGGACCTGGAGTCAGAAAAGCTCACCCTGGAAATGAAGATAGATGACCAGGAAAAGAAAAAAGAGCAGAAAAAACAGGACCTCCTGGAGCTCAATGATAAAATGCAGAAAACTGAGGCAGTTATCGCTGACCTCGCTATGAAACAGCAGATGATAGAGAGCGACAAGGCTTCTCTCAATCAGGCTCAGGCTGAGCTGGATGCCGAAGAGGAGTCCATCCGTGAGGCTATCCGCAAGGCTGAGGAAGAGCGCCTTCGTAAGGAGCGTGAAGAGGCTGAAAGACAGGCCGCTGCTGCTGAGGCTGCAAGAATAGCTGCAATGCAGACTACCGCAGCCTCCTACTCCAATGAGACCACCTACACTACAGCCGCTCCGGTGTACTCTGACCCTGTTGTTACTACACCTTCATACAGCGGCGGCGGATTCACATGGCCCGCTCCCGGATTCTACTACATTTCCAGCTACTATGGCTCACGCTGGGGCACTACACACAGAGGTATCGACGTAGGTGACGCAGGTATCCACGGCGGTGCAGCAGTTGCATCACAGAGCGGTACAGTTATCGCTATGAACAATACCTGCACCCATGACTACGCTAAGACCTCAAGCTGCGGATGCGGCGGTGGATACGGAAACTATGTACTCATCTCCCACGACGGCGGATATACTACAATGTATGCACACCTTTCCTCTGCTGTAGTTTCCGTCGGAGACTACGTTTCACAGGGACAGACCATAGGCTACATAGGTAGTACCGGCTGGTCTACCGGCGCTCATCTCCACTTCGAGATAAGAGTAAACGGTGTTGCTACAGACCCGCTCGGCTATGTTGGCTAAAATATCATAAGACCTCTGCTGAGGCCTTTATTCAGGGCAGTCTTAGCACTGCCCGAATTTTTGTTTTGAAAGCGATGATAATATGAACAAGAAGATAAGCCTTGGCCTTGCAATAAGTCTTATGGCCATCGCCTCTGCATTTACATTTATCCTTACCTCATTCTTCTCACTGCAAAGCTATAACAAAAAAGTCGTGGATGTCAACGAGAAGGCTAAGAAATACAGCTCTTTGCAGAGACTGGACTCCTTTGTCAGAGACAATTACTACGGCGATATAGATGAGGGAAAGCTGAATGACGGTATACTAAAAGGCTTTGTCGAAGGCCTTGGTGACGGAAGCTCGGAGTACCTTTCCGCAGATGAGTATCTTGAAGAGCAGACCGACAACTCTGGTGAAGTCATAGGTCTGGGTCTCTTCCTTGAAGAGGACGACAGCGGTTATATCCGCATCGACCGTATCCTCGAAGGCTCCCCTGCTGAGGACCTCGGTATCGAAGCCGGAGATATAATAATCTCGGTTTCAGGCATGGATGTCATAGACACAGGCTTTGACGAGGCAATGGAGGCTATCAACGGCTCCGAGGGTACCGCAGTTGACCTGGTCGTAAGAAGAAACGGAATCGACACCAGCTATACATTTACAAGACGTTCTATCGAGCTCGTTACTGTAAGCGGCTCCCTTATTGATGGATATATCGGATATATCCGCATTGACTCCTTCAAGGAGAATACCCCTGAGCAGTTTATAGAAACCCTCCAGAGAATGACCTCCAATGGTGCTGAGGCCCTTATTTTCGACATAAGAGACAACTCCGGCGGACTTATCTCATCTCTCCAGAATTGTCTTGACCCCCTCCTCCCCGAAGGTGTTATAGCTTCTGCTGAGTACAAGGACGGGCACTCCGAGACAGTTCTCTATTCTGACGACTCAATGCTCGACCTTCCTGTCGTTGTAATGGTAAACAAGAACACATCCAGTGAGGCTGAGCTTTTCGCCGCATCTCTCCGTGACTATGCCGGAGCTCAGCTCGTTGGTACTACTACCAGTGGAAAAGGTGTATTACAGACCGTTACTGAATTTGAGAACGGCGGAGCAGTCAAGCTGACTGTTGCAGAGATAAGTAACGAGGTCTCCGGTACCTTCAACAAGACCGGACTCACCCCTGACGTACAGGTAGATATAACCGACCCGGACTACGACGCACAGTACTACAAGGCTCTCGAAACAGCTAACTATATGCTGGACAACTGAATATGACAAGGACTGCTCAGGCGGTCCTTTTTTTATTCTCATTTTTTCAGCCGGAGAATATAATATTACTGTTCCTCCAATACTATCCATGCTTATTGGCGGTACATCCATATTCCGGCGGGCCGTATGCCGTAAAGCGGCGGAGAATACTATGTGCGGAATTGCAGGTGCTATCAGCTTTATCGACGACATGAGAGCGGACATGAAGGTATATGAGTCCATGCAGAAGGCCTTGCTGAGAAGAGGTCCTGACCAGAGAGGGATAGTCCTTACCAGAAATGCTGCTCTCATCCATACCCGACTCGCCGTTATCGACATTGCCGGCGGACGTCAGCCTATGACAGCTACAGTTGACGGTAACATATACACTATCGTTTACAATGGAGAGCTCTATAATACAGATGAGGTCCGAAGGGAGCTCTCTGAGGAGTTTGACTTCATCACGCATTCGGATACAGAGGTAGTGCTGAAAAGCTACATCCGCTGGGGTGAGGAATGTGTCAGCCGCTTCAACGGGATATATGCCTTCGCAGTGTACGACGAGAACCGCAGGAAAGTCTTTCTTGCAAGAGACCGTATCGGAGTAAAGCCGCTGTTCTATTTTGAGACCAGCAGTAAACTGATATTTGCCTCTGAGATACCCGCCCTCCTTGAACACCCGGATGTCCCGGCAGAGATAGACAGCGCCGGAGCGGCAGAGCTCCTTCTCATGGCTCCCGGACGTACACCAGGCTGCGGTGTTATCAAGGGAATAAAAGAGGTCCTTCCGGGACACTGCGGCTCATACACTGAAAAAGGACTTGAGCTCCATGAATACTGGCGGCTTCGGGCATTTGAGCTGAATGAAACTTTCAGTCAGACTGTTGAACACGTCCGGGAGCTTGTTCTGGACTCCATAAGACGGCAGCTCGTCTCGGACGTCCCGGTGTGTACATTTCTCTCAGGCGGACTTGATTCAAGCCTTATATCCTCAGTTGCAGCCTCCGAGCTGAAAAAGCAGGGCCGCAGGCTCAGTACCTTTTCCATAGACTACCGAAATAATGACAGATACTTCCAGAAGAGCCATTTCCAGCCGGACAGTGACCCGGAATATATCAGATGTATGGCGGAGTACCTTGATACAGACCACCACTGGTTCATTGCAGATGTTCCTGACCTGGTGGATGCGCTTGATGAAGCAGTTGATGCAAGAGGTCTGCCCGGTATGGCCGACGTTGACGCTTCCCTGCTGATGCTCTGCCGGGAAATAAAGAAATACGGAACTGTTGCACTGTCCGGAGAATGTGCAGACGAGATATTCGGCGGCTATCCATGGTACCGTGACAAGGACATCCGCATGACCGACGGTTTCCCCTGGGCACAGAGCACTGCATACCGAAGCCGGTTCCTCTGTGATGAGTACGCATCAGAGCTTGACTGTTCAGAATACGTCTACAGCGCATACCGCAGAACTTCCGATTCAGCAGAAAGGCTGCCATCTGACGATGAAACTGAGTCCCGTATGAAGGAAATGACCAAGCTCAATTTTGACTGGTTCATGCAGACCCTCCTTGACCGCAAGGACAGGATGTCAATGTACAGCGGCCTGGAAGTAAGAGTACCTTTTTGCGACCACAGGATAGCGGAGTATCTCTATAACGTCAAATGGGAGTACAAGGACTGGCAGGGCCGTGAAAAAGGTCTGCTCCGGGAGGCGATGAAGGATCAGCTGCCGGAAAAGGTCCTCTGGCGGAAGAAGAGTCCATATCCCAAAACTCATGACCCGGCCTTCCTCGAAGCAGTAACTGCAAAGCTCAGCAAGATACTCAGTGAAGGAGACAGTGTCCTCACACAGCTCGTCAAGCAGGAGGAGCTTGAAAAGCTCCTCCGTCACGAAGAAAAAGTCCAATGGTACGGCCAGCTCATGAACCTCCCACAGACTATAGCCTTCTTCATACAGCTTGACCACTGGCTGAAAAAGTTCAATATCCGACTCACCTGAAAAAAATTGTTCCATGGATTGTTACCAGAATTTAATTGCATTTACTGTATAGTTGTGGTATAATTGCAGTATGATATGGCAGCGGGTTAATGTACCCGTCAAGGATCTGGAGGACAATTTATGGATATCCTGATTTTTTTTGCAGTTGTCTGGATATTATCGCCGCTCGCTTTAATACCGGCTCTGTTATCCAAACGAAAGCAGGCAAAACGAAATACTGAATACTACAAATTTGTGGAATTTCTCTGGGATAACGGCAGGATCAGCGAAAACGAGTATACTATAGTGACCGGACACAGGCCGCTTATGCGTCCGAGATTCCCGATAAATATAGGCCCGCCGCCGGAGCCTTACGAGCCGGAGGAGGAGCCTGCTGAAGAGCCTGTTAATAATGAGAACTTCAATACTGTTCCGAAGCAGCCTGTAGATCTGCCTGCTCCAGAGCCGTTCGGAAATAATACAGCGGCTGCCCTGCAGATCAGACCTCCACAGACTGAGGCTCCGGCCGCCGCTTTCCATCAGGAAACGCCTCTTGGCGGATTCACTCCGCTGAACACCGCACAGCCGGAGAAGTCCAATATACTCACCAACGGCAAGCTCCTGCTCACTATAGGTACATTCCTCATAGTGATCGCAGGTTTCATATTCTCCGGAGCAAAATGGGCAAGCCTTTCCGGCGGAGAGCGTGTGGGACTGCTCTTTATTTCCGCACTTTTCTTCCTTGGAGCAAGCTGGCTCTTCGGACGCAAGCTGGAGCTTTTCAGCACCGGTGTTGCATATTTCAGCATCGGCAGTCTGTTC
>ODAI012924120.1_pt1 | contig 19102 bp, 17 predicted proteins | sample 1539321 | NCBI WGS metagenome assembly ODAI01 (sample SAMN02144231, study PRJEB22623) | gut metagenome | biome: sheep rumen | host: Ovis aries | place: New Zealand
AAGATGAGCTCATTCGTGAACGAAACCAGCAGGAGCGCGAGAACAGAGAACGCCGTGCCGAGGTACAGCGTTTTGAAGCTAGAGTAAACAAGAAAGAAGAACTGTTGGAGCAGCGTGCAGCTGAGTTTGAAAAAAGTGAAAAGGATCTTGCAGAAAAGAAAGCTGCAATGGTTCGTCGTGAAGAAGAAATTTCCAAGCAGGAAGTATTGTATCGCCAGGAGCTCGAAAAGATTTCTGGTCTTTCTGCACAGGAAGCCAAAGATCTTATTATCAAAAATCTTGAAAATGAAGCTCGACACGATGCTCAGGCTTTAATTAACAAGATTGAACAGGAAGCTCAGCTTTCTGCAGAAAAGAAAGCAAAAGACATTCTTGTTACAACAATTCAAAGAATTGCCCCTGAAACTACAAGTGATATTACAGTAACTACCGTTTCATTACCAAGCGATGAAATGAAAGGTCGCATTATTGGACGTGAAGGTCGTAATATCAGAACTTTGGAAACCCTTACAGGTGTAGACATTATTATTGATGATACTCCAGAGGCTGTAGTTATTTCTTGCTTTGACCCTGTTAGAAAGGAAATTGCAAAGGAATCTTTGGAACGTCTTATTTCTGATGGCCGTATTCATCCGGCAAGAATCGAAGAGATTGTTCAGAAGGTTACCCACGAAATTCAGAACAAGATTTACGAGGAAGGTGAAAGAGCCTTGTTTGATCTTGGCATTCATAACATGAATACTGATGGAATTAGAGCTCTTGGTCGTCTTTATTTCAGAACCAGCTATGGTCAGAATGTTCTTACACATTCAAAAGAGGTTGCTACTGCGGCTTCTCTTTTAGCTTCAGAAATTGGAGCAGATCGTGAGCTTGCTAAAAGAGCTGCAATTTTACACGATATTGGTAAGGGTGCAGAAAATGACAGCGACCAGAACCATGCAGAAGTTGGTGCAGAAATGGCACGCAAGATGGGAGAAAGTCCTGCTGTAATTAATGCAATTGCTGCTCATCATAATGATGTTGAACCAACTAGCATTGAGGCTGTAATTGTACAGATTGCCGATGCTATTTCTGCTGCTCGTCCGGGAGCAAGACGCGAGACAATTGATAATTATGTTAAACGTCTTGAAAATCTTGAGGCAATTGCAGAAGCCTTCCCGGGTGTTGAAAAAGCTTATGCAATTCAGGCTGGTCGTGAATTACGCATTCTTGTAAATAACGAGAAGGTTCCGGACGGTGATGTTAAAGAGCTTGCCCGTTCTATTGCAAAACAGATTGAAACAGACTTGCGATATCCAGGAAGAATACGCCTGACAATGATTCGCGAGACAAGAATTATCGAATACGCACGATAGTTTGACTAATTAAAAATAAAACTGAAAAAGGGATTGTCCAATAAGTGCAAAAAATTGCCGTGTTGAGCACGGCAATGACATATACTTGTTAGACATCCCTTTTTTATGTGATGAAAATTTATTTTGCTAAAATGTAATTCCTAAATAAAGATTTAAGAGATTATCGTATTCGTAATTGCCGCGGGGAATGAGGCCCCAGGAAATTCCAACGAGCGGTAAAAAGGTTGAGCCATGATAGGAAAAATCGTATTCGGCAAAAAACTGAAATCCGTTTCCCCAGGCTGTCATACTGCTGCTTTTTTCATCATCTAAATTATTATAAAAATCAGATCTGAAGCCTAAAAGATATGCAGTTCCAAATGAGAAGCCTTCAAGGCCTGGCGAAAGGCGAAGTCCAAGAGGAAAGTCTAAATGAAGATGATTAGCGTAAAGGTCATTTTCAGTCCAATTAAAATCAGAAAGAAAATTAACTCCGGAGTAAATAGATGCGTACTCAATTAGGTTTAAATTTACGTAAGCGAAGGTTCCAATCACTAATCTGGTTGAGCTTTCCCACTCTGATGTATTATTTGTTATAGTTTCGGAATTATAAATAGGAATTCCAGTGCTTAGGCCTGCCGAAAAAGAAATCAGATTTTTTTCCGCACTTAGGCCTGTTGTAAAAAGTCCTAAGATAATTGCAAGTGTGAGTATTTTTTTCATCACTTATTAATCCTTTTCAATGATGATTGCACCTAATACAAGAAGGTGCATTGCAAAGCCCTGGAGGAATTGCAAAAAGTTTTTAATATTATCAAGATTATTAAAAAGACTATTTTTGCCTAAGAAATCAATTAAAATAATCATAGCAATCCAGGCAATAATGATGATTATCATTAAGATGGAATCAAGGTTTGTATTAATAAAAGAAAACAGTCTTAAAATCAGAAAAACTCCGACTACAATTTCTATAATCCCGAAAACGATGCAAAGAATTCCTGAAATATCTGAGCTAAAAAGCGATTTTATTGCATAAGCAACATCATCTCCATTTGCCCCCTGAACTGTCCAGATTCCGCTTACAATAAAAAGCAGTCCCAATGCTATTTGAAGAAAAATCCTTCCTAAAGATCTGTGGTTTTCCATAAAAACTCCTTATAAATGTGTGTAATTATTGTGTCAATTATTCTTTATAAACAAGCTTAAATTCTTGATAAACTAATTTCATGTCTGGAGTGAATTCAAAACCAAGAATTGCTCCTTCATCTTCAAGATATTCCTGCTTTTTTTCTTTCCAGACACCAAGATTTTCATCTTCACCTTCTTTTTGTGCCATATCCCAGGTAACTTCGTTAAATGGCACAATGCGAACTTCTTCTGTTTCAATTACGCAGCGGGCTTTGTTTGTACGGTCCAGAACAAGGTAAAGTTCTCCTGAAACTGGTAAGGGTTCCTGATCAATTGTGTAGGTTGCCCAGCTTGTAAAAAAGGCAGTCTTCTTTCCGCTTAAAACTAAGGTTACAAGCTCATCGCCTACAAAACCCTTTGCTTCAAAATTTAAGTCTCCGGCACAGCGATCTTCTGGACTGCGGCCTGTATTCTGAATAAATCTATTCCAAAATTCATCTGATTCTGTCATTTAAGACCTCCGTACCAGCATTATGATGAATGATATAATAAAACACAAGGCTGGTAAAATTATGCAAATTAGTTGCGAAAGGGGAATTTCAAATATTTTTGGCTGACTTAAAGCGAGAATTCCTAATTCTGTAAGTAAATCAAAAATCATTGCTGCATAAGATAAAAGAAAACCGCAGGTTAGGAAGGTCCAGGCTGTTTCTCTTATTTTTGACATTAAAAGAATTGCAAGAAAAGAAACAAGACCACTAACGCTTAATTTAATAATAAAGAATAAAATTTTTGGATCCATAACTATATTATATTTTCGACTTTTATCTATATAAACGTTAATATTCAAAAGGGGAATTTTTAAGTTTAGTAAAAACTCCCTTGTCTGCGCCAAAGGGGATTATTGAATATCCTTTATAATCAGGATTGATTGCAATTCCAAGCTTTAGGCAGTGAATAACAAAGCTGTCGTATTTTTCCTGAGGAATTTTTGGGTAAAGATAGGGGCCTCGGCGTTCCCAGTATTTTGTGAGAACGGTGTCATAAATAAAAAAGTCTTTTTCTTCTCGTTTAGAAAGCTGATCTATAAGATTATAAATTGCTCGTGTTATTGCAGCTTCCATAGCAAAAGGAAGCTTTTCACAGCCTTGAAAGGTGAGATTTGAAGGCAGGTCTTCTTCCTTTGTATTTACAGCCAGAAGATAAATAGTATCTGTCCAGGGCAGGGGAGGAATAATTATTAAGGAAGCTATTTCATCAGGCTTTTGTTCCTCTGACCAGGGTTTATAAAAGCTTGTGTTTTCTGGAGAAATAGAAAGTCCTGCTTTTAATGCAGACATTTTATTTGAAAAGACAAAAACTTGACGTTGGCTGCCTGTTAATTCTGAAATAGCACGTTCTAAGCGGGAAGGTTGATTCTGGTCTTCTGTTATAAAAGAGCCTGTCTGTCCGCGGGAAAGAACATTCTTAAAATATGTAAAGGCACTTCCTCCTTCCCAACCTAAAATTGCCCGACCATTTTCCTGAAAAAGATCTGTAACTCTTACACCTTTTTTCGTGTAGAGAAAGCAGTTGCGGGCGCGTGTAACAGGTCCATAGAGCTTATATAATTCGTTGTAGAAATCTGACTTTGTCATATATATATTATAGCAAAAAACAGGGGGCTATCCAATAAGATTTGCTTACCGGAAAGCCCCCTTAAGTTCAGTTTGGTAGGAACAATAATGTGAACTTTTACTTTTTTAATTTATTATTTAGCAGCCTTCTTTTTCTTTGAAACAACATCGAAAATTACGGCTAACAGGAGAACTAAACCTTTAACGGCACGCTGCCAGTTCATGTCTACACCAAGAATTGACATACCGTTATTCAAAACACCCATGAAGATTGCACCAACTACGGCACCTGAAACCTTACCGGTTCCACCATAAGCAGAGGCACCACCAATGAAGCAGGAAGCAATTGCATCCATTTCGTAGTTTTGGCCGGCTGTTGGCTGAGCAGAGTTCAAGCGGGCAATTGTTACAAGGGCTGCAACTGCAGAAATAAAGCCCATGTTTGTGTAGGCAAAGAACATTACATTGTCTGTGTTTACACCAGAAAGCTTTGCAGCCTTTGCGTTACCACCAATTGCATAGAGGTAACGGCCTGGAACTGTGTTCTGTGTAAAGTATGAGTAGGCAGCAACAATTACAGCAAGAAGAATTAATACAACAGGAAGACCGCGGTCGCGTGCAAGGAACTGACCAAGAATTAAAATTACAACAGAAAGGATACAAAGCTTTGTGATGAATGAAGATTTTGAAGATACTGTGTAGTTATTCTTAATCTTCTTTCGTCGGCTGATTATTTCCAGAGCAATATAAGCAAGAACACAAATTAAAGAGATTATTAAGGTAATCATAAAGGTGTACTTGTCTACAAACTCATCAAAAATTTCTAATTCACCAAACTTTTCGATTGTTGCATCACTTGGGTTTGGAATAAAGTTTTCAAAGAGTCTAAGATATTTCTGTGGGAATGGAGCAATTGGTTTTCCATCAAGAACAATTGTTGCAACACCGCGCCATAAAAGCATACCTGCTAGTGTTGTAATAAATGGTGGAATGTGAACATAAGCAATAAAGAAACCGTGGAAAGCACCAATTAAGGTACCAAGTAAAAGACAAAGACAGATCGCAAGCCCAATTGGCATGCCAAGATTTACGATGAAAACACCTGCCAAAGCACCAACAAGGGCTACTACAGAACCAACTGACAAATCAATATTGCCACCAGTAAGAATACAAAGCAGCATACCAGTTGCAAGAATTGCAACGTAAGCATTCTGACGAATAATATTTGTAATATTTGCAGGTGCAAACATAGAGCCGTGTCCTGAAATTCTGATAAGAACTTCAAAGAGCATCATTACACCTACAAGAATTACAATCATTGTGTTTCCTTTAAAAAAGGACTTGAAGTTATTATTGATTGAAGTTTTATTTTCCATTTTATTCTCCTGTTTATAATGTTGAGGTTTTGCCAGAATTAATAATCTCAGTCATAATTTTTTCCTGAGTGGCATCTTTTCCATCCATTTCTGCAATCATTTTTCCTTCGTTCATAACATAGATTCGGTCGCACATACCAAGAATCTCTGGCATTTCTGAGGAAATCATAATTACAGATTTACCTTCTGCTACCATTCTGTTGATGATGCAGTAGATTTCGTACTTTGCGCCTACGTCAATTCCTCTAGTAGGTTCATCAAGAATCAGGATATCCGGTTCAGCAAAAAGCCATTTACCAAGCAAAACCTTCTGCATGTTTCCACCAGAAAGGTTGCCAACATTTTCCATTACACTTGCGCATTTTGTGTGCATTTCTTTTGCCATGTCTTCTGAATACTTTCGCTCTTTATCAAAGTCCAGAACATAGTTTTTAGAAATCTTTTCAGGTTTTGCCGCTGTTGTATTTTTGCAGATAGATTCGGTAAGAATAAGTCCGTTACCCTTGCGGTCTTCTGTTACATAGGCAAGTCCGGCCTTAATTGCAGATTTTACGTTTGGGAAAGAAACTTCTTTTCCATTCATAAAAATATGTCCATGGATATTTGTTCCGTAAGAATGACCAAAAATGCTCATTGCTAATTCTGTTCGGCCGGCCCCCATAAGGCCTGAAATACCCAGAACTTCACCTTTTCGAAGCTTAAAATTAATGTTGTCGCATACCTTAATTCCATCAAAAACAGGATGATCAACACACCAGTCTTTTACCTCGAAGCAAACCTCTCCAATGTGAGGCTCGCGCTTTGGGAAGCGGTCTGTTAGACTGCGTCCAACCATGGCAGAAATAATTGTATCTTCAGTAAAATTATCTTTCTTTTTATCTAGAGAAGTGATAGAAGTACCGTCGCGGATAACTGTGATTTTATCAGCAACATAAGAAACTTCGTTCAATTTATGAGAAATGATGATTGAGGTCATTCCCTGTTTTTTGAATTCAAGAAGCAGGTCAAGGAGATGCTTTGCTTCTGTATCATTCAAAGAAGCTGTAGGTTCATCAAGGATAAGAAGTCTTACGTTCTTTCCCAAAGCTTTTGCAATTTCTACAAGCTGCTGTTTTCCTACACCAATGTCTTTTATTAAGGTTTTAGATGAATCTTTAAGACCCACCATCCTCAAAAGCTCATCTGCTTTATCAAAGGTTTCAGACCAGTTAATTTTTGCTTTACTTCCTCTTTCATTTCCGAGGAACATATTTTCACCAATTGTGAGAAGGGGAACGAGGGCAAGTTCCTGATGGATAATTACAATTCCTTTTGCCTCACTATCCCTGATTGTCTGGAATTTACAAATCTCTCCGTCGTATACAATATCGCCGGTGTATGTTCCGTAAGGATAAATTCCACTCAGAACATTCATTAAAGTTGATTTTCCGGCACCGTTTTCACCGCAGATTGCGTGAATCTCACCTTCTTCGACAGTAAGATTTACGTTATCGAGTGCTTTTACACCCGGAAACAACTTGGTAATATTTTTCATTTCCAATAATGTTTTAGCCATTGGAACCCTCTTATAAATTATTTTTTTAGAACTATAAAAAAGGGCTTACAACTGGTAGTTTCGACAGGCTCAACCACCGATGCAGCCCTTTGTATTAATTAAATCAGACTATTTAAGTTCTGATTCTTTGTAGTATCCTGTATCGATAAGAAGTGATTTGTAGTTATCAATATCACCGAATACTGGATCACAAAGGAATGAAGGAACAACTTTTACATTGTTATCATAAGTTTTTGTGTCGTTTACAGGAGCTTCTTTTCCTGAAGCGATTGCTTCAACCATTTTTACAACCTGAGCAGCAAGAGTACGTGTATCCTTGAAGATAGACATAGCCTGTGTTCCCTTAATCATGTTCTTAACAGATGTAATATCGCAGTCCTGTCCAGTGATTATTGGGAAGTTTGCAGCTGAGTAACCAGCAGAAATAAGAGCGTTTGTTACCCCCTGAGCTGTAGAGTCGTTAGAGCAGTATACAGCATCAAGCTTCTGTCCCTTTGGACTGTATTTGTTAGAAGTAATAAGGTTTTCCATGCGGCTCTGAGCTCTTTCTGTTGACCATTCAAGAGTAGCTGCCTGAGCTTTTGCTGTCTGTCCAGACTTACAAACAATTACACCCTTTTCAAGGTATGGAGTAAGAACATCCATAGCACCACCAAAGAAGAAGTTAATGTTATTGTCACCTGGGTCTCCAGTGAAGAATTCCATATAAACTGGGTCAGAAGCATCGCGGCTCTTAAGACCAAGCTTGTTTACAAGGTAATCACCCTGCATTGTTCCAACCTTGTAGTTATCAAATGTTGCATAATATGTAACTGCATCTGTATCCATAATAAGGCGGTCATAAGCAATTACAGGAATCTTCTTTTTCTTTGCAGTTGCAAGAACGTTAGAAAGTGAAGAACCATCAATAGCAGCAATTACAAGAACCTTGCATTTTCCTGTAATCATGTTTTCAATCTGTGATACCTGTGTTGGGATATCATTTGCAGCATACTGCAAGTCTACCTGATAGCCAGCCTTTTCCAGCTGAGCCTTCATGTTTGCACCGTCCTGATTCCAGCGCTGAAGGTCTTTTGTTGGCATTGATACACCAATTTTTGCTTTTGCTTTAGCAAATACTGCAGTTGTTGACAGTGTTGCAACTGCCAAAAGAATAGCGATAATTTTTTTCATAAGAAAAAATTCTCCTTTAGTTTTTTTATTAAGAGCCAACGGCTCCTTACATTTAGGAGTATACTTTATGAAAGGGGATTAAAAATTTTGATTTTCTTGAGAATTTTGCTATTTTCTTTTTTTAAGCTGCCTGCAGGTCTGTAGAAACTGTTAAAATCTGGATTTTTTTGTGGTTTAAATTGTGCTAATTTCCATAAACACTTGCTGCACTGTGGAAGCCGGATTGTATAATCATTTTATCTAAATTGTTTTTGTCTACATAAGTAGGATCAAGCCAGACTGTTTTTATATTTGAGTATCCGTTGTGGATTGGCCTTACCTTCAAATTTTCCGTTTCAATTTCTTCATTACGCGCCATATGTATTGCACATTCTGCAGCGTATTCAGCAAGCTTTATAATTGGTTTATAGATTGTAAAATCCTGCTTGCCTTGTACAATATACTGACATGCCGCGATATCTGCATCTTGCCCGCAGATAGGAATGTGGGTTTCGGGATAATATCGGCTTATAGCCTGAATTACACTTGCCGCAACTGCATCGTTTCCGCAGATTATAGCATCTGGCAGAATGTTTGTTTTTAGAATGCGTACCATTTCCTGATAAGAAAGATCGTAGTTCCAGCCTTCTGTGTAAAAGGTGTGGGTTATTTTTGCTTTTGAAGTTCTTAAAATGCGATTTAAGCCTTCCTGAATAAGAGTCATGTTGTAATCTTCCTGAGGTCCCAGAATGCAGAACCAGTTACTTCCGGAGGTAATTCTGAGCATTTCTGAAGCCATATATTCACCAACTTTTTCACTGTCTATAGTCAGATACAGGTCAATGTCGGCATTTAGAGTAAGACGGTCGTAAGAAATTACCGGAATGTTTTTAGCCTTAATTTTCTGAATTGAGTCTGTTATAGATTCGGCATCCTTTGGAAGTACAACTATTGCATTTACTCCGCGTTCCAAAAGATAGAGCAGCTGCCGGTTTTGCTCTTCAATGCTGTTGCCGGCATTTTGAACAATTACTTCGCCGCCCAGTTCATTTACTTTGTTAATGAAAATATCGATATCGCGCTGCCAGCGTTCAATGGCCAGGGTATCTATAGAAAAGCCGATTGTAAGCTTTTCCTGAGTCGCTGGAAGGTTGTTTTTTTCTGAACTAGTCAGGCTTTTTTTTGAACAGGAGCTTGCCAGAAGGCAGAACAAAGAGGAGAAGAAGATGATTTTTGCAGGATTAAAAATTTGGGTTAAATGAAGCCTTTTCATTTTAATTTACCTTTCTATATTCCTTAGGCGAAAGCCCGTATTTGTTTTTAAAGATGCGGCTGAAGTAATTTTGGTCATTGTAGCCTACCTCGGCAGTAATTTCCTTTATGGAAAGCTCTGTGTTTTCCAAAAGCTGACGGGCTTTTTCAAGCCGCTTGTCAGAAAGAAAGTTTATAAAGGTTTCTCCCTTTTCTTCTTTAAAAAGCTTACTTAGATAAAAGGAGCTTACACCTGCAAAATCTGCACTTTCTTCAAGAGATATATCCTTTGAAAGATTATTATCTATATAATCGCAGACTTTTTTTATTACAGGATGAACTTCAGCTTTTTTTACGCTGGAAATTGCAGTAATACATTCAAGCAGAAATTTATGCACAAATTCTTTTATGAGACTAATGTCGTTCTCGGAAGAAAAAGTAGAAAAAGCATTGTCGAAGGTACTGCTATTAAAAGACTTATTTATTTCTTTTGTAGAATTATTTGCAGTAACTATTAATTCAAAGAAGGAATTTTTTATTTTGTCCAAAGGCAGCTTTGAAGAAATAAGCTCCGAGGTGTAAAGCTCCAAAAAGGATTTTACGCCGGCTGAATCTCCTGCAATCAGCTTTGAAATCAGGTTCTTTTTAAACTCTGAAGTATTTGAGTGCTGCTTTAGGTTGTCTTCTTCCTGCAGACCAAAGAAAATAAGTCCTCCGTTAAGGTCTGTTTTATTCAAAGCAGAAAGAGCCTGATTATAAGAAGCTTGCAGCTGTTCTTTATCATTTTGAATTTGGCTTACTCCAGCTCTGATTCCAGAGGAAATATTATAGCTTAGCATTGTGTAAAACTTTTTAATCTGCTCCTGGATTTCTGAATAGTCAGGATTTACAGAAAAAATCGGGAAGAAAACCACAATGCGGTTCATCATAAAGGAGCTTACAAGGCAACGGTGCTCTGTGTTTAAAAGCTCGTGAATTTTAAGATAGGTTTTATACTGATTATCAGAATTAATATTTGGAAATTCAAAGCAGCAGAAAACCCAGGGGTTGTCAGAAATATTAAAGTAATCCAGATAAGAGGTTAAATCCAAGGTTTTATCGTTATTAAAAATGCAGGCGTAAATAAAATCATTTTCGACCATTGGCGCAACAAGGTCCAGCTTTTTGTGAAGTTCAAGGTCTGCAGTAAGCTTTCCTTTTTTTTCATCAACCAGCTTCATTGCTCCCTGAATTGTTTCAATCACAAGATTTCGGTTTACAGGCTTTGTTATGTATTTATAGGCGCCAAGTTCAATTGCCTGCTGGGCATACTGGAAGCGGTCAAAAGCGCTAAGGATGATAAAAACAGTGTTTGGCTTTAGCTTTGTTATTACACTGACAGTTTCAAGGCCGTTGAGCCCCGGCATATTAATATCCATAAAAAGGATATCGATATTTTCTTTCATCACTATTTCTATGGCTTCAGTACCAGAAAGAGCTGTAAAAACCTTTGTCTGGTCAGCAAAATTTTTATTGATAATAAAGGAAAGAGAATCTATTACTATCTGTTCATCGTCTGTAACTAAAATATTAAACATGATTTGGAACCTTTATTATAAATTTTGTGCCTGTACCATTTTCGCCGTCTGTAATATCATAAATATCGCTGCGGTGGAATTGAAGCTGCAGCCTCATAAAAACATTTATTAGACCTGTTCCGCTGTGGGAAGCAGAATCGTCCAGAAGCTCTGAAGAAAGTCTTGTAGTACCAGATTTGAGGGCGTCAAAAACTGCCTGACGGGTACTTGCTTTCATTCCTTCTCCATTATCACTAATGCTTATAATAATATATTTAGGTTCTACCAGGATCGAAAGCTTTACAATTCCCTTTGAGTTTTTAAGCCCATGCTTTATGCAGTTTTCAACCAGGGGCTGCAGGGTCATTGAAGGAATCTTCTGAGGAAAAGAGCCTTCCGGTATTTCCTTTGAGAATTCCAGACGACTTCCAAAGCGAACCTTCATAATGTATACAAAATTATCTACCAAACCAAGCTCTTCGTCAATTGAAACTGTACGGCTTTGCTGCTGGATATTGTAGCGGAAAAAATCTGCAACCTGCTCAATAAAGAAACAGGTTTTGTCGGCATTTTCCATCATTGCAAGCTGGGCACCTGTGTTCAAGGTGTTAAAGAGGAAGTGGGGATTAATCTGGTTTTGCAGGGCGCGCAGCTGGGCGTCTGTGTAAAGTGCCTGCATTTCAATTTCCTTTTCTTTTAATTCTGCTTCAGTGCGCGCTTTTTCCCAGATTGTGTCGATGTATTCGCGGATGCTTATAATCATACGGTCAAAGGCCTTGCAGATGTTGCCAATTTCGTCGTTGGAATCGCGGTTAAAAAGGGGAACATCGAAGTCGCGGCGGGCAACCTTGTGGGCAACTGTAGAAATATCTACAAGAGGCTCCATAATAGAAGTGATTGTAAAATAGAGTACAAAGAAAATTAAAACCGAAAAGATGAAAAAGAAAAGAATACTCAGTGAGTTTGCAAGAAAAATTTTGTTTTGATTTTCAGTATAGAGCAGGGCATTTTGCTGCATGCGCATATTATTCAGTTCAAGAATTTGTGAAATCAGATAGTTGTAACTGCTCATGGCATATGCATAATTAATAGAAATTTCACTTTCGTTATTTGCTCGGCGGGCAGAAATGGCAAGGCTGCTGTAATATAGAAAAGCTTCAGTTAACTGATGAATAATATATTCTTTATGGTCAATTTCATTTCGTGAAGGAAAGTTTTGTAAATCATCATACAATTTTTCGACTTTTGTTCGGGAATTATAATAAGCATCTATACTTTCAAAGGTTCGGTAATTTACATAGTTTTCCATGGCTTTTTCTGTAGTGGTGATTGCCTGAGAAAATAAAGTAAGCTCGCTGTTAGATTTGTAGGCGTCAGAAAAGTTGTGAACGGAATAGTAGGCAAAGCGCATTGTTGTTAAAATGCCCGCTGTGAGCATAAGAATTGCAATTCCTATGCTGGACATAATTTTCCAGCGGAGACTCTTATTTCTGATGTAATTTACAGGATTAAATTTCATTGAGGGCTCCTGCTTAGCTTAACATCAGCTGTAATATAAGAGTTTGCATAGCCATGGTTGCGGTATTCAAAAAGCTCCCGCATGGCTCTTTCTCCAATTTTCTCTGGATCAAGAGAAAAAAGCTCGTCTATCCAGCCATTTTGAAGGTAGGTCTGGCAAACTTCGTTTCCGCCCATGCCAATAAGACGGCATTTGTTTTCCGGGTAAAGCTCTGCAAGGATTTGTGCATATTGAATTGTATCATCTTCGTTTAAGGTTATAAAAATACTTTTATTTGTAGGAAAGTCTGCGTTAAAAGGGAAGTCATCAATCACACTGCTTATTATGTCTGTTTTTTGCAGCTCCTGCTGAAGGCTTGTAATAAGATTTGAAGATTTATTAGCTGACTTTCCATTTACAATATAAACATGACCACCTCGGGGCAGAAAATGTCGCGATTCATTTGCAAGACGTTTTCCAAGCTCCCAATTGTTAATACCAATAAAGGAAACCTGGTCCAGGTTTGGAGAAAACTGTCCTGTGGTAATAAGCGGAATTTCTGCTTCTCCGTTACGATGCAGTAGTGTTGGAACTTGATCTGGAGAATCTATATATGCAATTATGCCATCAGCATTAAGAAAGGAGGCGTAGTTTAGAAGCTCTTGCAGGGAGCTACGGTCGGCTTGAGAATCTGGTACATGTAATTCGACCAGAGCATTATAGGCTTTCGAAAGAAGCTTTGCTCCATCAAAAAGCTCTTTTAAAAAAGACTGATTTTCATAGGTTCCGGTAACAATTACATGGTAAAGACAAGTGTCTTTACTTTTATTATCAGCCTCTGGTTGAGTCTTAGATTTTGTGAGTATAAAGGAGGTTGAAAAGATTGAAAAAAAAGTGAGAGCTGCGACTAATGAAGTTATTAAAAATATCCATTTAACGAGTCTAGCTGTTCTTTTTGTCATAGCTGAAGCTTATTTCATTCTTTTTGCAATCTGCCTTTACTTTGCCGCCCTTTTCCAGTCTTCCGAAAAGCACTTCATCGACAATCTTGTCTGCAATTTCGTCTTCCACTGTTCGTGCAATATTGCGGGCACCAAATTCCTTTGAGTAGCCTTTTTGTGTAAGAAGCTCCAGACATTTATCTGAAACCTCAAGAATAACCTTTTTCTGAAGCATTCTGTCTGCAAGCTTTTTAATCTCTTTCTGACAAACCTGTTTTGCAACTTCAAAGTCCAGGAAGTTAAAAGGAATTACTGCATCAAGTCGGTTTCGGAATTCTGGTGGGAATTCTCGGTCTACAGCCTCTTTAAGCGAAGCTTCGAGATTTGCATTAGAAGAGCCTCCGCCAAAGCCAATGCTGCCTTTTTCAAGGTCGCGGGCACCTGCATTACTTGTCATGATGATTATACAAGAGCGGAAGTCTGCCTTGCGTCCCTGATTATCTGTAAGCTGGCCGTAATCCAGCACCTGAAGCAGAACATTGTAAATATCGGCATTTGCCTTTTCAATTTCGTCAAAGAGGATTACTGCGTGTGGATTTTTGCGGACATCTTTAACAAGAAGACCTCCTTCTTCAAAGCCAACGTATCCAGGTGGTGAACCTACCAGACGGCTAACCGTATGCTTTTCCTGATACTCACTCATGTCGTAACGGAGCAATGGCTCTTTTAGGAGCCGGGCAAGGGAGCGTGCCAGTTCAGTTTTTCCGCAGCCGGTTGGGCCTACAAAAAGGAAGCAGCCTTCAGGCTTTTCCGGGTTACGGAAGCCGGCACGAGAGCGTTTAACTGCTTTGGAAAGGGCAGCAACGGCAAGATCCTGACCAAAAATATCGCGGCGCATAGTGTCTTCTATGGTTCGCAAAGCTTCCTTTTCGGAATTTTGTACAGAATCCAGGGGGATTTTTGTTATTTTCGCTGTAACAGTTCGTATAATTTTTGGAGAAACCTGTGGTCTATGTTCATTTTGCAGAGCAGGGGCTTTTCCCTTTTTACCAGTAAAACCTCCGTTTTCTCTGATTCTAACATAGGCACCTGCTTCGTCTATAATATCTATTGCCTTGTCAGGCAGGCGTCGGTCTGGCATAAATTGAACGGAAAGTCGGACTGCATCTGCAACAGCCGCAGGAGTATAGCTTACTCCATGGTATTCTTCATATTTTGGAAGCAGGCCTTTAATAATAAGCTCTGTTTCTGCGGCTGTTGGCTCAGAAATATCTATTTTCTGGAAACGACGGGCGAGTGCTCGGTCCTTTTCAAAATTCTTTGAATACTCTTCGAAGGTTGTTGAACCAATAAATCTGACTTCGCCCGTGGCAAGCACAGGTTTAAGGAGATTTGCTGCGTCCATTTGAGAGCTGCCGTTAGAACCGGCTCCCATTATCATATGGATTTCATCAATAAAGAGGATGGACTTCTTCTTTTCCTTTAGTTCATCAATAATAGAATGAAGTCTTTCTTCAAAATCTCCGCGAAACTTTGACCCCGCCATTAAAAGTCCAATATCCAGAGACCAGATTGTATAACCCTTTAATTTTTCTGGAACCCGACCTTCAACAAGCCTCTGTGCCAGTCCCTGAGTAATTGCGGTTTTTCCAACTCCGGCATCGCCTACATGCAGTGGATTATTTTTTGTACGTCGGCAGAGAATCTGAATTGTTCTTTCTATTTCGGCTTCTCGTCCTACAAGTGTGTCGTAGAGCCCTTTGGAAGCACATTCATTCATGTTGATGGCAAAGCGCGCTAATCCGCCGGAATTATTTGACCTCAGCTCTTCCGGAATCATAGAGTTGCCGTTTCCATTCATTCCACTGTTCTGCGGATGCTTTTTCGGCGACTGAATTTTTGTAATATTTTCAAGCAGGCGCATTCGGTCTACGCCGTTGCTTTTCATAAAGTAAGAGCAGTAATTTCTGCTTTCATCAAGCATGCTTATAAGAATATCTGTAATGTCGATTGTATCAGAAGCAGATGCAACACAGTGAAAAACGGCTCTGTTCATCATTGCCTGAAAACCAGCAGATTCAACAGGAGCAGATAAAATGTCCGGATTTGCATCTGAGGAAATTACCGGCAGCTTTGAATTGAGATAGTTTATTAAATCATTTTGAAGCTCTTTTGTGTTTGCTCCACTGTTTATAAGCAAGGCTTCTACTTCTTCATCGTGTATGGCTGAAGCTAAAACATGTTCTGGTGTAAAAAACTGGTGATGTAAATCTTTTGCAGCCAAAAGTGATTCAGAAAGAATCCTGCTTAGAGATGGAGTAACCTTCATTTGTCTAACAGTACCCTGTGATTTATTCTGATTACTCAATTTCTACCCTTAACGGATAACCGTTCTTTCTTGCGGCCTGAATAGCAAGATTTGTTCTGGAGACTGCAATATCATAAGTATAAACGCCTACTATCGAAGAGCCTTCTGTATGCACCTGCATCATCAGTTCTTCTGCGGTTTCTCGAGACTTATTAAAAATGGACACAAGGATATCAACAACAAATTCCATGGTTGTAAAATTATCGTTATAAAAAACAACCTTTTTTTCTGGAGGAAGCGGAATAGAAGTATCTTCCGCAACGCTGCTGCCTGCTCCTGCAATTCTAATTTCTGAATCATCCATAGTATTAAATATAGCATAATTAGTGCAAAAAAAGAAGAATAAAATAGAAATTACCTATATAATATTTGTTATGGCTAAAAAGAAAATAAAGTTACCTTATAAGATTGTTTTAGATGCTCCGGTTCCCCTTTTTTTTGTGATTATAAGCACATTTGTCTTTCTAATTGATTTTTTCATTTTGAAGGATAGAAGCTCTCTTTTTCTGACTTCTTCGCCGACTGCGGCGGGAGGTGCACTTCCTTTTGCAATATCTCAGCCTCTTTCCTATATCAGGCTTTTTCTTTATGTTTTCGGCTTTTCTTCTCCTCAGATGCTGCTTACCGATCTGATTTTTATTATGCTTCTTGGGCCTGCCATTGAAGAGCGTTACGGTTCAGTTGTAATTGCAATTATGATGGCAGTTTCTGCTTTATTTTCAGGGGTTCTCAATGCCTGCTTCTGTAAAGCGAGTTTGCGCGGTGCCTCCTGCATTATTTTTATGCTGATTTTCTTGAACTCCTTTATGTCTCTTTCTAAAAAGAAGGTTCCTCTTTCCTTTATTTTTGTAGTTGTTCTTTATGTTGTTCGCGAGTTTCTTGAAAAATCTACCGGGCTTGCTGGAACAAGTAATGCCGGGGCTGGAACTGCCATGGGGGCGGTTTCTATTTTAATCTGCATTGCAGGTGGGCTTTGTGGTAGTCTTTTTGCTTTTCTTACCTCTCCAAAAGCACGGGCAGAAAAAAAAGCTTCGGCTAAAAATGAAAAGGAAGCTCTGCTGGAAGAAATTGACAGTCAGAGTCCTCGTTTTCAGAAAAAATCTCTTTTTGGTAAAAAACGCAAAAATGATGATGAAGAGGGTGATGATAATAATGATGATTCAACTGTAGTTGGCACTTTGAATTTTTGAGTTTTTTCTATAAATGTAAGGAATAAAAAATGGAAAGCAAAAAGGAAATAAAAGATATTAGAATCGGCTACCCGGACTGCTGTTTTATGGCAGACGATAACTGGTTCCGTTACAGAAGTGGCGCTATCATAATTGAGGATGGCTGCTTTCTTGTTGTGAAAAGCGAGACCTCAAAATATTTTTACACGGTTGGCGGTGGCGTGCACATGAATGAAAAATCGGAAGAATGCATTGTTCGCGAAATAAAAGAAGAAACCGGAGTTGATTACGAGGTTGACCGTCTTGCTGTAATCTGCGAAAACTTTTTTAAGGAGAAATCTCTTGGCTACGACCCGCTCCACTGCCATGTAATTGAGTTTTATTACCTTATGAAAAGCCGTGGCAAAAAGGATGCAAAGTGTAACAGCATTGGCTGGGATAATGCCAGAGAATCCATTCACTGGATTCCCCTGGACCAGCTGCCAGAAACTGATGTAAGACCTGAGTTTTTGCGCACCCGCATGAAAGAGATTTTAGAAAATAAGGGCGTGCTTCACATTGTTAATGATGAAAGATAATTAAGTACATCTTCCTGGCGATCTGCATGTGGAAATTCATCCAGCAGAGGACAGGAAATATGAGGCTCAAAAGCAAGCTCGTGAAACCAGGTGCACTGGAGGGCATGCATGCCTATGTCTCGGGCGGCATAAAGTTCCCGGGAGCCACCGTCGCCAATATAAAGGCATTCTTCAGGACTAAGCTTTAGGGCATCAAGCATTCTCTGGTAAATTGCAGGATCCGGTTTACAAAGGCCCTGCTCATAGGAAATCATTGTTACATCAAAAAGTGGATAGAGGGGGCTTTTGCGGATAAGGTCGCGCTCGTCCGAAAAAGTATTTGTAATGAGGCCGGTTTTGATTCCTCGCTGGTGCAGATCCTGTAAGAGTTTGATTGACTCTGGCGGGATATTTGCAAAGGTGTCGCCCAGAGCTTCCAGTCGCCTGCTGCAGACAAGATTTACATTATCTTCTGAATAAATGCCAAGCTTTTTTAAGGTAATAGAGACGCCCTCTGCCATTGTAAGCTTTCCAAGCGTGCGGTCTTTTTCGGTTGCGTGCCATTCCCTTCTAAAATCTTGCAGGGCTACTCCCAGGTCCCGGCTGATATCTTCGCTAAAATATGTCCTTCCAACAAAGAGAGTGACCAGGGTTTCGAACATGTCAAAAATTACGGCTTTTATCATTTTTATATTATAAGATATAAGTGTGAAAATTGTCAGATGGCAGCAGGCTTTTTTGCCAGATACATAACATAAGTATCATTAAAAATAATTTTGTTACCGTGGGCTAACACAGCAGCTCGCAGGCCTTCAAAAAACTTAGTCTTGAAGGGCTCTGCAATTACCATGTGGTCGCAGTGGGTGCCGCTAAAGGCAACATATTCATCGGCAGTCATTTCGCGCTTGCCGTGAAAGTCCCGCTCTTCAAAATCTACATAGCCGTAGTTTGTGGCGTTCTGGTAATGGAAGGAGCGGTGAGGGTAGGGAGTCTCTGGCTTAAAGTAGGTATCATAGATTTTCTGAATATCATCATGAAGGGCCGGATTTGTGCTTTTGTATTCTGATTTTGTGAGCAGCATTGCAAGGGTGCCGCCGGGAGTAAGAAGGTCGTAGGTTTTTGAAAAGGCGATGTCTTCCGGGATCCATTGGATTGTCGCGGCGGAATAAATGAGGTCGAACTTGCGTGTGTCGTTGTTGCTGCTGGTGTTGCCGACACTTCCGGTGCTGTTAGGGCCACCTGTTCCCAGCATGTCAGAAAAATCGTAGGTGATAAAATCATCGTTTACAATATTAAAGTTTGGGCGGTCGCCGAATTTTTCCTTCATCTTTGAATAAAGATGTTCACCTAGTTCAATTGCATTGTAGTCGCAGCCTGTGTTCAAAATCGGCTCTGTTGCCTGGCCTGTTCCAGGTCCAATCTCCAGTACTTTTTTACCTGGTCCGATGTTTGCATAAGCAATCAGGCTGTCAAAAAGCTCCTGACTGTAGCGTGGTCTGAACTTATCAAACTGTTCGGGGATTGTGTCAAAAATTTTTCTGAATTCCATTTTTTAATTCTCCTTTTTTATTTATAAATCCAGTAGCCGTTAAAGGCGACCC